>ENA-UOXV01006528-UOXV01006528.1-marine-metagenome-genome-assembly--contig:-NODE-6528-length-12179-cov-6.628258_pt1 | contig 12179 bp, 12 predicted proteins | sample MGYA00238165_ERZ766961 | MGnify/ENA primary metagenome ERZ766961 (study PRJEB28924, sample SAMN03173240) | marine metagenome | biome: Marine; feature: Water; material: Subsurface seawater | place: North... | reverse complement strand
GAGAGGTGTCCGATATGAACCGGGTCGAAGGATCCACCAAAAAATCCGATTTTAGATGGCGGCAATTTTTGTGAGATCGACATTCAGTCATTACAGGGAGCGACCCTCTGACTTATCAAACAGGGTAAACATTTGTCCTTTTCTAAAATAGGTTACCTGTCCTGAAGAGGAGACAACAAGGGCCAACGAATCGGTTACATGCGTGATGGCAGCAGCAGCAGCATGTCGGGTTCCAAGTCCACCCGGCAAAATAATATCTTCTGACTTTGCCTGTATGAGGCAACCGGCAGACTCAACCACTCCGTTGCCTCGTAATACGAAGGCACCGTCGATTAAAGCGAGTTCCTTTATGGTTTCATCCATGAAGGGATTAAGGATGGACCTGTCTTCTTCATCATAACCAAAGAAAGGATTAAGTATAAGCGGTTTGGATCGCTTGCTCACTTCTTCGTGATCACCCAAAATAAACATGGCACCGATGGATTTCCCTTCCCTCCCTTCCGCGGCAAGGTCAGTCGCGATAGCGGTTATTCTTTCAAGGGCCTCCGCGGAAACATCCGGAGGCAACATATCTTCTCCTTGGCCGATTACTGATTCAAATTCCTCATCAACATCCACAACCAGCACAGTATCCAGTTGACCACTGCCGGGAATCCCCCCGACACAGCACACCCGGTCCTGAAACCCAAAAATATCCCGTGTCAGTCCAAGGAGAATGGCCGCCCGTAATTGGGAGAGGCGTGCACGAGAAAGGGCCCGAACGGCTAAAGTGGCATCTGCTCGATGATGTTCTCTATCATCATCAGTCAGGTCCTGACCAGCAAGCACGACATTAAAACCGGAGAAGGTCATTCTCGGGGCCAGACTTGGGGGAAAAACATCAGTAAAAATGAGGATGGTTGAGCACTCAGCAGCCTTGGCGATTTTAGCCGCTTCATCCGTAAGGAGTTTGTTAAACTTAGTTCTTCTACGGGCAGGTCTATCATCGGTGCCTGCAAAGGCACTCCGGACTGCAGTTCGGAATTCGCTTTTACCCCTGGCCATCCAAAGCTGGTCCATGACCGAGCTGTCCTGAAAGGATCGAGCAAGAGCGGCTAGGAAAGATAGGTAGTTTTTCGCTTTTTCATTGGCAAGAAGCAGGAAGATGAATCGCACATCTTCATAACTATCTTTACCTTGGAAGGATAGCCCGGTTGGGCATCTACCGATTGCCAGAGCATAGGGTCGCTTCATGGGTACACGGGCATGGGGCAGGGCAACGCCCTCACCCAAATACGATGTAAGGGATTTTTCTCTGCTTACAAGTTCCTTGAGAACCTTTTTTTTCTTGGCCGTAGTAGGGAGCAGTGTTGAAAAGGTTTCAAGCAATTCGGTGTAAGCGGAGACTAAATCGTTACTTGTAATATCAATGATACGATTTGCTGAAATATAACGGTCAATGTGCATATTTCAGCTCAATTTAGTGTACGAGCGAAGTGCCCGATTTGCGTATGTCTTTGGGTTTGTTTACTTTTCCCACTCAAGTGCACCACTTTTCAATTCGTAAACCAAGCCAGCAACCAAGATAAAAGTAAAGAAAAGCATTGGTCCGAGGATAGGTATACCTGCCGCGACAAGATCGCGATGTGTAAGTACCCAAGGTATCAGGAAAACAACATCAATATCGAACAAAATGAATAGCATGGCAGTGATGTAAAATTTGACCGAGTATCGAGTCTCCCCTTTTGTATCTGCTGCCAATCCACATTCATATGGGGAATCTTTAATTTTACCGGCGATCGCTTTCTGACCGAACAGATGACTTGCGAATAGAATTCCAAAACCCATTCCGACAGCCAATAAAATTTGGATTAGCACGGGTAAATAATCTATTAAAGTCATGCTTGATGCATGTTATGAATTTGATTTATTGGCAAGGAAATTCGGAATACCTAATGTGATAACCAAAATTCAATTCAACGGGCTTGCCAAAGGCTTCGACCGTCGCCTATAATAATAATCATGAATACTGATACAAAAACTCTCAAATGTCGTGCATCCTCTCCTCGTGGATTTACTTTAGTTGAAATTTTGATCGTTTTGGCATTAATCGGAATCGTAGCCGGGTTGGCCATGTCAAATCTTGGCGAAATTTTTGGTGGCGGAAAAGTTAAAGCAGCTCAAACATGGGTTAATAGTACTGGGGAAGCATATGTGACAAGTTATTTTGCTTTGGTCGGAGAGTATCCTAAAAGTATTAATGAGCTAAAGACACCACCTAATGGAATCCCGCCTTTTGTTAAGAGATCTTCAGATTTGGAAGACCCATGGGGGAAGCCATATATTTACCTATACCCCGGTGCCAGGAATACTGGCAGCTTTGATATTTCCACCACTGCACCAGATGGAACAGTGATTGGAAATTGGGACACCGGAAAATAGTTTGATAGCGGTACTTTTGCCGTACCGAAAGAGGGCCTTCAGCTTAATTGAGGTTTTATTGGTATTGGCATTGGTTGGAGTTCTTCTTGGCATAGTTGCAGGCAATGCTGGTGCATTTTTATCGGGTAGTAATTTTGAGCAGCCTGAAAGGGTTCTAAAAAAAGCAGTTTTGGATGCCGTTTATAGAGCCAGTGAGAGTAAGGAGGCAAGATACATTGATTATTCTGAGGAAAATGCATCCTTCTTACTGCGAAACAGTGGAGGCGAGGTTTTATCAGTGCATTCTGTTTACAAAGAAATGGATAGTGAGCTTAGAAAAGATCCTAATTTAATTCCAAAGGTTAGTTTTTATGCAGTAGGTCCAATGGCTGGGGCTGATGGTGGAGAGGGGAGCTCCAAGTATGAAGGTGATGAGTTATTACTCGAAAGAGTGCGTTTTCACTACAATTCAATGATCCCTTTTTACGCCAATATTATTTTTAAGGATAATGAAAATGAGTTTCTGTTTGACCCCTTTTCTGGTTATTTAGTGAAAGATGAAAAGTGAAGAGCTTTAGAAGGCATTTTTTTTCAAGAACTGGGTTTATGTTGATCGAAGTATTGATCGCACTCGCACTGTTTGGTCTTTCAGCCGTGTTTTTAGTAGATGGTGCTTTTGTCGCAACCCGAGCAATCCGAGTCATGAAAGATACCAGAGAGATGGAGCAGGATCTTCTTTGGGCAAGGCAGCAGATATTAGAGGACTGCTCAACATATGATGATATTGAAAAAGGTGGGGAAGTCCCGACTCTCTCATTGGGAGAGGTTAGTTGGGAAGCCGAGGTGGATATGGTTGGAGTGGTGGACCTTTTCTTGGTGACTTTAAATATTTCATACGATGGCGACCCAGACTTGGGAATTGAGGAAGGTGAATGGGAAACGAGAACTTTCCTCTATCGTCCAAATTGGGGTAATCATCGAGATTTTTCGGATACTCGAAAATTACTTTTTGATGAGAATGAAGAAATAATAGAAGGTTTTATGAGGGAAGAATGAGTTTTTTAAGTAGAAAAAGACTCGGTTTTTCGATGATCGAGGTATTGTTAGCCCTGGTTATTGGTGGGCTTGTTCTTACTGCAGCCACCGCACTGTTAATTACTATTTCAGGTGCATGGGCAAATAGGCCGGCCACGCGAGACGCCTTTGATGCACATGTTAATGGTGTGGCTTATTTTTTGAACTCAACCATAGAGGAAGCGGTTTTGCCGGATGTAGTAAAGGCTGGGAGTGAACGATTTGACCTCAGGCGACCCGTTGGGTTTTCAAGGTCGGATGACCCGCTTATTCATTTTTATTTAAAGGAAGGCCCCCCCCTTTTTTTTTGGCCTAATGGCCCAGCCCCAAGAATTCATTGTTTTTTTTACTTTGAAGAGGGTGAGGGATTAAGTTTTTTATGGTTCTCGGAGCTGCAGGAATTAGAAAAAAATCAAGAAAATGGTCTGATGCAGCCAGAGGATTCGGCGGATTTGTTCAAAACTATGATTAGTCCCTTTTGTTCGGAGGTCTTTTATTGCTATTATGGAGAAGAAGGTGCGGCCAAAGATGATTTTAATGAATGGGAGATTCTGGATGATTTGGAGGAAAATACGATCTCAGGGAAATATCGAATGCCTGATTTCATTAAATTCGTTTTTACCTGGGATGAGGAAGGCTTGGAGCGTACAATTTCACTCCCTATTCGAAGTGTTTATCCAAACGGAATAAAAGAGGAGCCTGATGAGAGGAAATAGCAGATCTGGTTCTATATTGGTTTTTATATTGGCTATTTTAATGATGTTGTCAGTTTTATGCGTTCGGTTAATGGAGGAAACAGTGCAGGAACTTAAGTATGTAAGCCAGCCCTACCACCGAAAAGAGCTGAGGATGCACGCTTATTCCTGGCTTGAGGCTACGGTTGGAATTATGAATCAAGCGAACATTTATCGAGGTCAAGTGAGGCAAGCACCATTTTTCAATTTATACGAATTGTATTCTGATCCCGTTAAATATTTGCAGGAGCAAGGTATAACCTCGGCGAGATTATTTACTTCTATCGATGGAGAAAGTGAAGATTTTATATCTCCCATTAATGTTAATGTAAGTGTGCGAATTGAAAATGAAAAGCTCCCCTCAAATCTTAGCGAAAAGGGATTAAAAGCTCTTTTTGCATTTATGTATTCTGAAATTACAGAATCTTTACCAGATGAGGATGATGGTGATCCATACTGGGATTCTCTTAAAGATTGGGAGGACGAAGATGATGAAGAAAGGGAATTTGGTGCAGAGGATAGTTTCTATGAAGACGAGGAAAGTCCGTATTTAACACCAGGTAGACCAATACGAAATTTTGAGGAGTTCCGTTACCTCAAAGGGTTTGGCCCGAGCACGATTTCCTCTTTTGATTATGATATTCCATTATTTTATGACGAGCAGGGGTACGAAAGAAGGGAATTTAAAGAATTTAAAGAAAACTTTTCATTTCACAATAAAGATAAAGTTTTTATTGAAGGGGGAGCAAATAACCTACCGGATTACTTTTTAAGGTTTATTTCAGGGAATGATATGACTTATGATAGAATCATCCAGATCAAAGAAGATGGCGAGGATAGTACTTCTGCTTCGGAGTGGAGATGGCATATCACATACATTAAGGAAAGGTTAAATGAATTAAATATTACAGTAGGAGATCTTAAGACGCAGGACATTGACCTTATTCGAGTTGGGATTACTGTAAGCAGAGGGCAGTCAGATTTTCAATTGCATGCGATTTTAAAATTAATAAAAAGCAAAGCCAATGCTAAGCACGCTTATCCAGTTAGTGTTTTAGAGATCCGAGAAAATGAGAATTTAATCGACTAAATGTGTAAATTTTGCTAGGTTTAGACAACCATTTGTATGGCGGACCCCTCTGAAAAATCTACTGAGTTCCCGACTGGGGAACTTCGAGAAATTACCCTTCGTATTCCTGGGGAGCACTTTTTTTGTGACACAATTGAATATCCATCGTCACTTAAGCCTGATAAATTTGAGGACTTTGTTGAATTTGTTTTAAATGAAGGAAACTTTTCCCCTTACCCTTCTGAACAGTTGGCATGGGGGTACCAGGCAGATGAAGGGAGTGGTAGAATTTTTATTTTTGCTACACCATTTCCTAAACTTAGGCAATTGGGTTGGCAGGACCTCGAATACTTTAGGAGGGTTTTTCCGTCGTTTATCTCTCTCTTGGGAAAAGAGTATACTGAACCTACACTGGCTTTTATGTTGTACGAGGATACTCTCAGTGCTGGTGCTTTTCAGCCGGATTCAAATGTACCTGATTTGTTATACTCTTTAGCCCTCGATGAAGATGAGCAGGATGAGGCGATAGAGCACGCACGGGGCAAACTTCTTTCTCTTTTTGACCTAGAGAACTATCAGATCTCTAAAGATATTTTGGTCGCCCATGAGGTAACTCGTACTAAGGAAGGTTTTTTCCGTTTTGAGCATGACTGGCTTGAGGGCAAAGATACTGATTTGGAAATGGAGCAGGATGTATTGGTTGATGCTGATGCATTATGGACCTCTGATTTGAGGCATCGAGATTTTAAGAATGCCGAGCAGTCGAATCGAAAGTTGGCTCGTGCACGATGGAAAGGAATGATCGCTTGGAGTTTTGGAGCTGCTGCATTGCTTTTAGTTTTTGCGGTAATAAAAATTATGGGTGTAAAATTGGAAGATAAAAAACTTCTCAGTCAGAAAATGGCGGCTGAGGTTCCCATGGTTATAGACTCCCAGAAGCTACTTGAAAAACTTAGGCAAAATAAACTTGGAGGTATAGATCCATTCGGCTCTCTTGTTCGCTTTGCTGAACACCGAGGAGGTGGCCCAGATGATCCAAACCTTTGGTTTTCTCTGGCTCACTTTGAAAGTCGAAATGAAGTTGTACTTGAAGGGGAAGGCAAAACGATTGAGGCTATAAATAATTTTATTGAAAGCCTGAAAAAAAATAATGTGGCCGAGATACAATTAGGCCGAACTGGCGATGAAAAAAGAGTAATTAAGAGCGGGAAAGGGAAAACAACTTTTGATATTGAATTTAAACTAATTGAGGAAGTTCCATCCAAGTCCGCCTATTTGGAACCCTTCAATGTAAAATCCTCTAAAAACTTTGAAGGATGAACTCAGTAAAAAGATTTTTCTTTAAATTAAACAACCGCGAGCAAACACTCTTATTGTTCTCATTGTGGATTGTTGTTTTGGTATGCATGTTTAAGATATTGCAAAATAGTTTTTTTCTTTATCAGGAGTGGCAAACAACCCAATCGGTGATCGAAGGTCATGAAATGGTTCTTAATTTAAAGCCTGCTATAGACAAGGCCTTAGAAAAACAAAAGCTTGAGCAGGCCAATAAAAGTTTTAATAAAACCAGTCTATCAAATAAAACAGACGCAATTTCTAGGCTTGTTTATGAGGGAAGAGATTATAAAGAATTAGAAACAGAAGAAAGAGAAAGATATTCCCAACACAAGGTTAGAATTAAATTTGCCCGGGCAACCTACGAACAAGTAAATCAGTTTACAAGTTATGTTCGAGCTGAAAGCCCTTACATGTTCTTAAGTGAAGTTAAAATCGAACCAAGATATCCAGCTAGACCTGGCGAAATAACGAAGTATGATGCTTTATTTGTTGTTAGTTCAGTCGAGTTTGTAAACTAGTAACTCTGAAAATTCTATGACAATAAAAACATTATATCGTGTCCCAGTAATTAAAAGATTTGTTTTTGGGGTTTCGCTCAGTTTTTACTCGATTATTTTTGGTCAAGGGGTTCCTGTCGAGCAGGTTGATCCACCCATTGATTCATCTGTTTTATCCGGTGCGCCGAAATCAGAAATAAATTTTTTAGGAGCTATGCCGGATGAACTTCTTTCAATAGACGAACCAGATGCACCATTGGACAGATTAAAGCTTCGTGATAGTGACACGAATTCCATCCTAGATATGATTCAGATGATTACGGGCCGATATATTTTAAGGCCGCAGAATTTACCTCAGGTAAAAATTAATTTCGATAGTTTCGGTGTTTTAACAAAGAGGGAAACACTTCGGGCATTGGAAAGTTTGCTGGCTATGAATCTAATCGGGATCACCAAGATAGACGACCGTTTTTTTAAGGCAGTTCCGGCAGCAAATATGAATGTGAGCGTGCCAATTTGGCTTGATGGTCCAGCTACAGCTTTAATACCGAGTCAGAGGATTTATATAAAGATGTACCGCCTTCAATATGCTCCTGCAATTGAAGTTCGTGAACAATTAACCCCTTTCTCGACGCCCAATGTTGGAAATCTTATCGTTTTTGAAAAAGCAAATAGTATTTTGATTACAGATGCTCTATTGAATTTACAAAGAATGGAAAAGCTTTTGGATTCGATAGATCGTTCTGTAAGTGCAGAGGAATTAGGAACCAAATTTCATGTTCATAACACTCAGCACGCCGGAGCGAGAGAATTGGAATCGAAATTGAAAGCTATGATTGAGGGTAGTTTAAAACCATTCCTTGGCGGAACCACTCAGGTTGATTCTGATGATCGAACAGGCAAGCTGATTGTAGTTACCCGAAAAGAAAACTTGCCCACCATTGAATTCGTTTTAGACACTCTAGATGCTCCGGTTAAGATGAAGACATCGAGTAAACTTTACAAACTTCAGCATGCCGAGGCCTTAGATATAACGAAAATTTTAGATGAGGTTATCAATAATCAAAAGCAAATTAAGCAGAAACTTCAAAAAAATAGTACGCCTAAGGTAGCACAGACAAATATAGCGGTGAAACCTGCTGTTCCGGGCGGTTCAAAAAACCAAGCTCCTGCAAATGCTCAGACTGCATCAAGTTCTGACAGCGGTGATAGTTCCCATGAATTTAGCGATTTTATCTCTATTTCTGCCGATGAGCGAAGTAACGCTATTTTAGTTTATGGTACTAAAGGAGATATTGAGGAAGTGGGTAAAATGATTTCATCTTTAGATGAGCCTCTTCCTCTTGCTCGAATTGATACGATTTTCGTTATGGTAGATTTGTCTGAACAAAACCAGCGCGGGATTGATGCCTTGTTTGGAGGTCTGGAGTGGTCGAAATATGCTCGTGGAGAAAGAGGAGACGGACTTTTTGGTGAAGTTTCAAATATTGAAGTGCCAGGAGCAGATGGAACTATTGTTAGTACACCTAACAAAACAAACAGTTTTCAAGGAGTTTTGGGAATTCCTGGGTTAAACTCAAGTATGCCTTTTCAGATGGAGGATTGGAAACTGACCGGACTTCGCTGGGATCAAATATTTTCTCTTTCATCTGAGCGTAATGATGTCCGCATATTTTCCACTCCTTCCCTTATGGTTTCTCATAACGCTCCCGAAGTTCATATACTAATTGAAGATGAAAGGAGTATTGTTATTCCCAGTGTGTATGCAGGAAGTACCGGTTCATCTTCAGGTGGAAATTTAGAAAAAATCACTGCCAAAACCTCTTTGGAAATCAAAAAGCCTAAGATCGGACTTCCTTTGTTGGATGAGAATGGAACAATCATTTCGAAGGGATCTATTTTCATGGAGGTCGAGGTAAAAGCAGAAAAGTTTGATGAAACTCAGAGCAATACTTATGAAGGGCAGAGTGCACCAGGGAAAAAAGTTCGTGAGGCAAAGTCTTTTGTAACCATTCGGGATGAGGAAATTATTGTTCTGGGTGGACTTCAGGAGGTACAGGTTGATTCTACAGAATCTCAATATAACCTGCTCAGTGATATTCCCTATTTTGGGGATAAGTTTTTTAAACCTAAAAGCATTAAATACACACCGACCGAATTGCTTATTTTTCTTAAACCTACAATAATTAAGCCTGATCAAGATGACACCGCTGAAAATGTTAAAATTATTGACGAACGCATTCAGGCTGAGTACGCACCAAAATTTCGCTCTCCAACGGGACAGATTTTGGGTATGCCTGATATTGACGGAAAGCAGAAAAAATCTGCATTCAATAAGGATGTTCAATCAAGAAAGCCGAACTTATAATTTTTGATGTACCCAAGAATGAGGATTTTGATTTATATCGTGTCGTTAATTTTTCTTGCAACTGGATCGTATGTTAAGGGTCAAGGTGTAAATCCATTTGAAAAACCTGGTTCCCAAAAAGCAAAATTACCAATTGTTCAATCTGTTGTGGAAAAAAAAAGACAGCCTGTTTCGCAGAATCTGAATCTTGAATTTAGAGGGGTGTTTTTCTTTGATGGTGAATGGCATTTCAGTTTATTTGACCGGTCTATTAATAAAGGAGCATGGTATAAGATTGGCGAAAGTTTAGATGGTGGAAACGTAAAAGTAGTTGGCTTTAATGAAAAAGAACAAAAAGTTGAGTTATCTGGTGCTTTTTTTATTTCCTTAAAAAACGCTTCATCAAAAGTACTTCCTCTTCCGGGTGGGCAATCAAATCGAAGAATTCCTAAGCCGAAAGGAAATATTCCTAAGCCAAAGATAAATTTACCAAAAAAATAGACGAAATGGTGGGATTAAAGAACAGGATGCAAAAAACCGAGATTGATACCGAAGGTGCTGAGGAAGAGAATGAGAATCATACAGAATTGGCTTTCGATTTTAATCACAGTTTCGAGCACATGGACTGGTGGTCCGGATTAGCAGATCTAGATCGTTTGAATATTCTAAATTCACCAAAGGAGGACCGAGCTCGCTTGCTTGCATCAAAGTATTCTAAACCAGTTGCTGACATAATGGTTGAGATCGGCCGAAAAACTGATCTTGAATATATTGAAGACTTTGAACTACCTGAGAGTCCCACCAAATTACTTTCGATGCGGTTGATTCACAACTATTGTTGTTTACCTACAGAAATCAACGATAAGGGGAAGCTATGTATTGTAACACCTTGGCCACCATCCGAAAAAATGAGTCGATGGGTTTTTGCTGTTTCCGGACTAAAGCCTTTGTGGCGATTGGGCCCACCTGAAAAAATATCCCGGGCTATTACAGAAAATTTTGGAGTCGGTGCAGATAGCTTGGACGACGAGGATTTCGAAGAGGATGGTCAAGATGAAGAGCAGGATGACCTAGAAGATCAAAATGCTGCTATTATTCGCTTTGTTAACGAGGTTATTCAGCGTGCGATAGTTGATCGAGCTACCGATATTCATTTTGAGCCTCATAAGGATACATTACAGATTCGTTACCGAATTGACGGACAGCTTGTGCCTGTGCGAGTACCAGATAATCTAAGAAGTTTTCAGGATGCTATTATTTCCCGAATTAAGATTATGAGTGGTATCAATATATCAGAGAAAAGAAGGCCCCAAGGTGGTAGGATAACTTTTTCTCAGGGTCAGAGTGATCTTGATATCCGAGTGTCCACTCTGCCTACTTTGTATGGAGAAAGTCTCAGTCTTCGTCTGTTAAATGAAAAATCACAACCTCTCTCCATGCAGGAACTTGGTTTGTTGGGAGTAGATGAAAGGAACATTATTTCTGTTTTGGAAAAACCCCATGGGATTGTTCTTGTCACAGGACCAACCGGTTCAGGCAAATCAACTTCTTTAACTGCATTTATTCGACGGATTCACAAACCTGAGCGGAGAATTATGACTGTAGAGGATCCGGTAGAGTATGAAGTTGCCGGAATTAACCAAACACAGGTAAACTCGGAAATTGGTTTTACTTTTGCAAGTGCATTGAGAGAAATTTTGCGTCAGGATCCAGATGTTATTATGGTAGGAGAAATACGTGACACAGAAACCGCACAAATTGCCATTCAATCCGCATTGACCGGGCATCTAGTTTTCAGCACGGTACACACCAACAGCGGTCCCGCTACAATCACCCGCCTGATCGATATGGGTATCGAGCCATTCCTCGTTTCATCATCAATCATCGGCGTACTTGCACAACGGCTGGTACGGCGTATTTGTCCGGACTGCCGCAAAAGCTACCAGCCCCATCCGGAACAACTCCGTGAATTAGGCATTAAAGAAGTCAGCTTCCGAAAACTGGACCGACGATTTTACAGAGGTGACGGCTGCGATAATTGCCGACATACCGGCTACCGTGGACGGATTGGAATTCACGAATTGCTGGTAATGAGCGAAGGTGTAAAAAATACTATCCTTGAAAGCAGCGACTCTGACACCATAAAAAAACAAGGCTTGAAAGAAAAAATGATTACCTTACGGCGTGATGGAGTAAACAAAATTTTGTACGGTTTAACAACTGCCGAAGAAATTTTGTCGATAACTTCAGAGTAAATTTATATCTAAAATAATTAGTTCTGTAAAATCATGCTCGCATTTTTTGACCCGGATCAATTCAAACATGAACCCAAATTTTCCCTTTTCAGCGGGGTTCCCAAACCTAATTCCGAAGTAGCGGAAAGGGCGAAGGTTTTGCGGGATGCCCTACTGCAACATGGGCATGAACTTAAAATCCCAAAACCACACGGTATAACTCCTGTTGAAGCTGTACACCATCAGGATTATCTGCATTTCCTCAAAAACATCTATCGGCGCTGGCAGGAAATCCCTGGGGCTTCCGCTGAAGTAATTCCAAATATTCATCCTAACCGTACTGCCGGAAGCGAGCCTTGCGGAATTCCAGAATCCGCTGTTGGACAAGCAGGATGGTACATGGCAGATACTGCTTGTCCTATTAGCAATGAGACATGGAATTCTGCATTGGCAAGTGCTAACACGGCTGTTGGAGCCGCACAAGCT
>ENA-UOXV01006527-UOXV01006527.1-marine-metagenome-genome-assembly--contig:-NODE-6527-length-12182-cov-5.018224_pt1 | contig 12182 bp, 6 predicted proteins | sample MGYA00238165_ERZ766961 | MGnify/ENA primary metagenome ERZ766961 (study PRJEB28924, sample SAMN03173240) | marine metagenome | biome: Marine; feature: Water; material: Subsurface seawater | place: North... | reverse complement strand
CTGTGTAGTGGTGGCGCGGCGCGAGAGACCTCGAGGGGAGAGGAAGAGCAGCAGAGGGGCGCACGTGAGGGGGGGCTCTTCGCCGCGCACGGCTGGCGCGAGCGGCGCGCTGAAGGGGCGGCGGAGGATCCGGGGGCATTGGAGCCATTGGCAACAGCAGGGGATGCGCCGGCGTTGTGGCGGGACGAGATGGGCGAAGACCGCCAAGAAGGGAGTTGGCGGCTCGCGTGGCAGCTGCGGCGGGAGGCAGTGCGTGCCGCGAAGCCGGTGAGCAGCGAGGGGCTGCTGCCGCGGGCGCGCAGCGCGGCGCTCGCGGCCTGCGACTTTGGGGGGGCGGACGAAGCGAGCTGTCCGGACGTGCGAGCGGCGAAGCGGCTCGCACGCGAGCAGCAGCGCGCGGCAGAGGCGCAGCCGCGGCCGGCACCTCCTCCCTCGCGGCTCTCTCGAGAGGCCAACAAAGGGCTCCAAGGGCTCTCTCGAGAGGCCAACAGCGACAGGAGCACGCGGCCAGCTCGCGCGCGCGCGGCGGCGGCGGCGGCGGCGGTTGTGGCGGCGGCGGCGGGCGGGCGCGCGTCGCCGCCCCCTGCTACCAAGAGCGTCGTTGTCGTCGAAAAGCCTTTGGGTCAGTTTCAGGCTTTTCGCGCGACCCCCGCGGGGCCCTCGTCCGCGCATCCACCGGACCCAGCGCGCCAAGGCACCGGTGGCGCTACTGAGCCGTCGCAAACGGTTGCGCCGGGCGCGGTGGCGGCGGCGGCGCCTCTGGCGGCGGCGGGAGGCGGCGAGGCGTCTGAACGGTCCTCACGCGCCGGCCGAAAGCGGCAAGTCTCGTCGCTTCTCGGGCGCGGCCCGTGGGCGCCTCCGCTCGCTACCTCGCCACAGCCGGCCGCCATGGCGCTCGACGAGGCCGGCGCCGCGCTGCTCGGCCGCGCGGCGGCAGCAGCGCTGCCAGCAGCGCCGCGCGCGTCGCCGCGCCGGATCTCGCACCTCCAGACGTTTCCGTCGCGCACCGGCGACGGGCGGTACGCGCGAATGGCTCCAACGGCCCCACCCGGGCGGGGCCAGCTTCGCGCCGACCAGCTTCCCATCCGCCCCACGATCCCCTCCGCGCGCGCCCCACACGCCCCACCCGCTACCGGGCGTGCGGAGCACGCGCGCACGCAGGTGGCGCTCGCTGGGGCGCGCGGGAGCGCGGGGGCGCGCGGGCCAAGGGAGGAAGTGGCCTCCCAGGGCGGAGGCTTTTTAGGGCGGAGACTCGTGGCGGACGCGTGGCTGTCGCGCGCGGGCCCCCGCCCGGTGCCCGCCGCGGGAGGTTCCTGGCGCCTCTCCGCGGGTACCCCGCTGGGTGTGTGGAGCGGCGGCGCGTCGCCGTGGGGCGGCGAGTCGCCGTCGCTCGCGGTGCTCCACGCCCAGGCGCGCGGGGGGCGCGCGGCCCGAGGGGCCTCGGCCGGATCCTGGGGCGACGGCCCGCTAGACACGCGCGCCGCCGCTCCGCTCGCCCGCGGCCTCCGCGCCTCATGACGGGCTGCTCGAGCCGAGGGCACGAGAGCGATTGATATGTACATAATACACCTGGGGAGACAAAGCCTAGCCCCCTCCAGCACCTGGGTGCCCTTCACTTGCTGGCGGCGTCCCAGCGCCACACGGAGCCGTCCTCCGTCACGGCAAGAATCGTGCGGCTATCGGCCGAGATGGCCGTCTGCCGCACGGTGTAGTTGCAGAGCGAGTGGGTGAGGCGCAGCGTGGGCATGAGCGGCTTGGCGTACACGGGTTGTCCTGAGGGGAGGTGGGCGAGGTCCCAGAGGAAGATCTGCCCGACCTTGTTGCCGACGACGAGGATCGGGGAGGGCGTGGCGATGGCGAAGCGGAGGAACCAGATGTCGGACGAGGGGTACCGGCATTCGGCGAGGATCGTGGCGGGGCCCGTGTCGCACTCGCAGCTGCCGCGCCAGAGGTTGTGCCAGGAGCCCGGGGTGCCCGCGGCGGGCTTCCACACCACCAGCTTGCTGTGCGTGCTCTTTGAGACCACGTGGTCGCCAAGCCAGCGCACGCAGTCTACGTAGTTGCCGTGCACCTTGCTGCTCGAAAACTCCGGTGCCTGCACCTGCGCTGGCCGGAACGACCCCAGCGCCCGCTCGCCCCCGCCCGCGGTCTCCGCTGTTGCCCGCGGCGTGGGGCGCGCAGGCAAGGCCGCGGCCTTGTCTATGGCGTGCGCGCACGACTTGAGGCTCCAGACCTTGACGGCGTTGTCCATGCCGCCCGAGACGAAGCGCTGGCCGTCGAGGTGCACGTCGAGGCTCAGCACCTCCCCGCGGTGCCCCTGGTCGCCCGAGAAGATCGCCACGCACACCACCGCGCGCACGTCCCAGAGACGGATCGACTCGTCCTTGGACGCCGAGAGCAGCAGCGACGGCTTGTATGGGTGGAAGCGCAGGTCGTTGATCGAGTTCCCGTGCCCCATCAGCGTGCGCGACACGCACTGCTCCTCGGTATCGATCACCCGAATGATCCCGAGCTGTCCCGCAATCGCGAGCAGCGGCGCGCCGTCCTCCCACGCCGCAGTCGACCACGCGCAGGAGAAATAGCTCTCCGTCGGGTCCTGGTCCACGTACACTTGCCGGACCTCAATGTTCCCGCCTGGGATCAGCTCGTAGATGGTCGCACGGTTTGAGCCTGTCGTCGCAAATAGCTGCTGTCGCCGCGTGCTGTACAGGTTGATTGCTAGCCCGAAAATGGTCTGCCCGTGGTCTTCCCGGACGCGCCTTGACAAATGCCAGCTTCGCGATATCCGCGGTGTTCTCGCCGCTGGCCCCTCCTGCTCAACCGGAAGGAGCCCATCAGCCACCTGCTTCTGACCCACGCCCATCGCGACGCAGACTGGCAGGATCCCATTGTTATTCAGGCGCGCAACCCTGTGCACGGCCGTATGCCTGCCGAAGCTGGGGCGCAGTGGGCGTGCACACCTCTCCGCTCTCGCCACCATCGGATTCCCCCCTCGAGGGATCCATGGAAGCGCAAAGACCAGCACCTCCTGCCGTGCCTATCCGCATCTTCTTCTTGGGCATACCTACACGGGTTATGCTCCTTGGCGGCATCGTGTTCGCGGATCAACCGCACAGACGGTCTGGAAAGATCCGCGGACACGGAGAAATGTTGGAGATCTCTATTTTGCCAAAATGCTTCACACATCTGGACTCTGGACTATCTGGACTCTGGACTATAAAGTCCAGAGCCGTAATTGGACTCCCGGAGCTGTTTGTGGCAGCGGCTTTGCGGCGGCTCTGCGTTGTGGGGCGCGAGGGATGCATGGTGCTCCCGCCATTCGGTGCGATCCCTAACATTTCATTGCGATACGTGCCTGAGCTTCTGCATTACCGTGTGCCTAGGGTGGGAGCAGCTAGCCTGCTTAGTCGACGTTCAAAATCGTTGGGGCGGATCGCAGTGCCCAGCGATAGATCCATGCAAAAATTCCTGATTCTTAGGCGATAAGCACGTTCAAGCAGGTGCACGCTGAAAGGTCAGGTGGCTGCTCGTTTTACGGCAGTGGCACTGTGCATTCTTCCTGCTTTCGTCTCGTCCCTCTGCACTGGCGGATCTAGCACCGGTTCGCTCCTAACCGCGATTCTAGCGGTGTCGTTTTTGCCTTCATAACAGGCAACGTGTTACAGGTCCTACTTCTGGGCTCCGATTAGTGGATGCGGGGCATGCGCTTCCGCCGGATCGGCCACATTTGCTAGGGCGAGGTGCGGCGCTGCGCTTGCGGGGCGGATTCGACCCTTTTGCATGCTTTGGGAGAGGGCTGGAAGACGAGGAGCCAGTGGTAGACCTGTGGTCGGACGAGTTGCTGTCGGTGGAGGTATCGGGAGAGGTGAAGCCTGGAGAGACGAGGGCGCGGCGGAACGCGCACTTTCCGGATCTTCTCACGCTGCCCTTTTCAGCGATGCCCGAGGTCGACACACCCTTTGCAGCCTTCTCAAAGGCGGCGGAGCGCTTTGGATCGCGGCGCTGCCTCGGGGCGCGGGTTGCAGGAGCGGACGGGGGCTTTGGCGAGTACTCGTGGAAGACGTACCTCGAGGTTGCGGAGGAGGTGGGCCAGATCGGCGCGGGCCTCCGCCGGCTCTGCGACGTGAACCGCGGCACCTTGGTCGGGATCTTCGCGGGAAATCGCCCGGAGTGGACCACAGCAGTGCTCGGGACGTGGTCAGTGTCGGCCGTCGCAGTGCCGCTGTGGGACTCGGCCAGCACGCAGGACCTCGCGCACATGCTCAAGCACTCGGCCGCGCCCGTGGTGCTGTGCGAGCGGCGCAACCTCCACACGCTGCTCGCGGCAGCGCGGGGCGCCAAGACGGTCGCGACGGTGGTGCTGCTGGAGCGCGAGCTGAGCAAGGATGACCGCGACCACCTGCAGATCTTCACGGGCGGCAAGGCCGCGGCGCTGCGCATGCTCGCGCTCGGGGAGCTCCTCGAGGCGGGCGCCAGCGCCGCGCCGCACCCGCGCGACACCGCCAAGGGCGCAGCGGCGGCGCCGCACCGCCCCGACGACGTCGCGGCAGTGCTCTACACCTCCGGAACGTCGGGCGGCTCCAAGGGCGTGGTGCTGTCCGCGCGGAATCTGCTGGCGTCGCTCGCGGGGTGCCTCAACATCGACCCGACCTTCGACGGCTCCGACCCGACCACCTCCCACTTCTTCCACCGCGCCACCTACCTCTCCCACCTCCCGCCGGCGCACTCGCTCGAGCTCGCGCTGCAGCTCATCCTGCTAGCGTGCGGCTCCGAGATCGGGTTCGCGTCGGGCGCCGTGCGCCGCCTCACCGAGGACATCCGGCTCCTCCGCCCGACCATCTTCCCGGGCGTCCCGCGCCTCCTCACGCAGCTCCACGCCAAGGTGCGCGAGGCTGTCGCCGCGCGCTCCCCGCTCCTCGCCGCCCTCCTCGACCGCGCCGTCGCCGCCAGCGCCGCCAGCGCCGCGCGCCGCCGCGCGCCGCCGCGCGGGGCCGCCTACGTCGTGCGCCGCTGGGTGCGCGCGCCCGACCTGCTCGGCGGGCGCGTTCGCCTCTTCGTCTCGGGCGCCGCACCGCTGCACCCCGCGACTCATACCTTCTTCCGCGTCGCCTTCGACGCCCCGATCTCCCAGGGCTACGGCCTCACCGTGCGCCGCCCGCCCGCGCCCCTCCCCGCACAACCCGCCGCCCGCGCGCCCGCGTGAGGCGCTCGCCCCGCCGGCGCAGGAGAACGGGGGCCCTGCAGTGGCGCTGGCGCCCGACGCCGTGTGGCACGTGGGGTCGGTTGGGGCGCCGCTGCCGTGCACGGAGGTGAAGCTGGTGGACGTGCCAGCGCTCGGATACGTGACCAACGCCTCCTTCCCTTCGGCGTCCGCGGTCGCGCACCAGGCCGAGGGCGCCTTGTTCGGGCCCTTGGACCCCGCGCTCGCGGGGCGGCCCGGGCCGCGCGGCGAGATCTGCCTGCGGGGGCCCAACGTGATGATGCGCTACCTCAACGACGACGGCGCGACGGCCGCGGCGGTGGACGCGGCGGGCTGGCTGCACACGGGCGACATCGGGGAGTGGAACCCGGACGGCACGCTGACGGTGCTCGACCGCGCGGATAACATGGTGCGGCTCGGCCCGCGGCGCGCGCTCGTCTCGCTCGAGCGCGTGGAGGAGGTGATGCAGTGCTCGCGCTTCGTCACGCAGTGCTGGGCGCACGCCGCGCCCGGCGGCGCCTTCCTCGTCGCCGTGATCGTGCCCGACCACGCGGCCGTCGCGGCGCTCTGCGAGCAGGTGGGGGACGTGCCTGCGGGCGCCTCGCTGCGTGCCGCGTGCGCACACGCGTCGGTGCAGACGCACATCCAGCAGGACATCCTGGAATGTGCGCGCGCGCGCGGCCTCGAGGCCCACGAGTTCCCGCGCGGCATCTACGTGGAGTCGGGCGTGCTGCTGGACGCGGCCGCGCCCGAGGGCGGCCCGCCGCTGGCATTCTCGGTCGAGAACGGCTGCCTTACGCCCTCACTCAAGCTTCGGCGGCGCGCGCTCCTCGCGCGCTACCGCCAGCAGGTCGATGCCTTCTACGAGCGCCTAGCCTAGCTCGCCTAGCACCAGGGAGCCCGCCGCCGCCACCGCGCGGCTGTGCGGTGTGTCGCGGCATCTTCAATGAATTGTGCGCGGAGCCGCATGCACTCGCGCGCGCTTGGAAGACGCGCGGGCGCACTCTCACTTGGCTGGGACGCGGGTGGTGGAGTAGAGGGAGACGGCGAGGGCGGCGAGGTGGGCGAGCATCGTGTTGGTGTTGGCCTGGACCACAAAGATGTCGAGCGCCTGCAGCTGCATGCTTGCTGACTGCGCCGCAAGCGTGGCGCCGCCGCCGGGGAAGAAGAGCGAGGCTGAGATGGACTTGGCGACGAGGGTGCCGACGATCTGCTCGGCCCCGAGGAGGGTGAGCAGCATCCCCGCCAGCGCGATCGACACGCCCACCCGCATCGCCCGACGCAGTCGCCCGAGCAGCTTCGCCGGGTCCGCCTCGCTCGTCAGCCGCGCGGCGATCCCGCGGTAGCTGCGCGTCCGCCACGCCACGTAAACCGTAGGGTGGATGGAGGTGCGGGCGTCAGCGCGCGATGAGCGGGGGGCGCACCCGCTTGTCCAGAAGCAGTTCACAAAACCGAGCGCGAGCCCGATCCCTGCCAGGAAAATTCCGTTCTGCACGTGGCACGGACTGCGTCAGCTCTGCCCGCGCCACGGTCGCGTCACCGCCTGCTTTCGCTTGCAGGGCCTCCAGGGCGCGGACCGTGACAATGTTGCCTTGAGCAGCACCCTTGACCGCGTTCGCAAAGAGCAGCGTCACTGCTGAAACCACGCACAGAATGATCTGCCGAGTAGCATGGCGTCAAGCTGCGCGTGCCCCGCGTCCCGCCGGCTATAGTCTGCGACGCCTTGCAGTCGCCTGGCTCTGCGGAAGGGGAGCGAGGCCGAACCTGCGCCCACCATGCCAGCCACGATGCGTTGCCGATATCCTTGGCTACCTTTGTCTGCAAGCAGACGTTGTGAATGCTTCAGTAGCACGCGCTCCGGCTGATGGGATAAGCTTGGAGTCGGCGCCTGGATCGTGGCAGGGGCGCTACCAGATCTGCCGAGCCAGCGTCTGCTTCCGCCCTGAGCGCGCCGAGCACCGCGCGCCTACGCTGCGGCTTTGCGTGCAGGGGCAGGGCGAGCTTGCTGAGAGATACAGGAGAAGCGGAGAGTGCCGCAAGGTTGGTGCGGAGCGGTGCGGCGGTCTGGAATGCGCCGGCCGGGAGGACGAGCGGCAGCGCCACGATCACGGCGACGAGGAACCTGATCAGGCGGCACAGTTCAGAACGGCAGCCCGGACGAAAACCAGCCCGGCGCGAAACTAATCAGAGCTCCTAGCCATGACTTGTATGCCACTCCAACATCGAGCGGTACTGGTGTGCGCCAGAACGGGATCTCGCCTGCTGGCCACCATATCCGCAGCTTCTTTGAATCGAGCTTTTGTGGGCCCGCCGCCGAATTCCTCATTTCATTCCTTTCACGCCATGCAAGGCGATGACCGTGCCTGGCGTGGCCGAATTCCACGGCAGACAGTACCTCACGGTGCTAATGCGGCCGAGGTGTACGGTATTGTCGGCTACTTGCTAAGCACCGTGTTTTTCAGTGCGATTCCCATACTCTCGGCAGCAGGCCCTCTCCACAAAAGCTCGATTCGCATGTCGCCGCGGCTGGAGCCGCGCGCTGCCACTTTCTGCGGTAATTGTGAAGTCCCTCACCGGGGGTTGTTCGCAGTCCTTTGGCTGCTCTGGGCCTTCACACCCGACTGGGTACTTCAAATGCTCAGCGTCACTTACTATCCCGACAAGTGAGGCTGCCCTGTGTGGCAGTGTGTTGCGCCGAATGTAACATTCGTTGCAACCCAGCATGTCAGTACCATGTGCATGTCCTCACGCATGATGGACCGCAGATACTGGGCCGTTGCGCTGCCTGGATATTTCTTTCTGCTGGTTGTCTACTTGATCATCTTGTATAACGGGTCGCCCCCGCCTTGCTTTCCGCCGAAGTGAAAACCAGGTACGTGAACTTAGGTTCCAGGACGCTGAAGTCTATCTGTGTGTCCAGCCTGAATATGCGGAGCACAAATCCTTTCGAGTCGATCTACACAATCCGAGGTTCATATGACTCCACACCCGTTCATGCCAACATGGAACCCTGAGACGCTTGCCCCACCAAAGTAGTGCCCCACCGTATCCTTTGCGCTGAGATTGTGAGTGCACGGTAGATACGATCGAGGAGCCACCGCCTTCCGTGCAGGACAAGGGGGATTGGCAAACGCCTTTCTCCATTCCGGCCGCAGACGACATACCCATCTCGACTATCAATAGGATTCTTTTTTGTGAGCCGCGAAGGACACTGTGAATACTGGAGCGTGGATTCGAGCAAGCTGCGAGATTTGGCCCAATCTTGGACATTGTAAATACACACATACACACGCTGTCAACAGTCTAGATGAACTTCCTGGGTCTGCCCAGACTCGTGGGGGAAAGACTACGCGCTCCACGCAACAGCCCAGCCACACCTTGCGACAGTGAAAGAGTGGAAGAGAGGTGTCATTCTCTCAGCACTCGCGAGCTGCGGCGTCAGACGCTGCCGCCCGTGTTTCGAAGACACACCATTCACAGCACGGCAAAGGCGCAAGCTCCCCTGAGCACGTGCTCGGGAGCTTCTCTAAGTATCTCTCTCCTTCTCCAGTTCGATCGGCAATCTTGAGAGAAGAAATTCAAGGAAGACCTAGCTATTCAATCCAGGACGGGGTGGGAGACGCAGTGGATGCAGCTGCTCGCCCGTGATCGGGTTGAAGCCATCGCCCGAGCCATAGCGGTAAAGCTTTTCCGTGCGTACGCCCATGCGGTACTTCGACATGTCGTCCTCAAACTGCTGCTGCCCACCGGCTGGCGTCGCGTGGTACTCGAGTGTGATACAGTCATAGGCGACCGAAGAGTGGTTACGAGTGCCCTTTGACGAGTTCTGCATCGCCCCGAGCTTGAGCTGCTCCAGGGCACGTCCATCCTCCATCTGGTTCCAGCGCTGCTCCTCACGATCGAGGAATCTATTCCGCTTCGAATCAAACATTTGCTCGCGACGCTCAATGACCGAGTCGCGCACCGACTTTTCCTCCCCCGCGGTGTCGCTGTGGAAGCGGTTGGCATCATCCATGTGCTGGACAGTGCCTACCGCCGGCTCCGTCACCGCCCCTAGGTCCTCGTACTTGACGAATTTCTCGCGCCGTTGCATCAGGCGAGTCTTTTCCAGCGTGGTCTTGTCTTGCTTGGCTGCGCGTTCCTGGCGTGTCTCCGCCGGAATGGCACGAAACCCACTCATCCTGCAGCTGCTTGCAGCTAGCACAGAGTCCGAGCACCGACCGATCCACCTCAGGAAATGCCTTGAGCTCGATGCCGTTCGCTGGAGCTAGACACAAAGACTATCAAGAAATAATGCGTTCCGCGTGCTGATATCACCTCGCTGAAGGAACGCGCAGAAGATGGCCAAGCCGAGATGCGTGCCAAATCAGATGATTTTGAAGAGCGTCAGTTAGTTCCGAGCATTTTCATTATGTTTCAAAATTCATTTTCGGGGTTTTCTCCTTGTGTCTATTCCGAGGTTCATATGACTCCACACCCGTTCGGGAAGTGTTTTGCACACAGTTCGTGGTAAACCTCTTCGAGTTCGTTTTCTGCAGGCAGTCCCCGTGGCTGGGCCGGAAAGTTCGTTTTCTTAAGGCCGTCCCCGTGGCTGGGCCGGAAAGTGGGCTGGGCCGCAGCGGCGCGCTCGACTCTGCGGGGCTAGACAAACATTTTTCCATGCCTCTCACTCGGCCTCGAGACCGGCGTGGTGGCTGGTGAACCGAGGGGAGAAAGGTAGAGAAAGAGCTGCAGATAGAAAGGCAGCCTCGCCTGATGCATGCTGGTATAGCTGGGACTCGCTGAGCGTGTGGCTTGCCACTGCTGGCGGGATAGGCCAGCGTGTTTCGGTGAGATGTCGTTGAAGTCACCGGTTCCCCCGCCTGTGCTAGAGCCTGCTGTTCGGGGACTACATCGGCTCGCACAGGACAATGCTCCGGAATCTTCAGGCCGAAGGACGGAGGATCTTGCCGTTGCCTCGATTCCGACGGCTTCACGGCGCCAGTCAGAGGTGTTTTCGCCCTTTGCGCGCCGGGATGATCGCTTGGTGCCAGCATCGATTGAGCCGTCGAAGAACAACGGCAGCAGTGACGAATCCAAGCCACCATCAAACATCCTGCTGCCGCAGGATGTCTTGAAAAAGCTCTCCGTATCAACGCAGCCTCCCTCTTATCCTGCGAAACCCAGTTAGTCCCGTCTCTAACCTTGATTCCCGGCTGCCACTGAATGGCCGTGCTGTTGCCAGAGACCTTGAGATCTCTCCTGGCGCATTCTGAAGGATCCCGTATGCAGGACTCCTACATGCAACTGGCTCTCCACAGGGGGCACAAAGTCCGCAGGCGCAGAGTCCGCAGGGTCGTGCTGAGGAGCTTAGAGATGGCACACTTTCAAGGAGAAATGGGGCAGAAGTGACGCCGCGGGCAGTGCGGTTGTGTCTCGGCCAAGATGATGACGGAGAGGAGGATGGCGAAGGTCAAAGCGGCACTCTGAGCATGCAAGAGCTGCAGCAGCTATCCACTTCGCTGGACGCAAGCCTCAACGGACACGCGGACGCTGCAAAGGGCAGCGGTCAAGATTCGCCCTACACACGTCGGGCGAGGCTTCTCGGCCTCCCCACCAGCCCCTCGCGCAGCCCCGGGCGCAGCTCTTCTTCCATCGACTGGAGGTTCTCTGCGCCCTGCACCGTCCAGCCCAGACCGTTAATCCCGCACTGTCTCGGTGTGGCGCTAAGAGAGCCTCACCCCCTTCCGCCCCCGTCAGCCACGGAGAGAGAATAGATGCCGGCGAGGAAACGGAAACAGCCACGCTCAAGGGGAAGCCGGCCTCCGCACTGGGCTCGCAGTACGGGCCGTCGCATTCGCCGCAGCCTCGGCCGTGGTCGCGATCTCCGTTAGCGGGAGGCGCGTCGCGGTGGGCGGCCACGGATGGGACACGTCCGGGAGGTTCGGGCGGCTCGCAGAGATCGCCCCTCCAAGCGAATGGCGTCTTGGCAACAGCCTCCCCCAGTGCAGCTGCCGCACACGAGGCGCCTGGTGCAGGCATTGCCCTACAGAGCCCTAGCGAAGTGTCGCCGCACCGACACGCCTCGTCGCTGGAGGCCTCGCTGATGCCCGCTGCTGCTGCAGGGAGCGGGTCTCTTTGGGCGCAGTCCGGCGCTGATCGCGACGGGGAGGTGGAGGTGGTGATAACCACCAGCAGGTGTGCCCCTCTGCCAAAGCCGTCCACCATTTTGGGGCTGTTCCCTCCGCCGACGAGGACCCAGCCCACTCTCCCACAACTCGCATCTACGGGCGCACGCACCCGTCGCTGAAACTTTTTGGCCTCTCGCGTTCAGGAAAGCGCGCCCGCCGCCTCTCGTCCCGCAGTACTCTGGACGCCTTGGAGGCTCCTTCTCTCTGCCCCCGCCAGTGGCCAGCAGCGGCCCAACCGGCTCGACTATCACCGACGACGGCTGCCTGGTTCTCGAGCCTCCTCGCCCGAGCTCTGCTCACGCGCGGCCCGCTCGCGCGCGGGACCGAGCTGACACAGGCGGCCTTGAGGGGGCGCAGCTGTCAGCGGCTGCACGGCACGCGACGCGGTCGGGCGCACGAAACGCTGCTCAGGGGGAGTCCTCCCCCAGAAGCTCCTCTGCAGAGGAGGTTCTGTGCGACGAGACGCTGGGGCGAATAACTCCAACTACAAACGCTGGCGGCTGCCCATCCGCTCGCAGGGGGCACCGCCCCTCGACCATCTCCGTCCACTCCACCGGGGCCGACAGCGTTCCCGTCCCGCCCAATGCCCCGACTGAGGCCCTGCCCCTGCTCCCACCAGCGAACCTCCCACGGCCCTTTGCGCCGCGCGGCGCTGAGCTGTCGCGCTGCGCCTCGCTGCAGGCCTGCGCCTCGCTGCACGCAGGCGCCTCGCTCTCCTCGATCGCCTCTGCCCCCCGACCGGGGGCCACGCCGTCGGGCGGAGCGGCGCCCATCAGCTCCGCCAAGCGCGCTCAGTCAGCCCCCCCCCCCCC
>ENA-UOXV01006526-UOXV01006526.1-marine-metagenome-genome-assembly--contig:-NODE-6526-length-12182-cov-5.032737_pt1 | contig 12182 bp, 11 predicted proteins | sample MGYA00238165_ERZ766961 | MGnify/ENA primary metagenome ERZ766961 (study PRJEB28924, sample SAMN03173240) | marine metagenome | biome: Marine; feature: Water; material: Subsurface seawater | place: North... | reverse complement strand
CCGAACGGGTCCGGGTCGAGGAGGAGCACCGCCGGCGAAAGGATGAGGAGGCGAGGGCGCTCGGGGAGACGCGGCGGGAGCGGAGACGCGCGGAGGTGTACGCGTTGAACCGGCTGATGTGCGCGTCGGAGCTCGCGGCGCTCATGGAGTTCATGCGGGTCCCTAAGCCGGGGTTCAACAACGCGATAGGTCCCGGAAAGGAGGAGCCTCCGACGTATCGAAAGACTCGCGATTGGTCGGATGTCGAGTCCGACGCGGAGGACGCGTGCGAACCCTTGCCCCAGCACCTGCGCGTGTGACCCATGACCCATGATTGGTCTTTACCGTAGACTAGTTTACATTTATAACCTCAGTTAGCACCGAGGCGTTCACAGCGCGTACGCGAGGTTACCCTCGTGTTCACCTTTTTTCCACTCAAAGTGCGAAAACTCCACCAGCATCATCGTCGCCAACAACGACGCCCGTTGCTTCGGTGTGGCGTCCGGGGGAAACCTGATCAGTATGTTACTCCTATCCGTGATCCCCGCGCACGTCCACCCCGGCCACACGTTTCCAGCGTAGGCCCCTACACGTGTGGGTATTTGCTCACCCGGGTCCAGTACATCTACGTCGTACGATTCGTTGCAACACGATGGGGCGCACCAGTTACACTTACCGTTCACCGTGGCGCAGTCTCCCGCGCGTACCCTGTACAGCGGGTTCATGTCCTCGTCCTTTGCGACGAAGGATCGCGTGCACCACCAGCACATGCGGAACTCCTCCGCCGCGTGCGCCGCGCTGACCCCTCGAGCGTCCACTAAGGACATGCGCTGGGGGTTACACATGAAGCACGGTGTGGCGATGGTGCAGTTGAACGGCCTGTGCAGGGTGAAGAACGTGGCGCCGGTGCCGTCTTTGAAGTCCATGCTGAACGACCTGAAGTTGGGGCAGCAGATGCGCTCGAGGCACTCGCCCTCCTCCCGGGCCTTGAGCATCGGGGTGGCGTGCGCCTGTCGTGTGAAGTACTCGATCCATTCCTTGGGCACGACGCCCTCGGGTAGCATGCCTTTGGGCACGGGAGTGACGTGGTAGACGTTGTGGGTGTCGCATCCGGTGATGACCTCTAGCATCTCGACCTTCTCCTGCAGGAACACCCCGTCGATGGCGCCGAGGAACCCGAGCCCCGCGCTCGGGTCGTCCGACATTCGCTGCTGGACGGGCGGTGTCGTGGCGTAACCGATGGGGGCGTTGGTGGCGCCGTAGCCTCCGCCGCCGGCCACGGGGGACGCGACGGGGATGCCGCGGGGGACACCGCGGGCTTCGTACGGGTCGTAGTCCGCGTAGGAACCCATCGCGGCGCGACCCACCGTCGACATCGTGCCCGGGTGAGTCGCCCTGTGTTGAGTCGCCCCGTGGGGGGTGTTGGGGATTTTTTGTCCACGTCCTGGCCCGCCTCCAGTCGTCCGCGAGTTTTTTCCGTTGCGGGCATCAGACCGACGCGCGCCATGTTACCGCTCGCGCCCGTCTCTTTCCCGCTGACGTGCCCTTCAGTGGCACCGCGTGGGGTCGGAGCGACGTGCGCGGATGCCGACGAGGCCGCATCGCTCAACAGGCTCGAACACGAGCTCGAGGTGCAGGTGCGAACATCACGCCCGTTTCCCGGTGCCGTTTTACCCCCAACCTGACGCATCGCCCCGGCCATCCCACTCACTGACAGAGATCGCTGATCCGTAAGGCGCTGGCGGACGTCACGCCGATGGGGCAGAAGACGACGCGCGGGGGCACCGTGATCAACGACACGGTCCACGACGACATCGACCAGACGATGGACTCAGGAGCGGAGACGGAGGATGAACCAGACAGGGACTTCGAGTGATGACCTCAACACACGGTGCAGACTCGGGTACATCATCAAATAGGGCTAGCGAGCTAGGGTCACGTAGGGCTAGCCGAACAGTAGGAGGTCTTCATAATACACGAATAGCGCGCCTCGTCACGCATACGTCATCGTTGGTACAGGTTGGAACACAGTCGTACACGGGTGGGTAAACAGTCATCGACGGAACAGTCATCCATTCACGCGGCGCCGAGGGATATGGACATGCCGCCCGCCCTGCCCTGCGCGATGGCGCCCATGCCGCGCCCGAACCCGTCGGCGCTCCCGAACCCCGGGGACTGCCTCCCGCCGTCCCTGAACAGCGCGTAGAGGACGTTGTGGTGGATCTGGTACAGTGCGCACCAGCCGCGTTCGGGTGCGTCGTTACCCTCGGGGCGAATGTCAAAGTGCCGGGCGCAGAGCTCCTTCCAGACCTCGTCGTCCTCGCACAGCCGTCGAGCGCGCCGGTTGACGAGGCTGAAGCGCGCGACGTCGCGGCCGTTCTGTGGGTAGAGGGGAAAAATGAGATGGTGGGTTAAGGGGTGAGATGGAGTAGAGTTTTGTTGGGTATGTGTTGGTGGGGAGCGAACGTTCGTGAGGAACACGGTGTTTTTGTTGGTCCGCGGGTGCAGGCGGAGGGTTCGTGGGTTGGGGGTCGTCCGGTGACGGTGGGTTCTCGGGTGAAGGCGTGCGCTCACCAGGTGGACGAGTACGTTGCTGATGACCTCGTCGGGGAGCCAGTCCAACGGGCAGAACACCGCGGGCTCCTCCTCCAGCTGGCGCCTGAACCTCGGGTGCACTATCACCTCGAGCCCATTTCGTGTGCAGTCGGACGCGGCGGACTTGAGGGGCGCCGCGACCTGCGCGCTCGCGTTCGCGGACCCTAGCGACGACATGTTCTCATCTAACGGGACACCAGCCGCGCTCTGTCGCTTCGAAGGTGGCGGTGAGCACCGAACGCGCGCGTGAGAGTGGCCCAACCGTAGTCCGACTCAGCCCTCTTTATCCACTTGCAGCCGACCGCAGATTCGCTCTGTTTGAAATGCTCGTCGCAGGCGAGATCCTCCCGCCCACATAGGAAGAGGCGACGGGACACCGGTACGAGGCGATGCAGGGTTTCAAACCCAAGCCCGCGAGGGCGTTCACCACGACCGCGAGTGAGCGCGACCGCGAGCAGGCCACGCGGGACCAGGCACGGGCGGCGCAGGCGAGGGTGGAGACGGTGGAGAAGTACTCGGGGCTTCGCATCAAGAATCGCGTCGTGGCGGGGATGGTCGTGGAGGACAGGTTCAACGACCTGCGGTTCTACCGCCTGAAGGACCTGAGGCACACCATCTCAGGTCGCTGGGCCACCGCGGGGGTGCTCGTGGAGAAGAGCGTGAAGCAGAGCTCCAACGGCGGGAGCTACAGCGTGTGGAAGCTATCCGACCTCGGCAGGGACGACGTCTGCGTCTCGGTGTTCCTCTTCGGCCAGGCGCACATCGACAACTGGAAAGAACCGGAAGGCACGATATGGAGCATCGTCGACGCGCAGCTCAACGAGTCCAAAGGGGAGCGGGACAAAGGCAGGCCGTCCGCCACCGTGGACGGCAAGGACCCGAGGGCGCTGTGGAAGCTGGGCGCATCAGCCGACTTTGGCCGATGCAAGGGCGCCCGCAAGGACGGAAACAACTGCACGATGCACGTCAACCGGAGCCTCACCGAGTACTGCGCCTACCACGCCGCATCCGCGCTCAAGGCGTTCAGGCAGAGCGACAGGATGAACGTCGGGGTACGCCGCGCGCCAAAGTTCACGGTGAACGGCCGAACGGTGTTGGGAACAAAAGGTGAGTTTATTTCTTATTTCCGTATGGGCAATTGGATTGACGGCGTGTTTTGTTCAACTCTCACAGGAAACGGGTCGGCTCCTAACATGCCGCCGGGTGCGCACGCGGGGGGCTACCGGCCGCACACCGCGGGTGCCACCAACCGAGGCACCAACCAGCACACACAGCCCACACGGACGTACGGCGAGGAGGAACGTCGTGTGATCGCGGCGAGGCACGGGTCGGGAGCGATGGGGTCGAGGGGCGCGGCTATGCTCGGGGGAGTGAAGCGGGAGGGCGCGACGGCCAAGGCGAACCAGGCGGCTCGCTTCGCCTCCACGTTCGCGAAGCAGACAAAACAGCAAACAGTACAAGACGCCGACGCGGATATCACGTTGTTCGACGAGGAGGATGGGGATTTAGCCGCGTTCGAGGACAAGATCAAGGACTTGGCCGCGATTGAACGCGCGCGAGCCGTGGCCAATTCGCTTCGAACCGCGCCCGATCCCAACGACTGGCGCCGCAAACCCCTGGCCGATGTTCGCGTCAGCGTCAACGCTAACAAACAGGCCGCCGCCAACCCTGGCCGGGCGCCCGACGTGGCCGGACCGGGTGCGAAGAGGGACGCGACGGAGGCTGGCATGCCGAGGGAGGGAGCCGAGGGAGTGAAGAAACCGGTACGAAAGCCGGTACCAAAGAGCGCACCCGGGTCGTTCGGTGACGTGTTCGGCGCCGTACTGGACACCCAGGACGATACCAAGGGATCGAGGTACGCGGACGACGCGGCGGCGTTGGAGCACAAGCGCCTGATGAGCACGATGGAGTCGCTGGAGAAGCAGGATCAGCTCTACACCCAGCTGACGACCACCCGGTCGATGAAGGTGACGGCTTCCAGATGCACGCATCCCGGCTGCGGCGTCGTGTACGAGGGACGTAAACCGACGCGGTGCTTCGAGGAGAGGCACCAGGCCAAGCCGTTCCAGGCGGAGAAGCGCTGGTTCAAGTGCGCGAGCGGCAACTGCCACGGTCGGTGCACCACCCTATCCAAACCGTTCCCGCCGCACAAGTGCCACAAGTGCGGCTGCGACGACTGGGACAGAACAGGGATCCCCGCGAGCGCCGGCGCCGCGGGGAAAGGGTTCGAGGAGGAGTTCGCCAACTCGACCGGGATGTTGGCGCGCGGCGTGGAGCACGGGTTCTCGCTCGGCGGCGGCGGCGCCGTCTACGCGGGCGGCGCGGCGCACCAAGAGAGCGCCATCGAGTAATAACTCCTCGTGTGACTCCCTCCTCTAGTGACTCTAGTGTGACTTAAAAGCCCGCTTCGTGTCTACCACTCGTGTTCCACTGCATTATCGACTGCATCATCGCCTGCATCCCGTTCATCCCGGGGTTGGCGCCGCGCGTGGAAGCCGCGTTTGAGTGCATCTGGGCAAACATCGCCTCCATCCCGCCGGCGCCGCCCGCGGTCGTGAGCGCAGAAGATGTAAGGAGTGTAAGAAATAGATAGCGCGTCGTCAATCACGTTTGTTTCAACACGTAGCGTCTATGCGTCCTCGTTCTCCCCCGCGACAGCACCATCCTCGCCCTCACGGCCACCCGCTCGTGGGTCGAACTCCGCCACCTGCTCCTGCGGCACGAGATACGACAAGAGACTGATCGCCGTCGCGAAGAACGCGCCACATGACAACACCCACCGACCCCACACCCCCGTCCACAACACCACCCACGCGGCGACGCACGAGACGCCCATGGCCACCGTGACCCGGAGCGCACCCGCCGCGTCGAACGTCCGTCGCGTCAACACCCTCCTCTTCTCCTCCTCCTTCAGGGCGTACCGCGTTATTTGCCGGATCCGCTCGGCGCCCACTCGGCTCGATTCCGCCCTTTCCTTTGCCCGCCGCTCGAGCCTCTCGCGCTCCTCCACCGCCGCCGGGGACGAGCCCTTGGGTGCCGACTCGCCCACCCTGTCCGCGTGTGCCGCGGTCGCCTCGTCCAGGTCCTCAACCTCGGGTGATAGCATGTCCACCGGCAACTGCCCGTGGTTGTTCCGCGCGAGGCAACACGGCCGCCACCCCTCGCCGACCACCTGGAACACGGCTTCCACCAGCCCCGGGTCGTACCGCGCCACGTAGTGCAGCGGCGTGTTCCCGTCGTCATCCACAGCCGCCGTCGGCGGGTGCTCGAACATCAACAGCTCGGCGAGGAGGGTGGGCGCGTGCGCGCGGACGGCGAGCGCGATCTCGTGGACGCACGCGTCCATCCGCTCGGCGCAACTCTCGATCCCGCCCAACGCCTTCACGTCGTCCTCTTCCTCGTCGCCCTTGTCCTGGAACCGCGATTTGTCCTTCTTGGTCCTATTCTTCTTCCTGTTCGTGCCGGATCCCTTCCCGCTCCTGTTCGAGTGGGTTTTCGGGGAGCTCGGCTCGGAGTTGGACTCGGACTCGGGGTGACCTTCTCCGTCTTCCGTCGACTCCTTCACCGCGGCTCTCTTGCGGGCGACGTAGGCGTCTCTTTGCCGCCTGAACCTGGCGCCGGGCTGCCTCGCCTCCGATCGCACCCTCTGCCGCTCCTGCTTCCGCCGTTTCTCGTAGTCCCGCTGCATCTCCTCGTACATCTTGCGTTGCGCCCGCTCGGACCGGCGCCGCGCCTTGGCTTCGTGGTCGGCGCCGCCGACGTCGTCGTCCGAGTCGGTGTCGGACAAGTTGCCGTTGTCTTTGGTCGGGTCGAACTCGTGTCCGTTCGTGTCCGGGTCCTCCGGGTCCACGCCGCCCTCCAGGATCTGCACGCACCGCGCGCGTGCCGCGTTGACGGTCTGCATCATGCGCACGGCTTCCTCTTCGTTTCCGTCTCGGTTCTTGTCCGGGTGCCATTTGATGGCCATCTTCTTGAACGCCCTTGCGACGTCGTCGACGGTGGCGGTGGTTTTGTCGAGGCCCAGGGTATCGAACGGGTCCGTGGGCTTGGCGGGGGTATCGGGCGGCTTTTCGTCGTGGATACCCTCGTCGCCGTGGATACCCTCGGGCCCGTCGGTATCGTCCCCGAACCTGGCGTTAGGATCCTGGCCCCGTCTTCGGTCGTACGCCTCCGCGGTGGGAAACAGCTGCGTGAAGGACGCGATGAAGACGACGACGACGACGCCGAGGACGTGGACCACCCCGTTCCACAGCTTCATCACCGCGTTGGCCTCGGAGTACCGAACCCGGCCGGTGCCCCGGGCACGTCGCCTCTCTTCCTGCGCGAGCTCTTCGTACAGCGCCATGATCTCCTCCTGGCTCATGCCGGTGCCGTCGAACTCGCCGGTTCGGGGGTTGAAGCCGCGGGGCACGGTACTGTTGGCGCGGCCGGCGGTCTGCTGGCGACGGCGTTGCCGCGACTTGATGCCCATGGTGGCGTCAAACCCTGGCGTCCGCTCGCGCCCCACGCGGAGTGAACCGGCGTCAGATTTGACAATCTCGTTATCTTCAGCTTGGACAGATCACAGAAGCGCACAGCTGTGGCCCGAGCCGGTCGGGGGGTTTCACTGTCCTCGGCACCGCCATGGCTGCTCTGGGAGCGACCCCGGTGCGTCTCGCCACGCGGGCGAGGTTCGTGGCGCCTTCCCACCGCGATTCGTCCGCATCCCTCGCGGTCTCCGCCCCGCGACGCCGTTCGCGGCGCTCCCGCGTCACTCGACCCGGCCCTAACCCTCGAGGGAAATGCGTTTCAAACCTACACGCCGCCGCCGACGATGAGACCGACGCCACCGCCCGGGACGACGGCCCGGAGGTCGTCTTCGATTTTGACGACTTCGACGGCGACGAGACGTGGGACGTCATCGATTCATTCGACGACGATGAGCTGTACGAGCTCAACGCCAGTCGCAGCGACGCGGACGCGGACGACACCTACTTCGATTCCTACTCGCACCTCGGCATCCATCGCGAGATGATCGGAGACGCCGCGCGGACGGGCGCCTACCTCGACGCCATCGAGGCGCACAGGCCGCAGATCGAGGGTAAGGTTGTCCTGGACGTCGGGTGCGGCACGGGCATCCTGTCCATGTTCGCGGCGAGGTGCGGCGCGAAGAAGGTGTACGCGGTGGATGCATCCAACGTGACCCGGCACGCCAGGCGGCTCGTCAAGGAAAACGGGTTCGAACACCGAATCGAGGTCATCAAGGGGAAGATGGAGGACGTGGACCTGCCGGAGAAGGTCGACGTCATCATAAGCGAGTGGATGGGGTACGCGCTGCTCTTCGAGAGCATGCTGCCGAGCGTGGTGGACGCGCGGGACAGGTTCATGGCGCCGGGCGGTTTGGTCCTTCCCAACGAGGCGAGCGTCAAGGTGGCGTTGATGTCGGACAAGGAACGGTACGACGGCGCGGTGACCTTCTGGAGCGACGTCTACGGCCTGGACTTCAGCTCGCTCGCGCCCATCGCCAAGCGCGACTGGCACACGGACCCGCCGGTGCAGACCATCGCCGCGGACAAGCTCGTGTCGAACTCGATGGACGCGGTTCCGCCAATCGACTGCGCGACGGTGCCTTTGAACGACCTCTACGAACCGATGGCGGGCGACGTTCGTTTGGTCGCGGACAAGGACTGCGAGGTGCACGGCCTCGCGCTGTGGTTCGACGTGGATTTTTACGGTAAGGTCCGCCTGTCCACCGGCCCGGCGGCTGAGAGTACGCACTGGTACCAGACTGTGCTCATGTTCGACGAGCCGATTGACGTGAAGAATGGCGACGGCGTGTGCGGGACGATCGAGCTGGAGCCGGGGTACAACCCGGGCGAGCGACGTAGCCTTAACATCTACTTCAACTACGACGTCGTGAGTGGGGGGAAGGAGGAGAAGACGCTGGTGGAGCCGGACGACAGGGAGTGGTTCCAGCGGTGGACGGTGCAGTAGCCAGTTTCTTTTCGAGAAGTCCAATTTAATTTTATCGAGCCTCGTTGACGCGAATCTTGCCAAGCTGGCCGCGCTTTCTTTCAAAGAAGGTAGAACACGTCGCTCGTCGATCACTTCGACTGGGTAGCACTATGAGCCAGTATCCCGCTCAGCCCTACGGGGTCCAGGTCCAGCAGGTGCCCCAGCCGGGGTACGGCCAGCCCCAGATGGGGTACGGCCAGCCCCCGCACCCGCAGGCCATGGTTGACCGGACAGTGGTACGTCACCCCGGCTTCTTGAAAAATCGCCAGATCTCGCGTTATGCGTGCTTAGCAAGATGATCTCCCCCGAGCGCCGTTCGTCCACCCCGACCCCACCGCCCGACGGATCCGCTCACATCTCCGACCCTTTTCACTCGCAGTACGTGAACGGTGTGCCGGGCCACTACGAGGAGAGGATGTACCCCGGTCCCATCACATGCCTTGGCTGCCTATGCACGGCGTTTTTTGTCGGCCCCTTTGGCCTCTTGGCCTTCTGCTGCCCGTGCGACAAGAAGACCGAGTTCTGTCCCCACGGTGCCATGGTCGGAGTTCCGGGTGGCATGCCCGCGGCTCCTCCCGGAGCTACGGTGACCTACTACCAGCAGCCCCAGCCCGTGGCACAGTACCAGCAGCCCCCGCAGCAGCAGCCGGGCTACTACCCCAAGACTTAGATGCTCACTGCCAAGACTTAGATGCTCACTGGCATGTCGGTGAAGGGTCGGGATACTGAGCACGCGCGCGAATGGCGCCCCAGGGTTAGGTTGAAGATTCCCGGGCGCTGTAAATAGATGTTGGACGATACGAGTATATATTGGACACTTAGAATATTCTTAATGTACACGCAACGACGTACTGTATGCGACTCGACCCTCACGCCCCGGGCTTTTCCTTCTTTGACTTCATACCGAGAACGTTCCGCTTGAACGACTTGTACGTGCTCTTGCCGAACGGCAGGATGTACGTGCTCTTGTGCTCGGCTGGGGACGAGGGCGTCGGGGGCATGCTGTTCCGCCGGGGCAGCCGGGGCACACTCGCCGGTCCGGTGGTCGCCGGGGTGTGAAACGTCTCACCCTCCGCATCGGACCCGGACTCGGACTCGCTTAATCTTCCAACCGGCGTCCTCGCCGCTCTCGCCGGCGTCTTTCCGTCGTTCAGTATCTTCGCGCTCACGTCCACGCCCGGGGTTGGCGGCAGCGCGCTGCTATGCGACTTGGGGGGTGGTGGGGTCCGTGACTGACGCCGCGGCGCGTCCTCGTCCACCGCCGAGTCCATCGCGGACACGAGAGCCTTGCGCACCGTATTCGGGTCCTTCGCAACTTCATCGGGACGGAGGGTGCGGGTCGATTCGTCGTCGTCACCGCCGTTTAGGTCGAACCCGCCGAGGCGCTTATCCCGCCTGCGCTGCTGCACGCGCTCGTGGTGACGGTGCAGCGCGGACGGCGCGTGTCCATCGTCCCCGGAGGTGTCTTCGGAGGTTACTTTTCTTCCCGCGGCCGCGTCGGTTCGTTTCTTGTCGGCGATTGACTTCAACTTGCCGTACTTGACGCTCTGCCCCGAGGGTTTGAACTTGTCGGACCTCGCCTTGGCCGCCGCCGCGCGCTCCGCCTTTTCACGCCGCGTCAGCTCGTCCACCCCACGCAGGAGCCACAGCGCCAGCTCGAGCTCGCCCACGGACTCGTCCTGGAACCTGTCCACCCCCGCGAGGTGCCTCTCCAGCAAGTCAGCCTCCTTCGCAGCCTTCTTCGCGCGCGTGGTCAGCGCCCTGACGTGCATCTCGAGGTCTCGCGACATCTTGGCGCGCAGCGCGTGGCCGTGCTTCGGCGGCGACCCGGCGTACCCGCCGCCGACTCGAAGAAAACCGTTCGGGTCGACGACGCTCCCGGAGATGACGCTGGTTCCCCCTTCTGACCCTGGGTCGGGCGAGAGGGTTCCCCCGTTGGCCCGTCTCGCGTTCCTCGCGCGTTCCAGTAACTTCCTCGTACCCTCCTCCTCGTCCAGCGCGGACTCCATGCGCACCACGAGCTCCGCCGCCACCTCCGTCGTAGTCGCCGCCAGCGTCCCTATCCGGTCCGACGTGGCGTAACTCTTACCTTCCAAGCACCCGGCGTCCCTTAAGAGCGACGCCGCGGAGGCGATCGCGGCGGCCCTCGCAGCCTCGAACGCGCTCGCGGATGCCGCATCCTCGGCGCCTCGCCCCGCGTCGTTGTTGACTGAAGTCAAAGTCCCGTCTCGTCGACGTAACTCGTCATCCGCGGATTCCTCCAGATCCACCAAGTCCTCCAGCACCCCGCCCAGGAGCTGTAACAAGTCCCCAACCTCCCGCTGCGCGCCCCGGAGTGTGCTGGCCGCGCGCTCCATGCGCCGGTACTGCGCCTCCACCTCGTCCGCCTCTTCCTCGAGTACGTTCGCGAGCCGCTCAAACTCCGCCGCTTTGAGTGAGCCTTCGCGTCGAAGGTCGGCGAGGTGCTCGGAGGTGCGCGCGGCGGCGCGTTCCTTGTCCATCTGCTCCCGCGTGGCGTTGAACTGCGTCCGTAGGTCCTCGTGCTTGGCCTGCGTGCGCGAATGGGTGGATGGAGGGTACGTCATGGGTCAGTCGTGGGTGAAGGTGGGATCCTACTACGCGGTGCCCTGGTCGGTGCTCACCTCGTTCGCGTCGAGCCTCTCCAGGGCGTAGTTCATGAGCGCCTCCGCAGCTGCGTGGACCCTGCCCAGGTGCGCGGGTAGGCTCGGGTCCTCGTTCGCCATGCTGGCCCGCGGGCTGAGGGTCATGGAACCGGTGGACATCAACGAGCCCGAGAGCGACGCTCGGGGCGACGTGATTGCCATCTTCTCGTCGCTAACAACAACGGGCTAGCTAGGGTCGCCGTCCCGTGGGAATAACGCGGTGTCGCGAGCGGGGTTTGGGCGCTCACGACGCTGTTCTGGTCAGCTTCGCGTGCAGTCGGGCGGTCGGAGCTCGTTCCTGATGCGATCGACTGTCAGGCGCGCGCGTCGACTCGGGCGCCCCTCGTTGTAAATTTAAACTTGTGCACCCCTCTTTGACTCGCGTCCATTTTTCCCACCCAACACCACTCTGGGGCGCGCGCGGGGGCATCATCACCGAGGGGTCAGCGACCACAGAGATGTCGTCCACCGACACGCGCACACCCGCATCGCACTACGAGATCCTCCCCGCGGGCCTGCCCCCATCGGACTCCCCCGCTTCGGTTCCCGTCTCGGCGAAGGACGACCCGCGATGGGCGCGTCGCGCGGCGGAGGCGCTCGCGTCAACGTCCGGCGCCGACGCGCGAAGGGTCCAGGCGACGCTCCAGGAGCTGCGGAAGTGTCAGGAGGCGGTGTCGGAGCAGCTCGGGGAGACCAGGGAGGCGGTGCTCTGGCTGCAGAGGCTGGAGGTGGTGGAGCAGCAGATGATCCTCATACCCGATTACCAAGTCAAGGCGAGGAAAATAGCGGCGGACATGAGACACGTTCGGGAGCGCGTGCAGAAGGCTAAGACACGGGCGGAGAAGCTCATCGGGGAGACGCTCCCGAGCTTCCCCGATGCGCAGGACGAGGCGTAGGAACGTAGCTTATTAGTGTTAGGATCATGTATGTATTCACAGGGATGAATCGAAT
>ENA-UOXV01006525-UOXV01006525.1-marine-metagenome-genome-assembly--contig:-NODE-6525-length-12182-cov-6.923559_pt1 | contig 12182 bp, 15 predicted proteins | sample MGYA00238165_ERZ766961 | MGnify/ENA primary metagenome ERZ766961 (study PRJEB28924, sample SAMN03173240) | marine metagenome | biome: Marine; feature: Water; material: Subsurface seawater | place: North... | reverse complement strand
GGACATGATCACGGATGGCCCAGGTGGCCATGAAATACAGGTCCAACAATCCACTTCAGATGGAGGAAATGCAGATGGAGGATTTATCATCAATTGCCGGAATCTTGACAACACCAAGAGTCACATAGTGGTCACACATTTTCGAAAGACCTCTGATTCTGGTACCGGTTCTTTTTACATAGGACCAAACAATGTTGTGGAAATCAAATCCGGAAAGGTGGCAGTCAATCCTTATTATCATGGTACTGCGTTGACAGCTATACCAAAAGGAGTGTGGTGCATGTGTGTTTATTTCATCCATGGCAAGGATGAAACCGGTCACTCAGAGCATGGTGGTTTGTGGCGTCTGGACACCATGGCACCTATCTCGAGGAATGGGGACTACTCTGTATATCCGTGGAAGTTCAGAAGCACATCAGACGAATTCCAGATCCGGACATATCAATACTACACTGACGATAGTCTGCAAGTCATGGAGTACGCACCAGTGCAGGTGTATCAACTGGGTGATAGTGTGTTCTCCAGTCCTGCACAAGCAACAAACATGATGGTCAACGGAGTGCAATTGGCTGCTGTGAACAACAATCGAAGCAACAACAAGGCCGTTGGTTACACATTTGAAGGATCTGCACAAGGTAAAGACTCTCTGACAATTGACGGTGTATCACATCAATACACACATGGTGTGATGTTCGAGAGTGTTCCTGATGGTGCACCAGGAAATGACGTTGTTTTGTCCACCACTAGTGCTGGTGTGATTGTGCCTCGAGACACTTTGACTGGAGGATTTGATGCAAGACCATCAATATCTGGTGGAGCCAGAGGTCCAGCGATCGTTGGATTATCAAGTTACACCACTGTAAACAACTCTGGAACGATTGATGGATCGATTGATTTGATCACTTGATTACTGATTGATTCAGAGTAAGTATTTCTATGAAATACAGCTTACCATACACCACTGGGATTGGCGACTACCTGAGAGAGAAATCACATCATGAGGTGAGCATGGTGCATGATATATTCTTTTCAGATGAAAAGTTGAATCCATCAGCTCGGTACTTGCCAGATGCTGATTCAGAGCGCATGTGGGATGAGTTGAGAGACATACATGAGCAACATGGAATTCACATGCAATATGTGATGAATTCTAGTGTGTGGAAGAATGATGTGTATCTGGAGGGCAAACAGCAGATTATAGACACTGTGAATGACATTCACTCCAGAGGAGCCACCATGTTGACCATCAACAACATGTATCTGTTGCGAGATGTAGAATTTCGAGACAAGATACCGCAAGATCTGGTGCTCAAACTGAGCATCAACAACAAAGTAGCCACTCTGGAGGAGGTTGAATTCTTGTACACACATTCAGGTATTGATCATTTCATACTGGACAGATCAATCAACAGAAACATGGATGAGATTCAGCGGATATGTGAATGGGAACACAGAGACAAAATAACACTCACTCTGTTGGCTCAAGAAGGATGCATATCCAAATGCCCATGGAAGAGCACATGTGACAACATGATATCAACATTCAGAGATTATGATGCACATGAGGTCAATGATCTGAAAGCTAAACACAGCACGCATTTCTGCACTGCTCATTACACCGCCAATCCACAAGATGTGTTGAAATCTCCTTGGATCACACCATCTGGAGTTGAGTTATACGATGATTACATTGATTACATGAAACTATCTGGAAGGATGTCTCCCATCGCGAAGATGAGCAGGGTGTTTGATAGTTATCTTCAGAGAGATTCACTAGCGAATCTTCCAGACATGATGGCTATTCACAATGACAGTGTGTTGATCAACAGCAATGTCAATGACTTGGAGACTCATGGCTACTCTGCTAAAGTTCACAATTGCAAGAACATGTGTGCTAGCTGTGATTTTTGTGACAAACTATATGAGAAACTAGCCAATGATAATTGATTCTCTACAACAACTTCAAATAGATGCTCCTGATGTGCAATGGTCCAGTGATCTTGATCATTGGGTTGTGTTGAGAGAGCATGGTCGATTGACTGACATGACCAGCATACCATTCAGAGTGACTGAGATGGTCAATCGAGGAGAGATCATGACAAATCTAGGCCACGTCAACGAGGTTGCATACGACATGATAAAATCAGTGATGTTGAGCAAAGGAGCTGTAGGTTTCATCGACATTGACACACAACAATTCACATATTACCGATTGGTGCTAGATGTAGGTGTTGATGACATTCTCAAATGCCCTGATGAATTCGATTTGAAGATCAAGTGTCTGGATGAGCATGACAATTGTCATGAGGTGCAGAGTTTGAGTGTGATCAAATCCAAGATTTTCAAATCTAAGCTCAAGTTCAATGTGAGTGATCGAGGTGATTTTCATCGTGTTTCACTCGACACTCCTGGAGTGTATGACTTCAAGATAACGTGCTTGTTCAAGGATCATAAACTTAAGTGTTACTTGAGATGTCAGAGATAATAATCTCACAACAATACACACTGGTGTTGGTGTACATATATTGTATATGTGAGATATACAAGAGTCAAGGAATCATGACATCATTCATACCCAAACACACTCCCACCACCACTGGTAGATTGATAATGGTGTTGTCTGGTATTCTACCCATACCAGGTCGTATCGTGTTGTGCAAATCTTTGTTGGACACAACATGCAAGAGCAATTGTAACAATATGAATCTGGCTGCTTATTTGAGCACTCATCACTTTTATCTGTGGAGTCCAGTGGAGAAGAGTGTGTTGATATTGATAGCTGGTCTGGGTATATCATATGTTCAATTCATCCACCTCATGATTGCTCCGATAGTGGTGTATCTGTGCATCGTCGCGTGGTTTGTCCGAGGTGTTGAGTATGAGGTTAACACAGATACATTTAAGATGTCATCCATGAGGGACATAGTGTTGTTGACAGTTATTCTAGTGGTCTCATGTGTGTATACTGGCTTCATACACATGCTGCTGGTGTATTTGATGCATTTGATGAGAAAATACAGATATTCAGTGGTCAATTTCAAGGATATCGATTTCAAGACTGTCATGATAGTGTCTTTCATAATACTGGTGAGCTCTCTGGTGCGAGAGTATGAGGTGATGCTGCATGATGTGGTGTTGTCGTACAACAGTCTGTCAATGGTGTGTGTGTTGTCTTTCGTCGCGTCGTTTATATTAGGATCAAGCAGCAAGTTCGCTGGTGTGTGCTTGTTGACCACTTCAATTTTCGGATTGGAGTACATGTGTTTGTTCTACACCATAGACTTCTGTGGCTATATGTTGAGCCCTTTTCATAAATGCGGAGCCATCGCTCGAAGCGGTAGTCTACAACCAACAGGAAGATTTCACACAGGAGTGTTTTCCATGTGTGTGCTGATGATATTGTGTTCTGGTATATATACGTGGTACAGTGTATAAATAATTGTATAACATGAGCAATCAAGAGGAATCATTAATCGGAGGTGTTGTCACAGGTGTGACAGGAGTCGCTGATGATGCGATATCAGCTGTCACTGGCGGAGTTGGAGGTGTGATTTCTGGCGTCACCGGTGGCATTGGAGGAGCAATTTCTTCAGTGTCTGGTGGTATTGGAAACGCCATCGGTGGACCGATAGGATCTGTGATCGGTGGTGTGGGAGGTGGTGTTGGTTCTGTGATAGGCGCTGTTGGTGGAGGAGTTGGTGGATTGATTGGAGGAGTTGGTGGATTGGCTGGTGACATTGTGGGTGGAGTGGGTGGAGCTATTGGAGGTGGAATTGACAGTCTGATTGACGGTCCTTCAGTGCCAGATTTACCAGGAGTAGATTCAATACCGCTACCTGGAAGTGGTGGATCCAAAGATCCATGCAATCGAGCTGATTACATTGCAAACAAGCTAGGATCCATGCCGATGATTGGAGATTTTTCACTCAAAGACATGGGAGTTAATTTGAGCAACCTTGCCATGCCCAAACTACCGGAGATCAAGATACCATCTTTCAAGATGCCATCACTCAAGGACATCGGCAACAAGATCTCTGGAGGCATAGGTGATCTTGTGGGAGATTTGAAATCTGGTATCAGCGGAGCACTGGATGAACTATCTCCGGGCAACTTGATGGCCAAAGCAAAAGGAGCGTTGGGAAAAGCTGGGCGATTGGCTCTGACTGATGCGATAGAGGATGGTATAACTGGAATGTTGGGACCAGTCAAAGCTGGTCTGGGTAATCAATTGAAGAGAAGTTTCAAGCAGAACATGTTGATGTTGGGAGTCAGTGAGATTGCTAATGTGATATCTGGAGAGCCTAACATACTAGATCCTTGTGCTGGTAGAGGCAAAGACAAGCTCAAAGGATTGGTTTCTGATCAAATAAGTGCAGGGGCTTCCGGCAAAGCCATCGCAGATATTGGTAGCTCATTGAGTGAGGCTATCAATCCAGATTTGATGTCCACCAAACAACTGGCTGCCATGCAAGTGCCTGTTTTAGGTGATCCTAGCCTGCCAGGTGCTTTGGATAAATTCAACGTTCAAAAACAGAAGAATGATGCCATAGTGTCTGAGAAGACTGATGAAGCAATAGTTGCTGTGGCTAAAAAGACTGCCAAGAAAGCAGTCGCAGAAGAAGCTGCTGCAGAAGAACCAGTGATTGAGTTTGAAGAGCAATTTCCACCACCCAAACCTCCAGTATTAGAATACCATTTCATCGAATCCATGTTGATTGGACCAAAACCGGGGTGGTTGGGTGAGAGTGACAGTAAAGAAAATTCAGACATAATAGACATGCTCAAGAAAGACATTGCTGATAATTGGATCGGGGACAGAGATAAAGATAGTGTAGTGTACAACAGAAACACACCACAGGAGATTCTGATACAATCTAGGGATGACATATTGAGCCGGAAAGATGTTGATAAGATCTGGAGAGATTATATAGGTGTCGATGCTGAGGGTAAGATCACCCCCACTAGACATTATATGATATGGTGTAGTGCTTATGCTCATGAGTTCACTTGGTCACCGTTCGGCCATGCTAGAGTCAATGCCATAGTACAAATGACGATATTCCGGACGTGTGACGATTGCGGTACACCTTGGTCTAAAAACCATGATTTTACAAACGCGAATGTGATGCGAAGAGCACAAGGTGATTCACGAGAGGAGGCGTTCATGGAAGTTATCACTAGCTCTGTAGATAAGATGTTCCAAGACACATTCACACCGGCATTTGGATGGCAGAAAAAGAGATGAGTCAATGGTCATGATATTAAAATTTAACAGATAAACATATGAACAACAAAACATACAATGGCATGTACTTGGGTATAGTGATACAGAACAATGATCCTGAGAGGAGAGGAAGAGTCAAGGTGTACATACCTCATGTGTCTGCCAATATATACGAAGAATGGTACAAGGACAATGTGGACAAATCTTTCAAATTCCCAGGTGGTAATATAGGGTCAGATCTGAGCAGAGTGATTGAACCATTGAAGTTGATACTGCCTTGGAGTGAACCTGCATTGCCGTTGGTTGGTGCATCTGGCTCTGGACGATACAATTCTCATCTTGATCATGCAACTGTTTCAGATTCATCCAACATCAAGACAACCAAATCAAACGAAGATGTGATTGATGTCAACAGCAAATACAACTTGAATGACACAGGCATAGGTGAATCACCTGGTAGGAAGTATGAGATGGAAAGCATGCGGCTTGGTGATGCATTTGACAACACACTCAACGGAAGCAAGAACGCTCCCAACATGGTGAATCCATACAGCTATGACTACAAACCAGTTACATACAGCAATCAATCCAAAGGATCATACTCGATACCCAATGTAGGCTCTCACATGTGGGTGTTCTTCCAGCAAGGAGATGTGTTATCTCCGGTGTATTTTGCTGCTAGCTCTGGAGCTGAAGATTGGGCTGGTATATACAAGTACAATGATCAGAACGACTACCCAGCGACTTACGAGAATTACAGCAAAGAGGACAAGGTTCATTACGACAACGACACAGAGACTTACAGAAACAAGTTCGTGATAAATCAAAAAGCTGGTGCTTTGGAATTTGTCAACACAGACAATCGTGAGATTTTGAAGATGACTCATTACAGTGGATCATTCAAAGAGTTCAACAACGATGTCAATGTGGAGTTGGCCACCAAGAATGATCAAAAATTGGTGATCGAGAATCAATTCCTAACAGTCAAGGGATTCAGAAGCACTCATGTGGGTAGAGATCTGGACAGCATCATCCGCGGAGACAATTACATCAAGATAGGCAATCTGGACAGAGCTTTGCACCAGATGTGGAAGACCAAAGCAAAGGAGTTGCATGATGTGAAGGTGTTGTTTGATATACAGAGAAATCATGTGGGTTCTGATGTCAGCATGATCGCGGTGCCAGAAACCGGTACTGTTGGGTATGCTCCATGCCCGGTGTGTTCTGATCCTGTCATGATGGACAAGATACATGTGATGAACTCATCAATGGATCGATTCAATCATAGCACATGGCCAGGAGTGTCAGGTGGTGGTATAGACAATTTCCCAGTGAGAGTCAATCACAAGAACGAAGTGACTGAGAGCTTGAAAGCTAGTTATGAAGATCCACCCATAGTCACACGAAAAGTGATGGTGAACGACTGGGTCAACAATGATGGTGACAGCAAGAGTATATTTGGTCTTGAGTGTCCAGTTTGTGCAGGTAGTGGATTGAGTCCAAGCACAATGCATGGCACGTGGGCAGTGACTCCTGAGAAAGTGAAAGATCAATTCAACACCAAGCATTTGCAAGTGATTGAGGATTTGTTCCAGATTGAGAAGGATCTCGGTCATGGAGGTAGTGAGTTGGTGGAGATAGCCAAACATAAGTCAGAGACCATTGGATTGGTCATGAATGATTTCGATAGTGTGAGGATCGATCCATTTGGTAAGATGTACAGAGACAAGGTGGTGATTCATCCACAAGGAGTGTTCAATTCACAAGCTGCTAGTCCGTTGATCGAGTATGTTCATGTTGATGACTTGCCCGGAGGCAGTTACACATTGAATGTGTGCAACAAGTGGAACGTGATGGTGGGGAGTGGTGGAGTGGATATAAAGACCACTGGGCCTGTTGACATTGGTGGTTCTATTGTGAATTTAGCTGGTGATCAGGTGAACATAGCCAGCGCCAATGAGGTTAATATTGATGGTGGTAAGAGATTGAGCTTAGAAGCAGATATACTCAGCTTGAGACAGCGAGACAGAGGTCAAGTGTTGGTTGACAGCAATCTTGGAGTGTCTCAGAATGTTGTGATCGGAGGAGGTCTGCATGTTGAAGGTGAACTCACATGCAACCACATAACAGCACCTGCGGAGATTCAAGAGACTGACCCAACAGTTATATTTGGTCAGTTGTTAGCAGGATTGAAGTTCAAGGTGAACATAGACGGTGGAACTCACACAGATGCAGTGCATGCTAGTGACAATCACAATCACTGGAGCGGTACCACCATAACTGTGTTACCAGGACCCACTCCGGAAGGTAGCAATCACAACAAGGTGAGAATGTATCCTCATACTCATCACTTCAAGAATGTACCATTGAATCTCAAGACAGACAACGATGAGGTCCGCAAGGATGGGATGGACAACAACGCTGGTGTGCGTAGAGATGCGAAGCCAGTTGAATCAAAGACATGGGATCAGAAGGTGTATGATGATAACATATCAAATGTGAAGACTGTTGATCATTCTGATACTCAAGCAGCAGATGTGTATAGAGAAAAATCTTGTGAAATAGACAACTGGTGTAACTGATCAATCGCAATGTTTCATGAGATATTCGAACATGTTGTACATCTTCTTCATCTTCATGCAAGAATCATATGATTGTTTGTCTTGATATTTCATCGATTGGAATTCTAGTTTTCTGATTCTAGTTTTGAACATATCCTTATAGTCCTCATGATTGGCGCACATGTCTTGAAGAGACAATCTCATGGAATCAAGTGACTTGATCTTGTCTTGAGCAAACTTCAACTTCTCTTCCATGGCCAACTTATGCAAAACTTCAATTTTGTTCATCATCTGACACCTCCAGTAATTCATGCAATTTTTGCACGATGTCGGGATGCTTCTCCTTGAACATCTCTAATATCAATTGATCCACTGTAGACGTACTGACAGCGGTCGCATTTTCTGCTGAAGTCCAATCTATCTTATACACATTAATAGTATTTTCCATATATTATTATTTAAATCTAAAAGTAAGAGAATAAATACTTATATGCAAACTTTTAAAGAATTTTTCAGGGTCAATGAGGATTTCAATTTGGATGACAAACCATCACGAGAGGACGCGGACAAGATACAGAGATTGGTTAGACTTGTCAAGGATATAAACAACCGAGTGGATCGAGTTCAGAGTGAACTTGAACAGCATGATTTCTCACGTGAAGAAGCTGAGATATTGAAGAGTGAGATTGCTACGTTGGCCAGAGATCTCGAAAGCACAAGATTACCACCAGATGCAGAGGGAATGGCTGGAACAGGATACACAGCATTATCTGGATTGAAATTCAATGATGAGCAGGTTCAAAACACAGTCAGAGAAGCCGCGGAGATATTGATGAGCATCATCAAGTCATAATGTATCTTCTGATCGACTCTGATTCAATATTACCACCAGCAGCGACAAGTTGCTTCAGAGACGTTGTGTTATATGCTAGTACATTCAGCGGATTGACGCCAGTGGTTGAATGTCAATGGAAGGATCGTGATGTGATATGGCATTGGTTGAAGTCTGTGCATGCCTTTGATTTTGTGGAGGATCTGGTCAATCGGAAGACATTAGATGGAGTGAAGCTGGGTAGACAATCTAAATGCAATATCTGTGTGGATATTATAGATTACAACAATCTTGAATTCATTGTCAATCGTTTAAAACAATCCGCGGTTTTTGATCCTTACTCTTCCCACGCGATGAGAGGTATTTTACGAACAGAATTAGCTTCGAGGAGTAACACAACAAACAGCTCAGGATCACCAGAGTCATGATGTATAAGAACGCCTGATCTGGAGAATTAGTCACCAGTTCGTTGCTATTCACCGGAAGTAGGTTTTTAGTGAAAGGTTCCACCACATGCGATTGATTTTGATCTGGTATGATCGTAGCGGGTGATTTTATGAGTTTACGCGTGACACCACAGCCAGTGAGCATCAGCAATATTATCAAATATCTCATCGTCGTTTGCTGGGTATGGCGTAAAATCCAACCACCATGAAGCATAAGTCCATGAACGATGTCAGAAGCAAACCACCGGTCATTTTCACAACATCATAATCTCTGGATGAACCTACAACCCATGACCACAAGCCAGATCCAGTTCCATTGGAGTTCTTGGGGACTATCACATCATATGTGATGCCAGGGTTCAATGCGTAGAATATCATCAAATAGCACAAGGTTAATGTTATGCTGAGAAACAACACCCTTCGAGTCATCTTAACAAATGGATCACTGGCTTGAGCTATCTGATTGGTCAGCATGGAATCCAATATCTTACTGTCTCTGGCTGCCAACAACAGTTGGTCTTGTCTCTTTTGCTCCAGCCAACCATTGATCACGTTACATAAAAGTTTTATACCAGCTCCAATGACTGTGTTCAATACAGGTCCCATGTAATTATTTATGGAGTTCACCTGTCAAAAGATTAAATATAGTTATATATGAACCATTTAAGATATCATGTTAACTCTTAGAGAGTTGATCAATCATGTGCTAGATCGTGGTGATCTTCTTCGGGTGATATCAGGGTTATACACTGTGTATCATGACACCGAAGACGATATATTGAGGATATCTTCAACATATACTGACGTTATTCGACAACTGATTGAATTACCACCTGCTAGTGATGTAGATTGTAATATCATATTGACATCTAACCAGGATGAAAACGGAGAATATGTAGAGGTCAACTTGTATGACAGTAGATTGGATGAACTCACTGCATGCGATTATGTACAGTGGAAGGAGTTGATCGATTGTTTAGTTGAGGATAAGATCGGACTGAGCTTAGACATGATGTTGGTTCATGTAATAAGTGAGATAACATTCCATGGATTCACTCAACAACAAATTGACAAGAGAAAAGCAGAGTTACGACAAACAATCAGAACTATGAGTGATATATTATCTGGTGATGATTTCTTAAATTGAGATCAATTTGTATTTCGCTGGCGAAGTGGAGATTGTCTTGCTTTTCGCAAGAACTCTGACACCACCTTTTTATCGTATCTATACACCACATTGTCTATAGTCACTACGTACGGAAAACTACCAGCAACATCAAATGGAAAGCCCTGGTGTTGTATTTGTATAACTACAGGCTCTTCTGGTGGAGGTTCAGTTATCAATCGATTCACTGCCGCTGAAGTTATATTTAAACTTGAGTTGTTATATATTGAGCTAGAAAAACCAGTCAGCAGCAATATCGTACCAATCAATACAACTGTAATTGCTTTCATCGCTTAGAGAGCAATTGACTTACAATCACGGTTGCGTTTATTAATAAAATACCAACCACTGCTATCACTAACATGTTGTACTGGTGTTGAATGTGACCGCATGTACCGGTTACGCATTGTGTACCATGAGCCACATGGTCTAGGTATTGAGGATCTACTTTATCGAATATAGTTTTCATATTTGTTTAGTTTATTGTTTTAAGTCTCTGACAAAGTCGTAAAACTCTTGCCGGGTGTTAATGTCTTCCTTGTCTAGAAAAGCTCCGCTCATCCGAGCAGTCTTCATGGTGCTGTCGTGCTTGATACCTCTCAAACCAGCACACGTGTGGTTAGCAGAAACTAACACCGCGACTCCTTTATTATCCACACACACTTGGTTGATATGTTTGTGGATTTGCATGGTGAGATTCTCTTGAACCTGTGGTCGTCTTGCATACCATTCAACAATTCTGTTCAACTTGCTAAGACCGATCACTTGCCCGTCTTTACCAGGTATATAAGCCACATGCGTTTGTCCGATGAAAGGTAGGTGATGATGTGAACAGAACGAGTTTGTCTTTATATTACCTTGAAACACCAAACCATCATATTGATCGACATTATCAAATGTCGTTATGTTGGGTGGATCATTGTAACAACCTGCTGCTAGATCATTGACGAATGCTTTTGCAACTCGTCGTGGAGTATCAGCACTGTTAGGATCAGATCTCCAATCGAATCCAAGTGCATCCATATATTTCTCATAAGCAGCTGCAGCATTTTGAATTATCTGCTCCTTTTCATCTTGTGTTCTTGATATGCTACCATTCGCGAAAGCTAGCTTATTGTTATCATTCACTGTTATCTTACTCAATAAATCGTCTGTCATATAACCTATTATACGACATCTTGCGTGTAGTTCAACTGTTTTTTTCTAATGAATCACTTCATTATCAGCATCATGTGGACCAGGCCCGTTCCCCATGGTCATTTGATACCAGTATTGAAATGCTATTGACAGCTTTTGATTGTCAGCAGATAACTTATCTATGATCACTTCTTGATCATCAATTATCTGATTGAGCTTCATATTCTCACTAGTCATTGTGCCATGATAGTTGAACAACATCACAACAATAGCAATTATAAACAAAATAACCACCGGTGTTCCACGTTCTATCATATAAATAGTTATTGTTTTTTACCGAAATTTCAAAGAATTCGTTGATTCAACATTGATATACGTCGTGTTGTATATATAATGTTATTATGAAAATTTTAATAACCGGTGGGAGTGGTTTGGTTGGTTCTGCAACAAAGACTATTCAACATGAATTTAATGACTACGAGCTAATCACTCCAAGCAGTCAATTATTTAACCTGCTAGAGTATATCGATGCGGATCAAATGATATTCGAACACAAGCCAGACTGGGTTGTTCATCTAGCTGCTAATGTAGGTGGATTGTATAAAAACATAGAACAACCGGTGCGGATGTTTGAGGAAAACATGCTCATGAACATGAACGTGTTGCGTGCTTGCCATGACAACGGGGTGAAGAACTTTGTCGGTTGTTTGTCCACTTGCATCTTCCCGGATGAAATTGAATATCCTATAAGTGAGTCTCAACTGCATGATGGAGCTCCTCATGAATCAAACGCTGCCTACGCGCATGCCAAGAGAAT
>ENA-UOXV01006514-UOXV01006514.1-marine-metagenome-genome-assembly--contig:-NODE-6514-length-12203-cov-4.307046_pt1 | contig 12203 bp, 10 predicted proteins | sample MGYA00238165_ERZ766961 | MGnify/ENA primary metagenome ERZ766961 (study PRJEB28924, sample SAMN03173240) | marine metagenome | biome: Marine; feature: Water; material: Subsurface seawater | place: North... | reverse complement strand
ATATAATCAAATATTTGACTTTCCATATACAATTATAAGACCTTCAGCATTATATGGGGAAAGGTGTGTAAGTAGAATGGTGGGGCAAATATTTATAGAAAATGCAATACAAAATTTGGAAATAACAATAAATGGTGATGGAAACGAAAAATTAGACTTCACTTATATAGATGATTTAATTAGCGGTATATCTGAATGCTGTTCAAATAAGAATGCTATAAATGAAACATTTAATTTAACTTTTGGTAATTCTAGAAAAATTAATGAATTAATTTCTGTCTTAAAAAGTGAATTTTCTGAAGTAAAAGTTAATTATAGCAAAAGAGAAAAATTTATGCCGGAACGTGGCACACTTAAAATAGAAAAAGCAAAAAAACTTTTGGGATACAATCCAGTTAACCCTATAGAAAAAGGTTACATTGATTATATAAAGTGGTATAAAAATTTTTGGTCCGAGATCTATAAAGCTTAGTAAAAAATTTATTTATGTGTGGAATTGCGGGATATATTAGCAAAAAAAATCTATTAAAAGAAAATAATGTAAAAGCTACTTTAAATTTAATGAGAAATCGTGGACCGGATAGCAAAGGTTCGTTTGTCAAAACTTTTAATGATAAAGAATTAGGTCTCTTACATTCTAGACTTAATATAATTGATCTTAATAATAGGTCTGATCAACCATTTCATGCTGATGGAATATATTTAATATTTAATGGGGAAATTTATAATTATATAGAACTTAAAAATACTTTAAAGAAAAAATATAATTTTAAAACAAATTCGGATACCGAGGTATTGCTAAGATCTTATCAGGAATATGGTTCTAAGTGTGTTGATCACTTTGTTGGTATGTGGGCTTTTGCTATTTGGGACTCTAATAAAAATATCCTTTTTTTATCTAGAGACCCTTTTGGTGAAAAACCATTATATTATCATTATAATTCCGAGGGTTTTTTTTTTGGATCAGAAATAAAATATATAAAGTCTTTGTGTAAAAAAACTTTTCAAATAAACAAGTGCCAAATTAATAAAAATTTATTTCTTGGATATAAGTCTTTGAACAAAACAGATCTAACATTTTTTAATGAAATTAAATCATTAGAAAATAGTACAAATATATTTATTGATTTAAATTTAAGAAAAAAAAAACAAAAATATTGGAAACCGAAACTAAATATAAATCGTAAATTAAATAACCATGAGGTATCAGAGAATGTAAAAAACCTACTGGTGAAAAGTTTAAAACTTAGAATGAGATCTGATGTTCCTTTAGCATTTTGTTTAAGTGGTGGTATAGACTCTTCATTATTAGTATCACATGCTAAAAAAACTCTTGGCAAAGAAATTTCAACGTTTTCAATTATTGATAATAATATTAATTATGATGAAACAAAAAACATAGATTTATTAAAAGAGGATCTTAAATGCAAAATAAATAAAATTAATTTAAACAATAACTCAGAATTTTTTTTTGATCGTCTAGAAAAATTAACTAATTATCATGATGGTCCAATTGCAGTTATATCTTATTATCTTCATTCATTTCTTAGTGAAGCAATTTCAAAACAAAATTTCAAAGTTGCGGTGTCAGGAACTGGAGCAGATGAAATTTTTACAGGATACTATGATCACTTTTTGCTGCATTTAAAAGAAATGAATGGTACGAATAATTTTAACAGTAGTCTAGATGCATGGAAAAAATATATTAAACCTAAAATTAGAAATCCAATTTACCAAAAATCTGATCTTTATATTAATGATCCAAATAATAGAACTGCTGTTTATGAATCAAATTTCAACTTAATTAAATATTCTCAAAATTATGACGAAGAAAAATTTTTTGAACAAAACTATTCTCGTGAACTATTAAGAAATCGAATGTTAAATGAGTTATTTAATGAGGTGGTACCAGTCATATTAAAACATGACGATTTAAATTCGATGTATTATTCCATAGAAAATAGAAGTCCTTACTTAGATAGAGATCTTTTGGAGTATTCTCTAACTATTCCTCCAAATCTTTTAATTGATGATGGTTTTCAAAAAAAAATTTTACGAGACTCTGCAAAAAACATTTTAGTAGATGATATAAGGCTGGATAGGCAGAAGAGAGGTTTCAATGCCTCTATTTCATCACTCTTAGATTTTAGTGATAAAAGTGTTGTGGATAATATTTTTGATAAAAATTCCAATGTAAATGAATATGTTAACTTGGAAAAACTAAAAAAAGATATTGATTTTAAAAATATTCCAAACCATATATCAAAATTTATATTTTCGATTATTTCTACAAACATCTTTCTAAAAAGTGACATTTTGAAATGATAGGCCTTATTGACATAAACACCGGAAATTTAGCATCATTAGTTTCTGCTTTAAGTAAACTAAATATAAAATTTAAAATATGTAAAAAAAGGCATGATTTTGAAAGTTTAAATAAATTTATTTTACCTGGTGTTGGTGCTTATGATGATTTTATGAAAAAATTAATCAATCTTAAATTTGACAAAATTATTCAAAAAAAGATTAGTAATAATTGTTCTTTTTTAGGAATTTGTGTTGGATATCAAGTGTTATTTAATGGAAGTAGTGAGCATGGAATGCATGAAGGTTTGAATATAATAAAAGGTAAATTTGTAAATTTTATAGATGAAAATAAAAATATCAAAATTCCACATGTTGGTTGGAATGAATGTAAACTAATAAATAAAAATGAGTTATTTTATGAAATTAAAGATAATTCTGATTTTTATTTTACTCATTCTTATATTTTAAAAGATTTTGATAAAGAAAACATTGCATCAAAAACAAACTATATTGTTGATTTTGTATCAGCTGTAAATTTTAAAAACGTTTATGGAGTTCAGTTTCATCCAGAAAAAAGTCAATTAAATGGCCTTAAATTGCTAAAAAATTTCAATGAAAGATGCTAATGTTAAAAAAGAGAATTATAATAACTTTGACATTTCTTGATGGAGTATTGTTCAGAACGAAGAATTTTAAACCAGATTATAGGTACACAAAAAATTTTATTGATCTTTGGAGCATTGATGAACTTTTACTTATTGATATTTCTAAAAAAAAGTTTTCAAAAAATTTTTTAAATACTATTAAATATTTTACAGAAAACTGTTTTGTTCCAATTACTGTTGGTGGAGGAATTAAAAAAATACAAGATGCTGATCTATATTTCAAAAATGGCGCTGATAAAATTTTACTTGGTACCCATGATCTTGAGAAATCTAATATGATAGAGGATATATCAAAAAAATATGGGAGTCAGTCAATTATACAATCTATAGACTGTAAAAAAAAATCTAAGAATGAGTATACTGTTATGACCAATAGTGGTAATTCAAATTTAGAAAATAACGTTATTTTATATGGAAAAAAAGCTTTAAAACAAGGTGCTGGAGAAATATTAATTAATAGTATTGATAATGATGGTAGTTTACTAGGATATGATATGCAATTAGTAAACTTAATAAGTAGGAATTTGAATAGTCCATTATTAGCACTTGGAGGGGGTGGAAACTGGAATCATTTATTAGAACTATTTTTAAAAACAAACATTTCTGCTGCTTGTACACAAAATATATTTCATTTTACGGAAGAAAGCATACTATCTGCAAAAAAATTTTTAAAACAAAACAACATAAATATCCGTCATTAAAATATGATTTCTTTTTGTAAACTCTGCATTATGCCAGACTCTAGACCAAGAATAGTTTTTAATAATGATGGAATTTGTAATGCTTGTACAAACAGCCTTGATAAACAAAAAATTAATTGGGAAGACAAAAAAAAAGAATTTTTAAAATTAGTTGATGAGATTAAAGATTATTCACTTAAAAATAATTTGAGTTATGACTGCATTGTTCCTTGGTCGGGTGGTAAAGACTCCACATCAATTGCATTAAAATTAAAATTTGAGTTTAAACTAAATCCACTATTAGTGACTTTTTCTCCATTAATATTAAATGAAATTGGTGATTTTAATAGAAATCTATTATCTAAATTAGGTTTTGATGCAATATTTATAAGACCAAACCAAAAAGTTTCAAAATATTTATCAAAGAGATTTTTTACTGAAAGAGGTAATCCAAAAGTAGCATGGGATGCAGGAGTAAATGCGGGACCTGTAAGAGTAGCCGTGAATTATAAAATTCCATATATTTTTTATGCAGAGCATGGTGAAAGTGAATATGGTGGATTAGTTTTATCAGAGGAAAGTAAAAAAAAAAGAGATTTAAGAGAAGTAATTGAGCATCAAATAGGTGATTATCCAGAAAATTGGGTTAATGAAGAAATAACTTTGAAAGATTTACATCCATATATATATCCATCAGAAACAGAAATAAAAAAAACAAATATTCAAGCATATTATTTTAGTTATTTCTTTAAATGGAGTATGTTAGAAAATTATGAGTACACCATAAAAAAAATTCCTAATTTTAAAACAAAAGCTGATGGAAGAACAAAGGGGACATTTACAAATTTTGATAGCTTAGATGATAAGATAGATTGTTTATATTATTATATGCAATATATAAAATTTGGCTTTGGTAGAGCAACTAGAGACGCATGTAGAATGATACAAAATAATCAAATGACAAGAAATGAAGGAATTAAACTAGCAAGAAAATATGATGATGAATTTCCAGTAGAAGATTTTAATGAGGTTTTAAATTATCTTGATATTTCAAAAGATAATTTTCAAGAAATAGTTGATAAACATAGAAATAATGAAATTTGGAAAAGTAGTATTAATAATAAATGGGAATTAATTAATTCTATATAAAAATATTTTAAATATTTGGCATAAGTCATTATTTGAAATTTTTTAAATTAATTAAATTTAGATCATGTTTGTTATTTATATCAATACCTTCTTTTTTAATTGTAAAAAAGGGCATAATTTTATTTCCAGAAATACTTTTATATTTTAAGACATTTTTAACCCAAGAAATTTCTATGCAGGCATTTTGAACAAGTATTTTTGGTAAACTTTTAAATTGATTACTATGATACGGAATACCTTTTATCTTTTTATTTATTATTGGTTTGATTAATTTTTTATTTTTTACCCACATTTTTCCTGGGTGTTGGGAACACATCTCAACTGCTCTAAGAGAATCTATTTCTTTTTTATTTTTATCAAATTGCTTCCAAGCTCTTATAATTGTGTTGTGGGTCCTAAAAGGACTTGTTGGTCTTAATATACAAAATATATCCTTCTTATTTTCAACTTTTAAAGTTTTTAAAATCCAGTTTACCCAAAAAATATCAGGAGCCGAGTCAGTAGCGGTCCAAGCTGGTCTCAGTTTTGGAACTAGCGCACCATATTTCTTGGCAATTTTAGCATATTTGATGTTATCGGTTACTACTACTACTTTATCAAAAATATTACTCTTAATTGCATGATGTATAGAATAATACATCATTGGTTTTCCATCGACCTTAAGAATATTCTTATTTTTTATTCTTTTAGATCCTGATCTTGCAGGTATTAATGCTATTTTTTTCAAATTAAAAATTATTTAATATAAACATCTTTTTTTCTTGTACTTTTCAATCCATTTACCTCAATTAATCCATACTTTCTTTCAACCCTTACTCTATCATTAAAATATGGAGTAGAAGCTTCAATAATTTTTACATTTGTTAGTGCTTCCTCTTGGTGAACTGAACCTTGTGGAAAAAAAAAAGAGTTACCTTTTTTTAAAATTTTTTCTTTAAGTTTTCCATATCCATTATCAAAACGTATAAGCAATTTACCAGATAATATATACCCACATTCATCTTTTTTATGATGATACTGTAAACCACCTTTTTTACCTTTTTTAATTGATAAAATTTTTAAAGAAATTTTTTTTGGAATTATGGCTAGTAAATCTTCGGTACCCCAATTTCTTTTACCAACACTTTTAATTTTAGGAAATTTAACTTTTATTGATTTGTTGTTTTTCATTTTATTTTAAATTAATTAATTTTATTGGTTCACCAGGATTAATTTGTATTTTAGCTTTCTTGCCAATAATTTTATAAGAATCTCTTACATTGATAAAGTTTTTAATATAAATAACTCCCGTAAGATCCTCAATTTGAATTATTTGCCCTTTTTTAATAACTTTATTTACAGATAGTGACTTACCAAGTTTTTTAAAAACTGGTTCCTTACCTATCAATTTTTTATTTTTAAGTTTAATCATTAGTGGTGTTCTTTTTATATCCCTTACAAATTTTCTAAAACCTTCTGGTTCAAGTGCAAAAGAATGATCTGTACCTTTTAAACTTCGATCAAATGTAACATGTTTTTCAAACACTCTAGCACCATATATATATGAAATTGGTCCAGATAAAATTCCATTGAAATGATCTGAAATACCTGGTGTTAAATTCTTATATTTTTTTTTTAATATTTGAATATTTGATAATCCAAGTTTGCTATAATGTGTAGGATATTCAGAGTTACAATGTAAAATAGCAATTTTTTTATTATATTTATTCAATATTTTAATACTTTCGTGTATGTGCTTTTCATTACCTCCCCCAGTACTAATTACTGTTGGCCTTCTTTTTTTTGCAATTAAATTTATGAATGGAAGATTACCTAAATCGAAAGATGCAATTTTTAAAATATCTACACCTATCTTACAAATTTTATTTAAGCTGTCTTCATCAAATGGTGTAATCATAAATTTCACTTTTCTAGCTTTGCATCTTTTTTTTATAGCTTTAAAATCATTCAATGATAGTTCCAATTGCTCTCTATGTTTTCCATAGGTTTTACCAAAAGAATTATCACTTAAATAAAGACGATCATAAGATGCTTTTGAGAAAAGTTTTTTGTTATTTCTAATTTGAAATTTAATTGCATCAGCTCCTAATGCTGAAAACTTGTCAATATATTCAAGTGCTATTTTGAGCTTTCCTTGATGATTTTGACCAACTTCTGCAATTACAAAGATTTTGTTTTTATCAAACATTTATATTGTTACATTAAATTATTTCAAGAAAAGTTAAAAGTTAAAGTATTGTCTATATTAAAAAAGATTCTATTAATTAATTGGTCAATCTATATATTTCTTCAGCAATTTTTTTGTAACCTTTCTCATTGTAATGACCAACAATTCTAAAAGGAAAAAATGATAATGGATCTGTAGATTTTTCAAAAAAAGTTGCTAAATCAACAAAATTAATATTTAAATCATTTACAATTTCTTGAATTTTATAAAAATTACTGTTATCATAAATATTGTTTTTTAATCGATAATAATCTGGAATATAAACAAAATATAATTCTGAGTTTCTTTCTTTCACAAATTTTTTTACCTTAATAAGCAATTCTTTAAAATCATTAAAAGGCAATTTTTCTTTAATCAAAAGTCTTCTAACAGTATAAAGTGTTAAATGATTTCTTAATTTATATTTAAAATTCAAATTTTTACTTGTTTTATTCTTTGAATAAAGTTTTATCTCGTTTTCAATAGTTTTAAGGCCCTTTAAATTTGTTTCATTTTGTTTTAATTTTAAATTCTGAATAAAACTTTGATCTTCAAAATATTTTTTTATAATAGGATTTTTTATTTCTTCTTTAAATTGAACTAAATCATTACTCTCAGTGTAAAACCATATAGTTTTTTTAACATTTTTAGGATAAAATTCTTTCAAGGTTGCATATGCTGTCAACGGGCCATTTCCACCATATCCTAAATTAAGAACTGGCTTGTTACTTAAAATTCTTAATTGTGAACCAATATCAAATGGTCGATTAACACAATCACCGTGAACATGTGAGTCTCCAATTAATAAATATTCAGTTTCCACATTATCATTCCATTCATATTTAGGATTATTAAAACCAAATTGATCAGTTTCTATGATAGAATAATATCCATTTTCATTACAAAATATTGTTTTTGTTCCAGAAATACCTGATAACGGTAAAAATTTTAAATCATCTTTTATATAATTTGAAGGTCCAACTCTAATTACTATTTTGTCTTTTTCTATTAATTGCAAATCAGAAAATATTTGAATTTTATCTCTTTTATCATAACTTTTACCCTGTTCTTGAATCTTAATTTTTCTAATTTTTTCATACTTTTTGCCAGCATAGAAATAAAAGTAAGCTTCAAAAAGATATAGTGAAAAAATTATACTTACAGAAACTACATAAAAAAAAATTTTTATCTTTTTTTTTAAAAAAATGAAAATAAAAGATAAAAATATTAAAAAATAAGAAAAATAGTAGTAATTGATGTAATAGCTGCTGTTCAAACTATTATTAACTATTTCAGCTTTATAGTAAATATAACCAAATAAAACTATCGAGATTGAAAGTGGAAAAAAGTTAAAAATTTTTTTTTTAATCATTTATTAGTAAATAAAGAATATTTTTACTTTACTCAAAAAAACTTAATTTATTTAAATTTTTATTTTTTATTTATCACTACAAAATAATGTGGTTGTTGAATACATCCACTCATTTGCTCATTACCCAATATTCTTGTTGCTAATGGCCTTTTTTCTGTTTTCGCACTTTTAGTAATGTTACTTTTTTTAAAAAAATTATCTTTAATTATTTCTATTTTAGTATTTGGGTCAATTTTCTTTATACTACTTTTCAAATAATCAAATGATAATATGTTAAAGTAAGAGAAAGCTCTTGCATTACCATTTTTATCAAACTCATTTTCTGGTTTAATATTAGTACCTTTCCACCAATTTTTGTTATAAACAAGTTGGATTTTATAAGACACATCAAACAAAACAGTTCTTAAAATAACAGTTTTTTTTGTTACTCTAATTATCTCTCTCAGGGGCTTTATTACATCATGTAAATGAATAAAAACGTTACAACAAATACTTATATCAAAACTATTTTTTTTAAAAGGTAAGTCGTAAATATTACCTAATTTAAAATTTACATTCTTATCTTTTTTCCATGCTATTTTGGCTTTTTTTAGAAAAATTTCATAAGGATCAACGCCAGTATAATAAAATGATTTATTAATTCTTTTCTTTAAGGATCTATAATAATGGCCAGAACCACATCCCACATCCAATATATGGTTATCTTTCTTAACTTTATGTTTTAAAATATTTGCGATGGCTTTAGAGGTCTCCATTTCAGGAAACTGACCTATGGCTCGTTTATAATATACGTCTGCATTGTTTTTATTGTTATTGTACTCATTAATACACATACCATATCTATTTATTGCAGGTTTTAGTGATTTTTTATTCATTATTAATTTATAACTCCAATTTTACAATGTTTTAAAATAACGTATACATGATATGCAAAATAAATATACAATTTTTACAAAATTGTTAAAATTTTCATTATAAATATAAATTAATTTTTTAATCTGAGTCAATGAGTACAATTAAAGATATAACTAAACTATTTCATTATTTTGTTAAAAAAGAATTTTTTTTAGCGGTTTTTGTAGTAGTTTTAATTTCACTTTTTGATCTTTTAACCATCTCACTTTTACTGCCATTAATGGATCAGTTGGTTAATTCAGGTTCAAGAGAAATATTTTTTGGAATTCAATTTTTTAGTAATTTTTTTAATTATGATTTTATACAAAAAAATTTAATCAAAATAACTCTTTTAGTTTTTACAATATCTCTTTTCCTACAATATTTTTTTAGAGTTTTTAGAGTATATCTAATGAATAGAATAAGCAAAAATTACAACAATTTTTTTATAAATAATTATTCTAATATAAATTTTCTAAATTTTAAAAAGAAAAAATTATTTGAAATTTTCAATTCTTTTAATACTTATTCAGATAGAATTGTGAATCATGTTATAGACTCATCAATCACTATAATATCTGGGGTAATTTTTATTATTATTTTAACAATACCTTTAGTAATTTTTGATACTTTTAACTTTTTTTTAACTTTATTTTTATTATTATTTTTTTTAACTTTTTTATATCAATCTTTAAAAAAAATAATTTCTAAAGTAGGTGAGCATCAACTTTTTACAGAAAAAAAAAAGACATATCACATAAATTTTATTTATAATTTTTTTAGTAATTTAAAAATAAATTTAAGATTAAAAAATCTAGTTGTTAAAGAATTTTATAATAATATTAATATGCTCTATAAATCAAACTTAATTGGCTCTTCAATATTATATTTACCAAAACTTTTAGTTGAATTGGTTATAATTTTTTTTATTTTTTTTTATTTTATAAAATTTGATAGTGAATTTGTTAAATACATCCCAGAATTAACAATCTATTTATTTATTTTTTATAAGTCATTTCCACATATAATTATGATTAATACATGCTATAAAAGAATAAAAATAGCTAATTTTTTTATTAAAAACACTTTAACAGAAATTAAAATTTTAAGAAAAAACATTGAAAATTATCCTGATCATTCAAAATTAGAATTTAATAAAAATATAATCATAAAAAATATTAAATTTTTTTTTGATAATAAAAAATCTAATAAAGTCGAATTTCAAAATATAAAGTTCGAGAAAAATAAAAAATATCTATTAATGGGAAAAAGTGGGTCTGGAAAAAGTACATTTTTAAATATTATTTCTGGCCTTATATTTTTTAAAAATTTTCAAATATTCTATGACAATAAATCTATAAACTTCAAAAATTTAACTGGATATAGAAAATTATTTAGTGTTTATGATGGTAAAGATATTTTAATACCTGGTACTTTATTTGAAAATATAGCTTTAGATGCTAAAATTAATAAAAAATCTCTTAAATTTGCACTAGATAATTCAGGATTATTGAGTTTGTTTAATAAAAAATTGATTAAAAAAAACTTTAATATACTTGGTAATGGAGAAAACATAAGTGCTGGACAAAGACAATTACTTTGTGTTGCAAGATGCTTATATCAAAATAAGGATTTGTTGATATTGGATGAACCTACGAGTCATTTAGATCATAAAACAACAATTAAATTAGTTAAAAATTTAATAAAATTAAACAACAAAACTGTAATAATGATTTCACATGATCAAACAGTTAAAAGATATTTTGATAAAATATTAAATTTTAAAAATTTTAAAATTTCATATGAAGAATAAAGTCTGTTTGTATATAAATTCTAAATTTGGAAAAGACCTCTTTAAAAAAATTGGAATTAATAGAATTCTAAATCATAACTTTAATGTTTATCACGCGAGTTTTGAAAAAATAAAAAATAAAAAATATTTGAATTTTAAATCTAATAATAAAAATTTATCTTCATACCTTCTATTTTTTATTCAATCATTTAAATTAAAAGATATATCTTCAATATATAGATACAATGTAATTAGAAAAGACTTCAAAATTATGTTTTTTTTTCTACTTACGTTGTTTTTAAAACCAATATTTTTTAATCCTAAATTTTTGAGTTTTTTAAGGAATAAAATTCCAATTAATACTTCAATAGATCAAATTTTAAAAAAACAACAATTTAAATATGTAATTATATTTTGCTCTATATACGGTCAAGATGAATATGACTTAATCAAAGCAGCTAGAAAAAATAAAATCAAATCTATTTTAATTGTAGATAATTGGGATAACTTAGCTACTAAAATTACTCTAGTAGAAAAGCCAGATAAATTATTAGTTTGGGGTAAAGAAATGATTGATTGTTATGAAATGTGTGATTATCTTCATAAAAAATATGTACAAAAAAAAATAATTGGATCTCCAAGATTTTCATTCATTAAGTCAAAGATACCCATCTTAAATAAAAATTTTCACATTAATAAAAAAAATTGGGAAAAAAAATATAATTTAAATAAAATAAAAAAAACTATTTTATTTATAGAACATATTCGCGAGAGAGATCCTTTAAAAATTCTACAAATATTAGATCACCTGGTAAAAATAAATGATTTAGAAAATGAAATATTGATAATCTATCGACCTCATCCGCTAAGAAAAAATAACATTATTGATTTTAAAGTTTTAAATGGTTTAAAAAATGTAAAAGTAGATAAATCAATAGAGAAACTTTTATTAAAAAGCCAATTAAGAGATTTGGAGGACAAAGATGTTCCACTAATAAATTTTCTATATTCAGATAGCATGATTTACTGTGATGGATTTATCAGTCAAATAAGTTCAGCATTGCTGGATTTAACATATTTAGGAAAAAAAGGTCTTTTGCTAAGTGAAGGAACACCAAAAAAATTATTTGATAGACTT
>ENA-UOXV01006511-UOXV01006511.1-marine-metagenome-genome-assembly--contig:-NODE-6511-length-12209-cov-5.992760_pt1 | contig 12209 bp, 11 predicted proteins | sample MGYA00238165_ERZ766961 | MGnify/ENA primary metagenome ERZ766961 (study PRJEB28924, sample SAMN03173240) | marine metagenome | biome: Marine; feature: Water; material: Subsurface seawater | place: North... | reverse complement strand
TCCCTACACGACGCTCTTCCGATCTCTATTTTTTTGGGTGGTTTTAAAAAAGAGCCAAAATTAATTCTTTTGAAAAACTAATAAATTTGGTTCATTTTCGAGATATAAAAAATATAAATTTTCGCTCTTATCATAGATTATATCTCTTATGCGTTCTCCAACATTAACTTCATTTTTAATTTTAGAAGTTTTTAAATTTTTATTAATTTTTAAATTATACAATGTTTTATTTTTTAAAGAGGAAACAAAATAATGATCTTTTAAATAATGATTTTCAATTATTTGTGAAATTCCTATACTTTTTTCAAAAAAGTATATCGGTTCTTCAAATCCATTTTTTTTATGACTTTTTAGAAGAGGCGCATACTTCTTTGTGAATCTATTAATTGGTACTATATCGTAATGATAGCCATAAGAAGCTAGAGGCCAACCAAAATTTTTTATATTTTTGTCTTCTAAATTTAATATATTTACTTCATCTCCACCTTTAGGTCCATGATCTGTAAAAATTAAGTTATCTCTGTCTAGAAATGTTAATCCTTGCGAGTTGCGATGTCCTTTGGAAATTATTTTATATTCTTTAGTATTAAAATTTATTTTAATCAATTTTCCAAATACGCTCTTATTACTTTGAGGTAGCTCCCAACTATTATAATCACCAATAGTTAAATAGATATACTTGCCCTGTATTTCTATTCTTCCACCAGTTTGATAACCATTAAAGAATTTAAAAGGTTTTTTTGATTTACCCTCAGTTTTGTCAACACACTCATCAGGTTTAAAAATATGTTCAAACTTCATAAAATTATTTGATAATTTTGCAAATACTAAAGATGTTGAATAACAATCTTTTTTAATTTCCTCTGTAACCGAAGCAAGTAGGAAGCCATTAAAGATTTTAATATCTTTTATTCCTGTCCATTTAATCTTTGAGTCAAAAAGATTTAAATCAGAAAAATTATTAGCAATATCAACAAATTTAAACACCTCATCATTAATAAGTTTTAATTTATCTACAAAAACAATTTTTCCTGAAGTAAATACTATTATAATATTGTTTTCATAAAGCTCAAGATATGCACTTTTTTTATTTTTATGTAGATCTTCGTTATAAAACGGAGCTATGTAATAATTTAAGTTGTATTTATTATCACCCAATTGAATATCTTTTTTTAAACTACCTCCTAACTTGTAGATATTTTCAAAATATAATTTTTCTAAATAGTTTTTTTCAAATTTTTTATTTAAAAGAGTATTTTCATTAAGCAATTTTTGGTTTTCTCTCTTTAAAAGAGGTAGGTAAAATATTGTCTTTTTTAAAATAACTTTTATTTTGAATGGAGTGTTATCTTTAATAATTTTTGATATTTTGTTATCTGAATTTTGACTTATTAAGTATATACCAAATATAATAAACAATATTAATGATACCACTAGTGATATGAGTATTTTTCTATTCAAGTTATATTAACTACCAATATTTAAACTTTTGAAGCATTACTTTTTCTTCTTCTGGTACTCTTTTTATCCCATCTCCAAATATCTTTTCTATTTTATTAAAAATACTACCAAACATTTTCATACCATCTGGAGAGAGAGAAGCCGCTTGATCAGTCCCCCACATTGACCTATCTAAAGTTATATGTCGTTCAACTGAGGTAGCACCAAGCATGTAAGCAAAAAAACTAGGTGAAACACTTGGCTCATGTCCACTATAACCCACTTTACATTTATATTTTTTTCGTAAAGTCTTTATCATTTGTAAATTTAATTTTTCTTCAGGACATGGATATAAAGAAACACAGTGCATTAATTCATAGTCACACTTATTTTTTTTAAAAATATTAACAGCTCTAGTTATATCTTTCATTTCACACATACCTGTAGAAATAAAGGTTCTTTTTTTTTGCTTAGCTACATGCTCTAAAAAAACAGTATTTGTTATCATTGCTGAAGGGACCTTATTGAAATTATTTATCTTCTTAACTATATTTAAACTATTAATATCAAAACAGGATGCACTAAAATCAAGCTTTAATTTTTTGGCATAATTTTTTAAAATAGTTAATTGATTTAAATTTAGTTCAATTTTTTTTTTATAAGATAAGTACGTAATATTTCCCCAAGGTGTATCTCTCATTTTATATTTTTGATCTTCAGGCACACAAATATCAGGGTCTCTTTTTTGAAATTTTACTGCATCAAAATTATTTTCTTTAGCAGCATCAATCATCTTTTTTGCAATTGCGACTGACCCATTATGGTTAATACCAATTTCAGCAATAAGGTATGGTTTTTTGTAAAGTTTAAGTTTATTCATAATCTTTATTTAATTTTTTTTTTATAAGATTATTAATTTCAAAATCTAACTGTTCATCAATATCGTAACTGTATTTTTTATCAATAACAAACGTTCCAATTTTACCAAATAATCTATTTTTAAAATTATTAAAACCTTTTTTTTTAAATATATAAAATGATCCATTTTCTGAATGAATATTTTTAATATCTTGTCTCATTTTTCTTTTATTTATATCAAACTTTGGAATAATTTTTTTTTTTAACTTTTCCCATAAAAAAATTTTTGAAGGTATATTGGATGAAAATAAAGAATCGAGTTTATTTTTAAAAAAATAATTTAAAGCTTTATCAAAAATATTTTTAGGCCTTAGTGGGCATGTGACCTGTGGAAATACAATATATTCATAATCGGTATCAATTACTTTTATTGCATGTTCAATTGCTTTTTCAGACTGTGATCTTGAAGTTGCTAATGATTTAGGTCTTTTAATTGTTATTATCTTTTGTTTTTTTGCATAATTAAGGATTTTATTTGAGTCAGAGGAAATATAAATTCTTTTGATTATTTTTGATTCTTTTAAACTTTTAATAGTCCAGTACATCAAAGGCTTTCCAGAAAAAATTTTAATATTTTTATTCCTTATTCCTTTTGAATTGCCTCTGCATAAAATCAAAGCTATAACATTGCTCATTATCTAATATTATAAAGAATAATGAGAAAAAAAATACTTATTTTAATTAACTCAGACATATATATTAGAAACTATCTCGAAACTAATGCCTTTGATAAGTTAATCAAAAACTTTGATTGTTATTTTGTAGCATCTTCAGGTGATGTTTTTAATAAAAAAAAGCTAACTAGGGCAATTAAGAAGAATTTTATTGGCTATATAAACTATTCTGAATTTGAGCTTAGAAAATTTCAAAAATGTCTTTATAAAAATTTTCTGTTAAATAAAGAAAAATCTAAAACAATTTCCTATTTAAAAAAAATTATTTTAAGACCAAAACTCCATTGGCAGGGAGAAAAATGGTATGAATCTCTTTATAGATCTCCAAAAAGATTAATAAGCTGGCTAAAAAAAAATATTGAATATTTAATTATAAAAAATTTTGATAAAAAAGTTTTTGTTAAAAAACCTAATTTAAATATGGTGAGAATTTGTGAAAAAATTAAGCCAGATCTAGTAATATATCCACTTCAAGATGCACACCTAGCATCTTTTGATCTATTACAAATTAATAAAAAAAATAAAACACTTGGACTAATAGATAACTGGGACAATTTATCTAGTAGACCTACCCATCAGCTGAAACCAAAATATATTACAGTTTGGGGAAAACAAACAAAACAACATGCAGTTAAATTTCAAAAATATAATGTAAATAATATTTTTGTAATTGGAACTCCAAGATTTAATGATTATTTTAAAAAAAGAAATATTAATATAAAATCAAATTTTAAATTTAAATATATTTTATTTTTAGAAAGTTTTAATAATTTTGATAATTTTTCAATACTAAAAAAACTTGATAATCTCATTGATAGTAACAAAAAATTTAAAAACTATAAAATTTTATACAGACCTCACCCTTGGCAAAAAAAAAATCGCATTACAATATGGGAAAAACAATTTAAGAATTTAATACTAGATCCACAATTAAAAAAGAATTATTTATCTAAAAATTTTTCAACTTCTATCCAACCTAATATTGATTACTACTCATCTTTGATTAAAAATTCAGAAATAGTTATAACAGGTCCTACAAGTATGTTGATAGAAGCATCAATATTTTATAAGAAAATATTATTGCTTGGTTATAAGAATAAGTCATCAACACCTTATTCTGAAGAATTAAAAAATTTTGAGCATCTGGAAGGAATAAAAAAATTTTCAAATATTAGAATTGTTGTTGAAGAGTCAAATTTAATAAATGATTTATTGGATACTTACAATATCAAGATAAATAAAAAAAAAATTGATAGAATAAGAAATTATTATTTAAATTATTCAGGTATTAGTTATAAGAATATGTTATTTTCTGTAACGAAAAAAATAATTTATGATTAAATTTCCAAAAAAAGAAAAATTAAGCAGAATAAAAAAATTTTTTAAAGAAAAAGGATTACAGTCATTAGTCGCCGCTGCTAAAGATCGGCCATTAAAAATTAATGAATTAAAAAAAGAAAAACCATATAGACCAGAGTTAATTGATTTATATAATTTATATCAATTTATTATTAAAAATAAAAGAATAACAAGTTTAGAGTTTGGGTGTGGATGGTCGTCTTTAGTAATTGCACTAGCCTTAAAAGAAAATAAAAAAAATTACAGTAAAGAAGTTAAAAATCTTAGACGTAATAACCCTTTTCAAAATTATATCATTGATAATGAAAAGAAATATTTAGAAATTGCAAAAAATAGACTTAAAAAATTTGATAGCAACCTATTAAAAGATAACTTTTTTTTGTATTCACCAGCGAAAATAACAAAGCATGATTTCCGATATGTTACAGAATTTACTCAATTACCAAAAATAAATCCAGACTTTATTTATTTGGATGGACCAGACCAATTTAAAATTCTAGGAAATGATAAATTTAACATAGATCATAAAGATTTTGCACCAATGGCTGCTGATATATTAAAGGTAGAATTCTTTTTAAATCCTGGAACTATTATATTAATTGATGGAAGAGGATTAAACTGTAATTTTTTAAAGAAATATTTAAAAAGAAAATGGTCATATAAATATACTAAATCATGCGATCAGCATATTTTATGTCTAGATAAAGATATTCATGGTGCTCATAGTGAAAAACTATTCAACTTTTTCAATAGAAAGAAAATTAAATAATTTAAAAATAAAGATGTTAAAAAAAATATTATTTATTTTAGATAGTAAACAAAAAAAAAAATTAATTTTTTTTTATTTATTTTCTCTTTTAATTATTTTTTTAGAACTTTTAGGTTTGGCTATAGTAATCCCTTTAGTTGAAACTATTTTAAATTCAAATTCTGTTTCAAAATATTTAGACTATTTGCCTGTTAAATTTTTCAACATAACATCTGATAATTTAATTTTTTTTGCACTAATAGCATTTAATATTTTGATATTATTAAAAAATCTTTTGTTATTTATTGCTCAAAAATATCAAGTTCGTTTTATTAGCATGTATACTCAAAAACTTCAGGTTAAATTGTTCAAAAACTATATTTACCAACCTATAAGTAATTTAATGAAAAATAATATTGCAACAATAAATAGAAATGTGATTGATCTTTCAAATGATTATACAAATTCTTTACTAAATCCAATGATCACAATATTTTCAGATCTAGCATTGTTTGTATTTATTTTAGCTTTATTAATTTTTGCACAACCTCTCATAACAATTGCTGGTTTAACTATTACTCTAATTATTGGATTTGTTATTTTTTTAACAAACAAGAAAGTCTTATTTAATAATGGTGAAAAATATAAATTAAATAAATCAGAAATGATTAAAAGTTTAAATGAAACTTTTGGAGCAATTCTTGAAGTCAAATCTTTTAAAAAAGAAAAGCAATTCACAGAAAAATTTGAAAATTTTACAAATATAATTAAAGATATTAAAATAAAAGTATCAATTTTAGGTTTTGTACCAAAATTATTGTTTGAAATATTAGGAATTTTTTTAATATCAGTATTTTTTTTAATACTAAGTCAGAAAATAGAAAATATAAATGAAATACTACCAATCGTAGTACTGTTTGTTTTCGCTTTCACCAAAATAATTCCTTTAGTTAATAAAATTCTAACTAATGCACAAAAAATAAGATATTCACAGCCATTACTGGATGAAATTTATGGGGTATTAATTCATTTTATAAAAAAAAATAATAGCTACTCACAATCATTTAGTTTTATTGATAAAATAGATATGTCAAATGTTGATTTTGAATATGTTAAAAATAATCTTATTTTAAAAAATATTAATCTAACAATTAAAAAAAATAGGTTCGTAGTTATTATGGGTGCCAGTGGAAGTGGTAAAAGTACTTTGTTAAAATTAATTTTAGGATTGCTAGATCCAACAAAAGGAAAAGTATTAGTAGATAATCAGCCCGTTATTAACAATCCAAATAAATGGCAAGAAAAAATTAATTTTGTACCTCAAGATGTTTTTATTTTAGACGACAGTTTAAAAAACAACATAACACTTGAAATTACAGAAAAACAAATAGATTTTGATAAACTAGAATCAGCAATTGATGCTTCAAACTTGAGAAGTTTTGTAAATTCTTTATCAGCAGGATACAATACAATTTTAGGTGATAAGGGTTCTAGAATTTCGGGTGGCCAAAAACAAAGAATTGGAATAGCTAGAGCAATGTACGCTAATTCAGAAGTTATTATATTAGATGAAAGTACCAGTTCAATAGATGAAAAAAGTCAAAATGAAATACTTACTAAATTAAAGCAATTGAAAAATAAGACTGTTATTTTTATAACACACGATAGCAAAATTAAAAAACACTGTGATGAAATATATTTATTAAAAAATAATACTCTCAAAAAATTGATTAATGAAAATTCTATTTGATTACCAAATATTTCAATTACAAAAATATGGCGGAATCTCTAGGTATTTTACAAAATTAGCAGAATGTTTTATTAAATTAAAACATGAAATTACAATTCACTGCCCAGTTTATAAAAATAATTATTTAGAAAATAAATTAATTAAGAAAAGTGTAAATGGATTGCAAATTAAAGAATATCCCAAATATACAAATTTTTTTTTTAACTTTATAAATTATAATTTAACCAGTAGGCATCTAAATAAAAATCAAACAGATATTTTGCATTTAACATATTATAACAAAGTTTATAATTTTAAAAAAAAAGCTAAAAAAATATTAACAGTTTATGATTTAATACATGAAAAATTTAATTATTTATATGATAAGGATTTATTAAATTATAAAAAAAAGTCTATTGATTTTGCAGATGAAATAATATGCATTTCAAATAATACAAAAAGTGATCTTTTAAATTTTTATGATGTAGATGAGTCTAAAGTTTCGGTTATACACCTTGGTGTGGAAGAAAAAAATTATATCAAAAAAGTTAAATTTGACCAACAGGTAATTCTTTATGTGGGCGACAGACGAAAATATAAAAACTTTGACCGCTTTATAAAAGCATACTCAATATCTAATAACTTAGTTAAAAATGCAAAGATTATTTGCTTTGGGGGAGGAAAATTTACTGAAGATGAAAAAAAAAATATTAAAAGTTTACAAATTCCAGAAAATAAAATTAGCCAAATCTCAGGAAATGACAACCTATTAAACCAACTTTATAAAAGTGTAGAATTTTTAATAGTTCCTTCGCTATATGAAGGTTTTGGTTTGCCAATTCTTGAAGCTATGTCTTGTGGTTGTCCAGTATTATGTGGTGATAAAAGTTCAATGCCAGAAGTAGCTAATGATGCAGCACTATACTTTGATGCAAATGAAGTTGAAAGTATAAGATATAGTATGCAAAGTTTTTTCGAAAAAACTATAATTAAAAAAAAATTAATTCAAAAGGGCTTTGAGAATATTAAAAAGTTTACTTGGGAAAGCTGTGCAAAAAACACACTAGAAATATATAAAAGAGGTAATTAAAATTAATGCAAAAAGAAAAAAGAACTTTTAAGGGCAATGTATTTGTTTCAATAATAACTGTTGTTAAGAATAATGAAAAATATTTAGAAGAAACAATTAAAAGTGTGCTAAATCAATCTTATAAAAATTTTGAGTATATTGTAATAGATGGTAACTCTACGGATGACTCTTTAAAAATTATAAAAAGATATGATAAAAATATAGATTTTTGGATCTCTGAAAATGATAAAGGAATTTATGATGCTTTTAACAAAGGGTTAGATTTAGCAAGTGGCAAATTTATTGTTTTTGTTAACTCAGATGATTTATTAACTAATAATGCAATCCAAATTCTCAAAGATTATGATACTAAAAATCCAAATATTGATTTTTTATTTGGTACAGTGAAGAAGCATTGGGGAACTCTCTATGGCTACAGACCTTGGAAAATTCATTTTAGTTGGGGGTTTTATTCAAGTCATTCAACTGGTTTCTATATTAAAAAAAATGCAGCAAAAAAAATAGGTAAATATAATTTAAAGTATACTTATTCTGCTGATTATGATTATTTTTATAGAATGATAGTCGGACATAAGCTTAAAGGAATAGGAACAAAAAAAAATGAATTATTTGGAATATTTAGACCAGGAGGATTCTCAAGCAAAATAAAATTCATAGATCATTTTTTTGAAACTATAAAAATTAGACTAGATAATAAGCAAAATAAATTTTTAGTACTTGTTATTTTTATACTTAAATTTCTTAAAAATATGGGAAAAATATGAAAAAAATAATAAAAAAATTACTCAGAAAAACAGATTGGAGAATAAACAAAATATATAGAAATAAATCATATACAAATAGTCATCCCAAATTAGAATTATTAAATGCCATGCATGACTGTAAAGGAATTATACACATGGGCGCCCACAGAGGTGGAGAAGCAGCTGTGTATGATTGGTTTAATAAACAAACTATATGGATAGAGGCAAATCCTAAAATAATAGATGATTTAAAAGATCACACATCACAATATATATACCAAAGGGTTATTCAAGCTCTTCTCAGTGATGAAGATAACAAACTTGAGAATTTCAATATATCAAGCAATGATGGAGCATCTTCATCAATCTTTTCTTTTGGAAGCTATAAAAAAATTCATGAAAAAATAAAAATGACTGATGTTATAAAATTGAAAACCAGTACATTGGATACAATAATTAAAAAAGAACAGATTAATGTAGATAAATATAACTTTTGGGTTGTAGATTTGCAAGGTGCAGAATTACTTGCATTAAAAGGAGCCAGTGAATCAATAAGAATGTGTAACTTTATATTAATAGAAATAAGTAAAGAGAATATTTATAAAGGTGGTGTAAATTGGGATGAGCTTAATGAGTTCTTAAAAAAAAAAAGTTTTACACCTGCGTGGGAACCAGAAGAAGTTCACACAGAGGTGCTTTATATAAAAAAATAAAGATATAATAATTAAAATATATACAAAATTTAATTTTATCATTTAAAACCACCCAGGAAGTTAGGAAGTATTTTTTTTAAATGCCAAAAAATTTGCGCAATAAAAATATTATTACTATTAAAACCATTATTAATTTTAGTTACTGGAATTTTTTTATTAGCAAAAAAAATTGAAGCATTAGGAATATTGCTTTGCACACAAAGAATGTGATCAGTTTTGGAAAGACAAAGCATATTAATAATATTTTCTCTTCCAATATGATATCTATGCAAACTTCTTTGTTTTGGGCTATCTTTAAAAATATTAACTTTATTAGAGACAAATGAATTAATGCATAACATTTTATTTTTTAAAGTATTATTAAAATAATCTAGGTATTTTTTTTCTTCAGTAACAAGAAAAAAATTATCAAATTTATGTTTATTAAGTAAATAATGAATATTTTTTTCAATTTGTCGAATAGTTGCTGGTAGTGGGTGTCTTTCTTGAGTCTTTTGGTCAGATCCACGAAAGTGAACTCCAAGAATTTTTTTATTTTTGAAATTATTTTTAATATAATCTTTACTCTCTTTCATTATCTGTTTATTAAATTTAATATATTTTTTTGTAACTTTTTTGTGTGCTGATGATAATTGATCAAACCCATCAAAGAAAATATTTTTATTTGTATTTTTATTTGTATTTTTATTAGTAAAAATTACATTTTTACTTTGATAAACATCTTCAAGTTTAAATTTATTTATTTTTTTAAAATAATAATCCCAAGAATTAAATGAGTTGTTAATTTTGATTTTTTCATTATACAAAGTAGGAAAATTTTCCATATCAATTATGGGAATAAATTTAAATTTCTCAGCAATAAATAAGTGATGAATAACAAAATTTAAATTAGAAAACATTCCACCACCAGGAGTTCTATTTATAACATAAAAAATTTTATTCTTATTTTTGGTACCAAAAGATTTGATTGAGTATAATAATTCGTCATTATCGTAATTTGATTTTTTTAATAATTTTTTTTTAACAGAGACTTTAGCTCTCGTGTTTATTATGTATTTTCTTATTAATTCCAGCATCTAAATTAAGTATTCGTTTATTAAGTTATAATATTTCATACAGTTTTTTTTATGATCGTAGTTTTTAATATTGTTAAAGCCGAGCATAACTTTCTTTTTCACAGCAGCATTATAACTAAAATTTTCTAATCTTTTGGCAATATTTTTATAATCACCCATTTTAACCAATTCACCAAATTTACCATTTTGCAATATTTCTCTTGGACCAGTCGGACAATCTGTAGAAATAATATATTTTTTTAAACATTGCGCTTCTATAAGTACATTAGGAGACCCTTCAAAAATTGATGTAAGTAAAAAAATTTCTGATTGTTTAATGTATTTAAATGGATTTTTCTTATATCCAATTAATTTAACACTATTATTTAACTTATTATTTTTTATAAATTTAAGTAAATTATTTTTTTCAACCCCCTTACCAATAATAATTAATTGGATTCTTCTTTTTTTTACTAATTTAATTGCTTTAAGCATGGTCATAAAATCTTTTTGTAAAGTTAATCTGCCTACAGAAATAATTTTTAAAACATTTTTGGAGTATATTTTTTTTATTTTAACTAAAGAATTAATTTTTATTTGATTAAAAATAAATGGATTTAAAATGCAGACACTTTTAATTTGGTATTTTTTGTCCATTTCTTTTTTAAAATCAACACTATTAACAATAATCTTATTAGCTTTTTTAAAAAAATAAGTAAAAATTTTTTGCTTGATGGGGTTTTGACTCCAGCCTGCAGATGAAGAGTTTGATCTAGAGATTACTTTTAGGTTGAAAAGCTTTGATATTATTAAAACATATATATTTGCCTGAAAAGATAAAACTAAATAATTCCTATCAAAAATTAAAATTTTGATTAGAAGTAATAAACATAGAATATATTTTGGGTATCTCCCCTTTAAAAATTGAAAATTAAAAATTGGATTAATTATTTTTATTTTATTATTAAAGTAACTTTTCTTTGAATTATCAAATGTTACTAAATGAACATTTTTTATCTTTATCGCCAGGTAATTAAGAATAATAAATAAATTTTTCTCTACTCCTCCATCCTCAATAGAAGGAATAAAAACTAACAATTTTTTTTTATGAACAGGCATATTTTCCCAATTAATTCTAATTATGTTCTAGCATGTAAAGGACCATAATTATAAATACAATAAAAGACAGTTATGTAAATCATTATGATGATTTATCCTTGAAAATATTTAGATAGTCTTTCACTCAAAGTATCAAATTTCAGATTGTTTAGTCTAGTAATACATAAAATTATTATAAATCTATAACTGCTTAATTTAAAATTGTATTCTTCTAAATTTCACCTATATGATTAATTATAAAAAAATTACTATTTTTATTCATCTTTATATATTAAAAAATAAAAAAAATTTAATTTTAAATATGCCAACAAACATTAAAAATTTAAAAATCAGCAAAAAAACTATTTTAATATTTGGTATTACAGGCCAAGACGGATCTTTATTAGCAAAAGAATATTTAAATAAAAATTTTAAAGTTTTTGGTGTTATTACATCAAAAATTTTCTCTCCCATAAACCTTGATAAATTAAATATTCTTGAAAAGGTCAAGTTATTTCATTGTGCTAATATTGATAAACTAGATATTGAACTTTTGGTAAGAAAGACTCAATGCTCAATAATCTATCTTTTGTCAGGTATATCGTCTGTAAAGAAATCAGAGACCTACAAACATGAAACGAT
>ENA-UOXV01006508-UOXV01006508.1-marine-metagenome-genome-assembly--contig:-NODE-6508-length-12216-cov-5.810377_pt1 | contig 12216 bp, 15 predicted proteins | sample MGYA00238165_ERZ766961 | MGnify/ENA primary metagenome ERZ766961 (study PRJEB28924, sample SAMN03173240) | marine metagenome | biome: Marine; feature: Water; material: Subsurface seawater | place: North... | reverse complement strand
GCGATATGGCCAACAAATCTCTATAAAGTATCTCGCTACCAACTATTCCTCCTCCAGGGCTGCTAATTTTTACTAAAACAGCTTTAGTGCTATCTTGCGATGCTAGCTTACGCAAAACTTGGCTACGATGATCATCTTCAAAAATGACATCATTTATTTCAATCTTAGCAATATAGCTTGTTATGCTTTCCACCTCTAGGTTTGAGCTAAAAAAAGTAAATTTAAAAACAAGTGCTAGCGAAAAGAAAAACAAAAGTGCAGAAATATTGCGCCATTTATGCACTTTGTTTTTAAGATAAATAACCGAAGCTATAATGTCTGATTTCATTATTTTTTATCTTCGTTGGAGGTGTCATCTTTTGATGAATTATTAGAATCTTCTTGATTATCAAAGGATAGCGAACCCAAGACATCGCCAGCTATACTACCAATTGAAGTTCCGCTATCGCTAGGAGAGTAAATATGATTTTCTTGCGATTCAGCTTCTACAGATTTGATGGATAGCAGTAGCTTGCCCGTTGTTTTGTTAAAAGTTGAAATCTTGGCTTCTATTCTATCTCCTGTATCATATTTATCAGTTTTTTGCTCGGTTTTATTTTTAGAAAGATCTAATCTTTTGATGATGCCTTTCAATCCACTATCTAGCTCAACTTCTAGGAAATCTTTTTTAACATTTGTAACAACGCACATGGCTATCGCTCCTTCGCTAATCTTAGAAATGGCATCTTTAAACTCGCCATTGCTGATTTGCTTAATCCCAAGGCTGATTCTTTCTTTTTCATAGTTTACGCCTAGAATCATAACATCGATGCTCTCGTTTTTCTTGAAATTTGATTCTTGAATTGATGCTGCATCATTGGCCAGGTCGCTTTTGTGAATTAGGCCTTCAATCCCACCTTCAAATTCAACAAAGACCCCAAAATCTGTAAAATCTTTTATTATACCTGAAACAATATCTCCAACCTTATGTTTTTCAGAGAACTCTTGCCAAGGATTCTTTTTGCACTGCTTAATTCCAAGGGATATTCTGTGATTTTGAGCATTTATGTCAAGAATCATAACCTCAACATCCTCTCCTGGAGATATAACTTTATTTGGATTTGTAATATTCTTAATCCAGCTGATTTCAGAAATGTGAACTAAGCCCTCAATTCCAGATTCAATCTCAACAAAGGCGCCATAAGAAGTTATGTTAGTAACCTTGCCTTTGGTAGTAGATCCAACTGGATATCTTTCAGCAATTGATTCCCAAGGGTTTTTCTGAAGTTGCTTCATGCCTAAGGATACTCTTTTTGTGACCTCATCATATTTTATTACTTGAACTTTGATTTCTTGACCAACGCTTAGAACTTCCGATGGATGTCGAACGCGGCACCAAGAAATATCAGTTAAGTGGAGTAGTCCGTCAAAGCTACCAAAGTCAATAAATGCACCATAGTCAGTGATATTTTTTACTACACCATCTAAGGCGTCGCCAACATTAATCTTAGCTAATACTTTTTCTTTTTCGGCGTTTCTTTGAGTTTCAATTATAGCTCTTCTAGAGACAACAACATTACCTCTTAAATCGTCTATTTTTAAAACATGCAACTTCTCATCTTTGTTAATTAAAAACTCATCATCGGTTATTAGCATTGTATCAACTTGGCTTCTTGGTAAAAAGCATATAATTCCGTCAACATCAACTGCATAGCCACCTTTGACGCGGCCTAATATTTTGCCTTCGATTGTTATTTTATTTTCTAGGCATTCTTTTAGGTAGCTCCAGCTAATAAATCTGCGGGCATTCTCGCGACTTACAATAAGGTCGCCTCTTTTATTTTCTAATCTATGTAAAAAAACATCAACAACATCTCCTTCGTTTATTTCACCATCTCTTCTAAATTCTGAAGGCTCAATAAATCCAATAGATTTGGCGCCGATATCAACTGCAAAGCCTTTTTCGGAAATTTCAACTATAACACCCTTTACAACTCCGCCCTCAATCAATCTCTGATTGTCTTTTTCGAACTCTTCAAAAAGCTCGGCAAAGTTTTCATTACTAGTGAATTCAAATTCTTTATTTTCTATATCTTTTGATTCTATTTCTTTAGTCATTATTTATAAATTTTATTCTATGGTCATAAACCAAGCTAAGCCAAATTTTACTAAGGTCATTATGTTAGAAATATCAGCTGTTAAAATTTATCTCTGATTTTAAATTTATGAAATATCATTTTAATATTATCGAAATTTAAAAGATAAAATATTTTTCATTGATATGGCTGTATTTTTAATGATTAGCTTGATTGATGCATCCGTTAAAGTTAATAATAAATTTTTTAGGTTTTTAGGCCCAAAAAACTTTCCCAAAAATGCTTGTAGCAAACATTTAAATGCTCGAAGATATTTTCAGATTAATTAAAAGGCAAGTTTAATTAAACCTAGAATCAAGCACAGAATTAAATGTGAGGAATAAATATTACTTGGCCTTGATTATTAAAAATAACCCACTAAATTAGTTGGGTATTACTTATGCAATATCATTTAATATCTAGTTTCAATGATTTTAACTGCCAAGGGTCGATATGCCGTGATGGCAATTGTTGATCTATTCCAGCAAAAAGAAGGCAAGCCAATTAAATTATCAGAAATAGCTGAAAGAAATAATATTTCAGCCTCATATCTTGAGCAAATTTTTCTTAATTTAAAGAAGAGAGATATTGTTAAGTCGGTTCGTGGCCCCGGAGGAGGTTATGTACTTGGGCGCCCTGGAAAAGAGATTAATATTGCTGATATTATCAGGGCAATTGGAGAGTCAGTTAAGATAACCAGCTGCGGCGGCAAAAAAAATTGTAATAAAAATTTATCCCAATGCCAAACTCATCATTTGTGGCAAGGCCTTGAGAACAACATATACAAATATCTACAATCAATTTCTTTGCAGGACGTATGTCGATAATATATTTTGATCACAATTCAACGACAAAGCCATCAACCCAAGCCATAAAAGAGTTTGTGCGGCTGCAAGATTTTGCCTTAAACAATCTGTCAATGCACCAGCTTGGTAGAAAAGCCGATATGATATCAGAAGAAAGCAGACATAATATAAAAAACTTACTTAACGCTGATAATTTTGAAGTAATATTTACTTCTGGAGCAAGTGAAAGCATTAATCTGGCAATTAATGGCGTTGAGTGTCCAGTGGTCCTAATATCAAAAATTGAACATTCGGCTGGCTTTAATTGTCGGCCGCAAAATAAGAATATAATAGAGGTTGATGTCGATAGTGACGGCTTAATTGATGTGCAAAAGTTTCAAGAGCTAATCAATTTGCAAGAAAGAGGCAATTTTTTGGTTTCCATAATGCTTGCCAATAATGAAACCGGATCTATTCAGCCAATTAAGGAGTTGGCCAAAATAACTCATCAAAAAAATGGCTTAATTCATTGTGATATTGTGCAAGCTGTAGGCAAAATTCCCGTTGATTTGGAGGATTTAAATGTTGATTTAGTATCAATTTCGGCTCATAAAATTGGAGGCTTGCAAGGCGTAGGAGCTCTATTGTTAAGAAGGGGCGTCAATATTTTGCCAATGATTTTTGGTGGCGGTCAGGAAAAAAATAAAAGAGCCGGAACTTTAAATATTGCTGGCATTTCATCGTTCGCCAAGGCTCTTGAAGCTGCTGTAAAAAACTTAGCGGAATATAAAAATAAAACAAAAGATTTAAGAGATTACTTGGAAAAAAAGTTGGTCAATGTTGCTGGTAAAAATGTTCAGATTTTTTCTCAAGAGATCAATAGATTGCCAAATACTTGTTTTTTTGCTACCAAAAATTGCCAATCTCAAACTCAGCTAATGCAATTTGATCTTAATAATATTTGCGTCAGCGCCGGATCAACTTGCTCATCGGGCACTTTGCAAAAATCAAGAGTTTTACAAGCAATGCAAATAAGCAAAGATTTTATTGATTGCGCTATTAGAGTCAGCTTGGGGAAAGGCAACAATCATCAAGAGGTTGACAAGTTTGTAGAAATCTGGCAAAAAATTTATCAAAAATATAATTAATATAACTTATGAAATTACCTATATATCTAGATTATCAATCAACAACTCCTATTGATCCAAGAGTTATTGAGGTTATAAGCAAATCAATGGCTGAAGATTATGGTAATCCACATTCTCGCACCCATTCATATGGTTGGGTAGCTGAAGAGAAGGTTGAAATTGCAAGGCGTCAAATTGCCGATCTTATCAATGCCGATCCTAAAGAAATTTTCTTTACCTCTGGCGCTACCGAATCAAATAATATAGCCATCAAAGGTGTGGCAAATTTTTATGGCAAGAGTGGCAAAAACCATATTATTACCTTGGTAACCGAACATAAATGCGTCATTAACTCAGCGCGGGATCTTGAGCAAGAAGGATTTGAAGTAACTTTTTTGCCGGTGCAAACAGATGGAACTCTTGACCTTGAGAAGCTAAAGGCGGCTATAACTAGCAAGACTTGCATAGTTTCGGCCATGACCCTTAACAATGAAATTGGCACTATTCAGCCAATAAAAGAAATTGGGGAAATTTGTCGTGAAAAAGGTGTATTTTTTCACACCGACGCAGCTCAGGCTTTTGGCAAAATTCCGCTCGATGTCAATGATATGAAGATCGATTTAATGAGTATCTCTGGCCATAAAATCTATGGCCCCAAAGGAATTGGCGCTATTTATATTCGTCGCAAACCAAGGGTTAGAATTAAATCAATTATTAGCGGCGGGGGTCAGGAAAGAGGAATTCGCTCCGGAACTATTCCAACATTTTTAGCCGTAGGACTTGGTGAGGCGGCTAGAATTGCCAAGGAAGAAATGCAGAAAGATTTTGACCACGTTAAAAAGCTATCTATTAAATTTTATCAATCTTTGATTGACGAGGGTCACATTTATCTCAATGGACCAGATATTTACGATAGCAATAAGCGCTATCCGGGAAATTTAAATTTATTATTTGCTGGCATCGAAGGCGAGTCAATGATCATGGCTATTAAAGATTTGGCCGTATCTTCTGGCTCTGCCTGTACCTCGGCATCTCTTGAATCATCTTATGTGCTGCACGCTTTGGGCGTTGATGTTGAGTTATCGCATACCTCAATTCGTTTTGGCATTGGTAGATTCACCAATGAAGAAGAGGTTGATTATGCAATAAAATTAGTGAAATCAAAAATACAGAAATTGCGTGAACTCAGTCCATTGTGGGAAATGATGCAAGACGGCATTGACTTGAAATCAATTAATTGGCAGAGCCATTAAGGATTATATTTTATGGCCGTAAGGCCGAAAACATTCGGCAAAATTTGATTTTGTTGGATAGGTTTACTATCATTAAGCAATGATTTATAACTAATTTATTAAATTAAAATTTTAAAATTATGTCATATTCAAAAAAACTTTTAGATCACTATGAAAACCCAAAAAACGTTGGTTCTTTTGCCAAGGGCGAAGAAAATATAGGCACTGGACTAGTTGGCGCACCAGCTTGTGGCGATGTCATGAAGCTACAAATCAAGGTTTCAAATGATGGTGTAATTGAGGATGCCAAGTTTAAAACTTTTGGCTGCGGATCGGCAATAGCTTCAAGTTCTTTAGCTACAGAGTGGATAAAGGGTCAAAACATTGAAGATGCCGCTAAAATTTCTAATAAGGAAATTGCTGAGGAGCTATCTTTGCCACCAGTAAAAATTCATTGCTCTCTTTTGGCTGAAGAAGCTATTAAGTCAGCAATCGACAATTATAAGTCTAAAAAACAGGGGTCTTCAGGTGAAAATGAAAGTGTTAATTAATAGTGAAATTTTCTGAATCAGGCAATCCAATTATAGATTATCTTACTATCTCTGACGGGGCTATAATGCAGGTTAAGAATTTGCTAAATTCTCGCAAAGAGCCTTGTCAGGGAGTTAGGGTTGGGGTTAGGACTCGTGGATGCTCGGGCCTTAGCTATGTTATTGAATATGCCATAAAAGATAAAAATATTACCAAATTTGATGATGTTGTAATTAAGGATAATATAAGCGTTTTTATTGATCCTAAAATATCAATGTTTTTGATTGGCAGTGAAATGATATATAATGATGGCGATATTGAGTCCGGATTTGATTTTGTGAATCCCAATGAAAAAGGTCGCTGCGGTTGCGGCGAGAGCTTTAAGGTATAATATATGGTAGATTACTTTAAGATTTTTTCTATAACCCAACAATTTAACATTGATAAAGATCTGCTAGAAAAATCCTATTTCCAGTTCCAGTCCCAATTTCATCCCGATGCAAATAATGCCTCCAATATAATTGACGCCAATATTAATGATATTGAAAAATCAATAGCGATAAATGAAGGATATAAGGTTTTGTCGGATGATTTTTTGCGAGCTTGTCATTTAATTGAGTTACAAGGCATAGATATTTTAAAAGATGAAAAAGCTATCAAGGTAAATCAAGCAACATTGATTGAAATATTAGAAATACAGGAGCAAATTGCCCTAGAAAAAGATTTACAAAATATTGATAATAAAATTTCTTTTATCTCAAACAAGATAAATAGTCTTATTTTGCAATCCATGGAAACAATGAAAGAAAAAGTTAATAAAGCGGCGCAAATTTTGGTAAGAGCCAAATATTTTAAAAAGTGCCTCATTGATCTTAAAAATAGAAAAAAAGAGTTAAAAAATGCCGTTTAAAATTGAGGAGCCAGATCAAAATCAAGTAACCCAAAAAGATGAGCAAGAAATAATCATAGGCATTGATCTTGGCACGACTAATTCTCTAGCGGCAATCATTAAAAATGACAATATAGAATTATTAGGCGATGATAATGGTCAAAATATTATTCCCTCAATTGTAAGTTTAGACGACAATGCTGATATAGTAAAAGTAGGCGTAGCAACATCTGGCTATACAAATATTTCTTCCGTCAAAAGATTGATGGGCAAATCTTATGATGATGTTAAGAATTATAATTTAGACTATAAAATATCACCAAAAAATGGCCTAACCATAGAAGTTGCCGACAAAAACTATCGCCCAGAAGAAATATCAGCTGCGATCTTGCGGCATCTCAAGAAAATATCCGAACATAATTTAAAAGCCAAAATTAATAAATGTGTTTTAACGGTGCCAGCCTACTTTGATGAGGCCGCTAAAAATGCCACTAAGCATGCGGCAAAATTAGCCGGATTAGAAGTCGCTAGGCTTTTAAATGAGCCAACTGCAGCAGCTTTAGCTTACGGCCTAGACAATAAATCAGAAGGTTTGTATATGGTTTATGATTTGGGTGGAGGCACTTTCGATGTGTCGTTGCTAAGAATGCAGCAAGGTGTTTTTAAAGTTCTAGGTGTTTTGGGAGATAATGAGTTGGGTGGCGATGATTTGGATCAAATAATTGTTGATAATTTTCCAAATCTTACCAAGCGACAGGCTAGAAAAATAAAAGAGAGTTTTTCGTCTCAAAAAACATTAAAGATTGACGGCAAGGATTTCTCTGATCTTGAATTTGCTAATTTGATCGGAGATAAAATTAATAAAACTATCGATTTGGTGCAGAGCTTGCTTGATGATCTTGAAATTGATAATGATGATGTAAGCGGCGTTATTTTGGTTGGTGGCTCAACTCGTCTAGGCTTAGTTCAAGAAAAGTTAGCAAATATTTTTGGCAAAGAAAAGATTCTCACAAATTTAGATCCCGATCGCGTTGTGGCAATTGGCGCTGCTTGGCAAGCCTATAATTTATCAGGTCGTGGTCAAAATCTTTTACTCGATGTGGTGCCTCTATCTTTAGGCATTGAAATGATAGGCGGTATTGTTGATAAAATAATCAATCGCAATATCACAACTCCTTGCGCCTATGCTAAGGAATTTACTACTTACGCCGATAATCAAACTGGTATGAAGCTCCATATCGTTCAAGGTGAAAGAGAGCTAGCTGTCAATTGTCGCTCCTTAGCTAATTTTGAAATTAAGGGCATTCCGCCAATGAAGGCGGGAATGGCTAAAATATTAGTAACTTTTACAGTCGATGCCGACGGCTTACTAACTGTTACTGCCCAAGAACAGGCTACTAAGCAAATGCAAGAAATTGTGATTAAGCCAACTTATTCTTTGGATGAATCTGCGGTAAAAAATATGCTTCTTGACTCTCTAAAAAACTCCAAGAGCGATATTAGGAAAAGATTATTAATTGAGTCCATAAATATAGCGCAAAAAGATATTTCCATCATTAAGAGTGATTTACAAAAATCGCCAGATCTTGTAAATGCAAAAGAAAAAAAAGATATCGAGCAAAAAATTATTGAGATTGAAGGCGCAATATCACAAAATCCAGATAAAGATAAAATAGAGCAATTAGTCGAGGATTTTCACAAAATAACCGAAAATTTAGTGCTAAAAAAGGTCAATAAGGTCTTAAATAGCAAAATATCAGGTACAAAGATTTCAGATCTTGATAGCTAGCTAGATTTGTAAATCGTATATATCTCAATTTTAGCATAATAGATATCGCGAAACTTTTTCAGCTGGCAATATTATTTTTGATAAAGCCTAAGACATCATCAAAATCATCCTTAATTTTTTCTAAAATCTTCCTCTTTGCGCTTGAATTTTCTTCTGGGCTTTGTTGAGCATTTTCTAATATTTCAGCTAGATTAAAGGCTCCTACAGAAGTTGCCGCGCCCTTAAAAGCGTGTGAAGCCATGTACCATGCATTGTTGTCATCAGCAGAAATGGCCTCCTCAAGCTTATTAATATTTTTTTTAGCATTATCGACAAATATTTCAAAAAGCTCTTTTTCAAATTCCTTGTCATTGTCAATGATGCCTCTTAAAAACTCTAGATCTATTGCTGGATTATTAATGTTTGGACTGGATTTTGTCATAGTTTTTAATAATTTAGGTTAAAAATAATCTAGTACCCGCCTTGAATTGCACTTATAATTGGCGCAAGGTATAAATTTACATGATTATCGCTCAAATATCTTTTTTTATTATAAATAATCCAGCAAATATATAAAAATTAGAATTACTTTCTAATACCCTATTCAATTTCTGTCAAAATCTAGTATGATTTGCATTAAATTAGAGTGGTCAAAATAGCTTATTATGTTTTTTGCCTCGATTAGACTCTTGTCAATAGACGGAGATATTATATTTTTATCAGCACCAAAAATTATTGGTCTGCAGCCAGAATTTAAGGCGCACCAAACATCGGAAGCGGTATCGCCGATAAACCAAATTTCATCTTTTGCTGGATCAAGATCGCTGCCCATTAAAGCAAGATCAACTGGATCTTTGCTTGGTTTGTCGCTATAAGCATCATGTGATCCAATTATAGAAAAGAATAAATCGCTAACCCCTAATGCCTTACATTCTTCACGCAAAGTAGAGCCTATTTTGTTGCTAATAATAAATTGCAAAATATCAGTTTTAGCAACTTCTTCAATTAGCTCTCGAGCTTTTGGTAAAAAGCTGATTCCAAGATGGATATCTTGATAGCTATCCTTATATATTTTTCCAGCTTCTTGCCAATTGCTACCAAAAATTTCTGGAAAAGATTCGCGCATTGATTTATGTACTGAATTTTTCACTTTTTCCAATCCCCAAGGCTCCTTTCCCATGGCGATCATGGTTTTATCAATCGATTTTTGGATCAATGGCCACGTATTAACTAAAGTATTGTCCCAGTCATAAATTATTGCTTTAGGCTTTGGTAAATTTGCTAGATTATTAGGCATATTTTATTTATTGAATGGCTTTGGGTCAAAAAACTGCTGAAACTTATCTTTGGTGCCGTCATATTTTTCGGCGTCAGGTAGGGGATCTTTTTTCTTGGTGATAACTGGCCACTCCTTAGCATATTTTTGGTTAATTTCTACCCATTTCATTAGATCCTCTCCCTCAGGAAATATAGCTTCAGCCGGACATTCAGGAACGCAAACGCCGCAATCAATGCATTCCTCTGGATCAATTACTAGCATATTTTCACCCTCATAAAAGCAATCAACCGGACAAACTTCAACACAATCGGTATATTTACATTTAACACAATTATCAGTTACTACATATGTCATTTTTTCTAAGAATTATTTAATTTTATTGCCATAATTTCATTTTTTACTCTAATTAAAGATAAAAATACAAAAAAACAAAAATATACTGCAAACATTAAAAGCAAAGGTGTTAGCATTGATTGATGAATCGCCACGCCGCCACTTCTTAAGATGCTGGCTGGTTGATGCAAAGAGTTCCAATATTCTACAGAAAATTTAATAATTGGCACATTAATAAAGCCAACAATCGATAAAATAGCTGCAATTTTTTCGCCCTTTTCTTGATCATCAAAAGAATCGAGTAAAATTATATAACCTAAATAAAGAAAAAACAAAATCAAAACCGAAGTCAAGCGCGCATCCCAAACCCACCAAGTGCCCCAAATAGGCTTTCCCCACAGGCTGCCAGTGATTAAGGTGATGGCGGTAAAAACTGCGCCAATTGTTGCAATTGATTTGGCGATTATGTAAAAAAAGCGATTTTTCCATATGAATCCTGAAATATTAAAAGCCGCCATTAAGGTATAAATCAATAAAGACATCCAAGCTGCCGGCACATGAATATACATGATTTTTACAGCATTGCCTTGCTGATAATCATTAGGCGAGTTAATAATTGCTGGAATTGCTAGTCCTAAAAAAATAATAAAGCAGATAAGTGAAAATGGCGCAAAAAAACGGAAATTATCATCAAAATTTTGAAATCTGAGCAGGTTTTTAATTATTTTCATCGATCTTGGATAAAAAATTGTGATAAATTGTCGGGCGCCATTTTTTCTTCTGTGCCAGAATCAAGGTTTTTTATCACTAGATTTTTAGTTTTTGCCTCTTCTTCGCCAATTATTATGGCAAATTGACAGTTTTTTTGCGCTAATTTTTTCATTTGTCGTTTAAAGCTGCCAGCAAAACTAAAATCAACAGCAAGACCATTTTTTCTGAGATTTGTTGCTACTTCAAAAGCAAATAATTTTTCATTTTCTGAAATATAATTAACAGCAATTGGTCTTATTTTGTGATTTTTTGCTTTACTCATTAGCATTAATCTTTCAATTCCAGCGGCAAATCCAATAGCTGGAATAGATTTATTTGACATTCTTTCAACCAAATTATCATATCTGCCACCAGCTAAGACAGTATTTTGTGCCCCGTCATGATTATTGATAAATTCAAAAACAAGTCCAGTGTAATAATCTAGGCCTCGCACTAAATTTTGTTCAATTTCATAATTGACGCCAAATTTTTGTAGAAGATTTATGATGTTGTCGAAATTTTCTTTGGCCGCATCGCTATAAAAATTAGTAATCTTTGGCGCATTAGCGAAAAGCTTAATATCTTGCGGTGATTTTGAATCTAGTATTCTTAAGGGGTTTTTCTCAAGCCTATTTTTTGAATCATCAGATAATTCATCTTTAAATTTTTGAAAATATTCTTTTAAAGATAGAGCAAAATTATGTTTAGTCTCAGCGCATCCTAAATGACTCACTTTTAAAGTTATTTCATCTTTTATATTTAGTTTGGATAAAATTTCTTGTGCTAGCAAAATAGCTTCGACATCGCAATAAAAATTCTCAGCCCCAAAAACCTCATAATTTATCTGATGAAATTGTCTTTGTCGTCCTTTCTGTGGTCTATCATAGCGAAAAACTGGGCCATAAGAAAATATTTTTTGTGGCAATGTTTGCATTAAGTCGCCATTGGAGGCAAAAGATCGAACAATGGCTGCTGTAAATTCTGGTCTTAAGGTTAAAAAATTATCAGAGCGATCCTGAAATTTATAAACTTCCTTGGTTAAAATATCGCTATTTTCACCTAAATTGCGTTCAAAAATTTCGCTAAATTCAAAAATAGGTGTTTGCAATTCAATAAAGCCAAAATTTAGCGCCAATTCTTGGGCAATTTTAACGATATTATTAAATTTATTCAGCTCGTCCCCAAGTAAATCCTTGGTACCGCGCACTGCTTGCATTTTGTGATTTAACATTCAAAAAATTTATCGTGATACCTAGAGTTGTTCTAAGCCAAATTATACCAAAATCCATCTTTAATTAAATCTTTGGCAAAATATTTTTGAATTTTAAAAGTTATAAAATAAAGACCTTATATCCATAAGGGCTGAGGCTTTATGGCTTTTAAAAACAAAAAGATGAAGCTAAAATTT
>ENA-UOXV01006506-UOXV01006506.1-marine-metagenome-genome-assembly--contig:-NODE-6506-length-12217-cov-3.269692_pt1 | contig 12217 bp, 11 predicted proteins | sample MGYA00238165_ERZ766961 | MGnify/ENA primary metagenome ERZ766961 (study PRJEB28924, sample SAMN03173240) | marine metagenome | biome: Marine; feature: Water; material: Subsurface seawater | place: North... | reverse complement strand
GAACAATATCCGCAATCTCTCTCTCACTTTCGCACAACCTAGCAATAAGTTTGTTGTTTTCTTTAATTTCTGGTTCACTAAAGCCAAGATGACGGTGAAGACGATCTCGCACATCATCTCCATCGAGCACAGATACCTTAAGGCCCTGGTTGCCAAGGCGCTTGCGGATTAGGTCAGCAATCGTCGTTTTTCCCACCCCAGAAAGTCCAGAGAACCAAAAAATCAAGCCCTGTTTCATTCGACAAACAAAGTTTTGTTTTTAGCAATTTCTGACCGCAAGCTCTCTTGGACAACCTCACGCATCATCCACTCAGGAATGCTCTTTCCATCTCGTAGGTAGGCTCGAATTTGAGTGTCGTCAATAGCATGCATATTTACACTATCACTGGCAGGTCCATAGCAGGCAGTTGAAGTGTCGTAGCCAACAGTGTCAAAAAACACCAATTGGATGCCAAAATCTCCAAGACTTTCAATAAACTCTTGATTAGATTCAAGTGCATGAAAATATTCTACACCCGTATGGTCGTTGCAAATGATATAATGGCTACACCCCATATTTTTACGACACAAGGCTGTAAAAACGATTTCACGGGGCCCTGCGTAACGAGAATAGGCGGCAACACTCCCAAGGATAACCTTGCCTTTTGGAAACAACCCAAGGTCTAACATTGTTTGATAGCTCAACATGATCGGACCTGGCATGAAGTCTCCACACTCTTTTGGTCTGATAACTGGATTTATATACAGGCCATCTGCACCCGTATCTTCAAGAGCTTTTAATTGCATATGCTCGTGACCACGATGAATTGGATTGTGAGTATAAAAACCAATCACTTTTGACCACCCTTTGTGGGCAAATATATAGCGACTTTGCGCTGGGGTCAGTTCATAGTGCCTATGCGTAGACGGCAGGCGCTCGACTAAGCAAACATCACCCGCAACGAACCGATCCCCACCCTTAAACAACCGAGCAACACCAGGATGATCCCTAGAAATTGTATTAAACCACTTCTGTGCAACTAGCTCTAGGTCCATAGTAAAAATTTCTGAGACATCTAAGGTCGCGTAAACCTTCCCATTGGCCCCAGCAAGGGCAACTCGGTCTCCAACTCCAAAACTATTGGCAGCTATTTCTGGCGCCGCTAAAAGAATTGGCATTGTCCAGATGGTACCGTCTGGAAGTCGGTTGGTTTCTAGCACCGACTCGCAAGTCTGGTGATTCATAAAACCGGTTAAAGGTGAGTAGGTGCCATAGGCTATTTGCTCGCAATCAAGTAGTGTTGTGCTAGAAACCGAGAGTTGAATAAGGTCAGTTACCTGCTCACATTCTTTAACGCTTGCAAGGCGCTGAACAAGACGCCCCCCATGGGGTTCAACTAGCAAAGATATAGGATCAAAAGGGTATTCAAGCGGGTCAGCTAACTTAGGCTTCTCGAAATTGCGCACCATCTTCACCACCATAGACGCACAAGCAATAGGATGGGCGCCAATCGCAGTTTCTGCAGCAAGTACTAAGCCATCGGCGCCATCAAGCAAAGTATTATATATATCATTAACTTCTGCTCTAGTTGGGGTTGGGTGGGTAATCATAGATTCCAGTAAATTAGTAGCAACATACACTTTACGGTTCATATCCTTGGCATTTTTGATGATTGCCTTTTGAACTTCTGGTATGCGTTCCAAAGGCACTTGACGCGACAAATCTCCACGGTCAATCAACAGGGCATCAGAGGCAGTAGCAATATCAACTAAATTGGCCAGCCCAGTAAGAGACTCTATTTTTGAAATAATAAAGGCATCGTCTCTTGTTAGTTGGCGAATTTTATCGACGTCGTCTCGGCAACTAGCAAAGGATAGAGCATAATGGTTAAGTTTTCTCTCCAAACCTATAGCGAGGCAAGCCTGATCATTTTCCGTTAAGGGAGATAAAGCAATGTCACGGTCAACAGTCACTGCTTTATTACGGCCAACCAGACCCCCGTTTATGACACGCAAGATTACACCCTCTTCTTTTATTCCCGTAACCTGAACCAGAACGGAATTAAAGTCGATACTGATTAAGTCCCCAATTTGGAACTCGTCGACAATATTTTTTGGATAGAAATTAAAGTTTTCTGCATCACCAGAAACTTTACGGCGGTGACCACAGACAATACTATTCTCTTTGAGCTCAATCTGTGTCTGAACAAAATCACCGGTCCTGACCTGCGCGCCTTCCGTATCAAGGCAAATGGGCACATCAGTATTAGATTGTATAGTTTCAATAATTGACGCTAGGTCGTGGGCTTTAGTGTGAGATAAGTTGATACGAAAAAGACCAACTCCTAGCCCATCTAGCCGCTTGATCACTTGTCCATCGAATGAGCTTGGCCCAAGAGTGCATAAAATTTCTATTTTATTTTTTTCCATATGAGGGACTTTATACAAGAATTTTAACTTCTATTTTAAATAGTACTATTACTATCTTTTTGTTAGCCGTCACAATCGCCCACATGCTATCCCTAATTAGGAAGGGTACTTTATCTATTCCAGGAAGGCCCGATACTTGTCCATGGGTAACGACTAAATTTATTTGTTTTCTGGTTAAAATTGATCACAAATTCTCTTGTTATCCGCTTCATCTATTAACAGATTTTCAACCGCACAAATTACTTTGATACAAACAATAGTAAGCTATTATATCACTGTGCCTATCCAAAATACAGATTGTATCGGTAGCGCCTGGCAGACCATTTTAATACTTTTAATGTTGGAAAGTTTGGCACATTATCTGGTGGGGTTAATATTTTTTTAAAACTTTAATTCAACCTCCTAGTTAAATACGCTTAATAATCCTAGTAATATTTACAGCAAGGTGGTCGTCAATTACGACGACTTCACCCTTGGCAATTAAATTTTCTTCTGCAAAAAGTTCAATTTCTTCACCAACGAAGCGCTCCAGTTCAACAACTGCTCCACGTCCAAGTTTTAGCACTTGGCCTATCGGCATGGTCGATGTTCCAAGTACCGCCGTCACATCGATGGTAACACCATAGACAGCGCCAATAACTTCCTGGTCATCATCATCAGATTTTAATGCCCCAGTAGAATCAATATCGTCCCCTTCGGACGTTGATGTCTGACCAGAATCAATGCCATCGTCATCAGCTTTTAATGCCTCACCAGAATCATTGTCATCTTCTTCAGCCATATTTTTTTACCATAGAATAGCTTAAACCTGCTTTGCATCAAGCGTCCATGATTTAAGTCAGTGTAAACAACTTTGCTCTGGAGGTGCTTTTTCAAAAATGCCATCAACAAGCATAACCAAGCGTTTCCAAATTCTATAGCCCGTCATGTCACCCATACTCAATTTTTTACCAGCCTGCATGGATGCATAAACAGCAGCGTCCTTTCCATGTTGTCTCAGCAGGACACCAGCCATTTCATAAACCTCAGCATTTGAAAATCCCTCAACTAAATTGCGGTTCTTCATGTTTGATTGCCAGCTTCCATTTCTTCAAACCAATCCTGAGCAGTATCTGTCCCATTATTAAAAAGATAGAATATCCTGAGCTCTTGCCAAGCATTAATGATAGTCTATGAATTCACGTATTCATAATAATTCAGTTGATAGCGCATGTATTCCCATGAAGCTCACAACATCCAAATCAAAGTTCTAAAATCCTATTATAGCTTTCTCAACAAATCGTAAACAGCACGGATTTTCAATCTCATTTTCTATACTATTTTCAAATTACTAAAGTAGTTTCGTAATATGCACTTGTTATGGAATAGTAAATATATGTTTTGGAGAAAATAGAGGGGGAACAACATAGTTGTGTTTTGAAAAAGTAGAAGAAAAAAACATCTTAAGGGGTTCTATCTTTATTTTATAGTAAAACGCTATTTGACTAGCACAAACCAAATTAAAAGCCACAAAAGATATTATAGGCAAATTACAGTAATTGTTTAAAACATACGTGACAAGGAAGTAAGGGCTTTTAGGACTGAAAGTTCGCTTCAGCAGTAGCAAAAATTCAAACAAACAACTATATAATTTAGATAGCGGTTACATTCGTCCCTAACGACTTGAGCAAACATGCCTAAACCTAAATATAACCCAATGCACAGAGAACTTTCCGGCAATTTCAGCTCCATTCGTTCCTTGATGCCCTATTTATGGCCACAAGATGAATTTTCAGTGCGGGCCAGGATAGTTTTATCTATGGCATTACTTACACTTGCAAAGCTGAGCGCCGTCGCGGTACCGGTCCTCCTTAAATATGCAGTCGACATATTAAGCAAACCAATTCCAGGACAGGGGATCGATGCCGAAAACTTTGCCATCGTTGTTCCCATCGGTCTACTCATCAGCTACGGATTGTTGCGAGTTTTGTCTTTAGCCTTCAAGGAATTACAGGGTGCAGTTTTTGCCACAGTTGCTGAACGAGCTATCCGTAAGGCAGGTGTCCAGACGTTTCGCCACATACATGATCTCGCTTTACGCTTTCATTTGGATAGACGTACTGGAGGCTTGAGTCGGGCCATTGAACGTGGCACGAAGGGCATTGAATATTTACTGCGTATGTTATTGTTCAACGTCATCCCAACAATGGTCGAGATACTATTAGTGCTTGGCCTACTGTGGGGACTGTTTGATGTTTTGTTTTCCTTGGTTACTGCTGTCACCATTGCTTGCTATGTTTTTTGGACCCTAGTAGTTACTGAATGGCGGATCAAGTACCGCCGTACCATGAACGATTCTGACAGCGATGCGCACACCAAGGCTATTGACAGCCTAATCAACTATGAGACAGTCAAATATTTCGGGAACGAAGAACACGAGGCAATGCGGTTTGGTAAGGCCATGAGAGCATATGAAGCTGCAGCTATAACGGCGAAGGTATCACTATCGTTACTCAACACGGGACAAGGGGCAATTATCGCCAGCGGCGCAACTATAATCATGATTATGGCTGGATACGGCGTTACCAGTGGCACTATGACTGTTGGTGATTTTGTTCTTGTCAACACCTACCTGTTGCAGCTTTACATACCGCTCAGCTTTTTGGGATCAAGCTACCGTGAAATAAAACATTCCCTAATTGACATGGAACAAATGTTCGCTTTATTGAGTGAGCAGGCTGAAGTGGTAGATCCACCAGAGGCTCCGGCACTCGAAATCGAGGGCGCAGAAGTAGAATTCAAAAACGTCTCATTTTCCTACAACTCTAATAGGGCCATCCTTAATGATGTTTCGTTCAAGGTTCCAGCAGGTAATACCACTGCTATTGTGGGATCTAGTGGGTCTGGAAAATCAACAATAGCCCGACTCCTTTTTCGTTTTTATGATGTCAACCAAGGAAGTGTGATGATCGATGGACAGGATACTCGAAGCGTCACTCAAGACAGCTGGCGCGGCACGATTGGCATAGTTCCACAAGATACTGTGCTATTTAATGATACAATTTTCTACAATATTTGTTACGGGCGTCCCAATGCAACTTCTAAAGAGGTAGAGGAAGCCGCCAAACTAGCCGCTATTCACGATTTTATTTCTAGCCTGCCAGAGGGATACGAGAGCGACGTTGGCGAGCGTGGCCTTAAGTTATCTGGTGGGGAAAAACAGCGCATAGCCATAGCCCGAACAATCTTGAAAAGGCCATCTATATTTGTGTTTGACGAGGCAACATCATCACTGGACACACATACAGAAAAAGAAATTCAGGAATCTCTGAGGGAAGTCTCCAGTGGCCGCACCACTCTTATCATTGCCCATCGCCTGTCTACTATTATCCATGCAGACGAAATCATTGTGCTAAGTGAAGGTCGAGTGGCCGAACGCGGCAATCACTCCACATTACTCGCCAAAGCAGGATTATACTCGGGCATGTGGCATCATCAACAGGAAAGAGAGCTTGCAGGGGAACTATTTGAACGCACAAGTGTTATTAAAGCACCCAAAGAAGCCGCCGCACAGTAATTTTTATACAAGTTCATCTTCACGCATAATCCAGCCACCACCCATGACCCTTTCTCCGTCATAAAAGACACATGCCTGCCCGGGTGCCACGGCACCTTGAGAGTCTTTTAGAACAACCTTTGCCATGCCATCGCCGCATAGACTTACATTTGCACTCAAGGGAAGTTGGGTGGAGCGTAATTTGACATTGAGCGTGAGATCACTCTCTGGGAAGTCACCAACTCCCAACCAATTAATATCCTTGATGGTAAGGCACTGGCGTCTAAGTGCTTCTTTTGGGCCAACTACTACTTGCGATTTGAGTGGATCCAAGCGTATCACATAAAGAGGTTCTGTAGCGGCTATACCCAAGCCCCGGCGCTGGCCAACCGTATAGTTGATGATACCTGAATGACGACCCAGTACATTTCCTTCTAAATTCACAATATCACCTTCAGTCACAGCCTCTGGGCGGAGTTTACGAACTATGTCACTGTAAGAGCCTTTCTGCACAAAACATATATCTTGGCTATCTCGTTTAGAGGCGACGGGTAGGTCATACTTGCGGGCCAGCTCACGAGTTGTAATTTTATCTAAATGCCCCAAGGGAAAGCGCAAAAAATCAAGCTGTTCACGAGTCATAGAAAACATGAAATAGCTTTGATCACGTGTATAATCGCTACCAGCATGAAGCTCCGCCCCATCCTGCCCCATCAGTCGACGTACATAATGTCCAGTGACCATCAAATCTGCATCCAAGTCTTTTGCTTTGTCCAATAGATCTGTAAACTTGACAGTTTGATTACAGCGTACGCACGGAATTGGAGTTTCTCCTCGCAAGTAAGTATCTGCAAAATCATCTATTACTGCTTCTTTGAAGCGTGTCTCAAAATCTAGAACATAATGTGGAATGCCAATAGAATCAGCCACCTTACGTGCATCATTGATATCACGCCCAGCACAGCAGGTACCCGACTTGGACAAAGCCTTGCCGTGATCATAAAGCTGTAGGGTGATACCTACGACGTCATATCCTTCATCGTGCAACATGGCTGCCGTGACTGAACTGTCAACACCACCAGACATGGCGACAACGATACGTGTCGCTGATGGTGACTTCGCTAAGCCTAAGGAGTTTAATGCAGTATTCATATGGTGGAATATAAGCGATTTAGGAGCGCACACAATAGCCCTTTTTAAGGACTAAGACTAGATAATTGAATGTCGGATTTTTGCAGATACCCACTCACTCACAATAACGGTCATCAGAATAACAAGTAGGATCAATGAAACCTGAGTCCAGCTTACCGTGTCAATGGAGGAGCTCAGTTGCAGTCCAATTCCACCAGCCCCAACAAGGCCCAGAATAGCTGACTCTCGTATATTAATGTCCCAACGGAAGACTGAAATACCTGCAAAAGCAGGTAGAATTTGTGGCACTATTCCATAGTTCAGAATCTGTGAACCACTGGCACCAGTAGCGGTAATGGCTTCAATCTGAGTTTCATCAATTTCCTCAATTGCCTCATACAAAAGCTTGGCACAGAAACCTATTGAGCGAAAACCTATAGCTAAGACTCCCGCTAAGACACCAGGCCCTAAAATAGTCACCAGCATCAACGCCCAAAGCAAGGAATTAATCGACCTTGATGAGACAATGGCAAGCAAAGCGATAGGGCGTACCAGAACTTTCGATGGGGTTGTATTACGCGCAGCCAGAAAGGCGATAGGAAATGCAAAGACCACAGCCATCAAGGTTCCAAGTGTGGCAATAATGATCGTGTCCCAGATGGGGCGCCAAAGAACATCCATGTACTCCCACTTTGGGGGTAACATTCGCTCAAACATATCATTTGCTTGGCGTGGTGCGTCGGTGACAAACATCCAAATTGTATTATTGGAAACTAACTGCCAACAATAGACAAAAATGGCAACACCTATAAACTGGCAAGCCCAGATCGTCAGTTGATGGCCACGATCACGGCGTTGCCAGATTTTTATATTCCCATGCTGCCTGTTTGGCATTACTGGACCCACTTCCTGATATAGCCAGAAGAATATTCTACGGCCATGACGATACCGATTATGATAAGCAAAATAGTAGCAGATGAACTGAATTCATACCGATCAAACGTGGTCAGCAGAGTTGCGCCAATGCCACCAGCGCCTACAATACCGAGCACTGCTGACTCCCGAAAATTAATATCAAAACGATACATAGCCAGTCCAATCATACGAGGAGTGACTTGCGGCTGAACTGAATAATTTAACCACTGTAACCACGACGACCCTGTTGACTTAACTGCTTCAGCCTGCACTGGATCCATGTCTTCAATATCTTCCGCAAGCAGCTTACCATAAAACCCAATGCTGCCAATGGACAGGGCAATTATTCCAGCAAAGGGTCCAAAACCAAATAATTTAACAGCAAATAAAGCAATGATAATTTCTGGGAAAGTCCTTGAAACTGCGAGAACTCCGCGAAAAAACAAGTAGATTGGGCGGGGTGCCAAATTACGTGCAGCTCCTAAACCTATTGGGATAGAAAGAAGAATACCAACCACAGTTGAGACTACTGTCATCCAAAGGCTTTCAAATATTCCTTCCCAGATATCACTGGACTTACTTGCAAAATCCGGTGGGAAAAAAGAGGCGATAAACCGTTCTGCCCGGGGTGCACCCGCGGCTACCCGCTGCCAGTTAACGTCCATCGTACCAATGGCGACTAATACAAAAAGCCCGCCTCCTATGGTCAGACTCCAGCGGAGCCAGGCTCGTTTAATAAAAGGTGGGCGCTTCCAGATGCGTACAGTGGACATATTAATTGCCCCCTACTTTGCCGAGGCCAAAAATATTGAATCTTTACTTTCTTCCTCATGATCTTCTTCTTTAACTTTTTCGATGGTAGACTCCCAGTCCTCTTCTCCATAAATTGTCGTCAACACATCAGGTGTTAGGCCATCAGGTTGGCCATCGTACACAATCTCACCCAATTGCAAGCCGACGATTCGCTCAGCGAACATTTGCGCTAAAAAAACATCATGGATGTTTATGATTGCGGAGAGTTTCCGCTCCTTGCATAGCTCACAAACAAGCCTCATAATTTGGCGCGAAGTTTTAGGATCAAGGGAGGCTGTCGGCTCATCAACCAACAGTAATTCTGGGTTCTGGATTAAGGCTCTACAAATACCTACCCGTTGGCGCTGGCCGCCAGAAAGTTCATCAGCACGTTTGTCAGCCATATGGTCCAAGCCCACCCGTTCAAGCAACCGGTATGCTTCATCCACATCAGTCTGTGGAAACTTTCGAAAGTAGGAACGCCAGAAGGACACATATCCAAGACGACCGGACAGCACGTTTTCCATCACGCTCAAACGCTCCACTAGGGCGTATTCCTGGAAAATCATCCCCATTCGGCGTCGCGCTCTCCTCAACTCGCCCTGGCCAAGGGAGGAGAGTTCAGTTTCATTTAAGTAGATGGTACCTGTAGTTGGTTCAACTAGACGATTAACACAACGGATCAAAGTTGATTTGCCTGCACCTGATGGACCAATCAGAGCCATCACCTGACCATCAGGTATCAAAAGATCGATATCCTTGAGAGCCAAGTCACCTGTTTTATACTGCTTAGTAAGTTTTTCAAGGCGTAGCATCGTAGGCCTCGCTAAAAATCATAGATTTGTAATTATCCTCGTGAGGAGGCAGTCCGCAAAGATACGCCACTGCCTCCATAAGAGAAAAAATTACTTACAGGTATATTTTATACCGTTGGCCGCATCAATTTTACGAATAACGTCCCAATCAAACTTATGAACTATTGAGATAAACTTACCTTCACCTGATTTCTCAAACTCTTTCTTCAGAGCAGAGCCTTCCCAGTTAAAAGTAAAGAATGCCTGACGAACTTTTGCTGATACAGTTGGGTCCAGATTATGAGAATGTCCAAAGCCAGTAGTTGGAAAAGTTTGAGACTTATAAATCGTACGAATCTTAGCAGGATCAACAGCCTTGCGGTCAACCATACGGCGCATTACAGAATTAGCAACTGGAGCAACTTCATAATCCTTGTTGGCAATCCCAAGGACAGAGTTATCATGCTTTCCTGAAAAGCTAGTTTTAAAGTCAACATCCTTAACCAGACCAAACTCGGATTTTAACAATGCAGATGGAGCCTTGTTTCCAGAGTTAGATGTGGGTGAGGTAAACGTGAGTGTTCTACCCTTGATATCAGAAGGCGACTTGATGGGGCTATCTACGGGAACAATAATTTCCATCTCGTAGCCGAAGGATCCATCATCAGAGGCCATCATTGCAAAAGGAACAAAACCAGCGCAACTAACGGCAATGGGGTTTGAGCCTGTATTAAAACCTGCAACGTGTAGACGGCCAGAACGCATAGCTTCTAACTGAGCAGCGTTAGATTGAACTGAGAAAAATATCACCTTCTTGCCTGTTGTCTTGGAAAGGTGGTCAATAAAGCCAGCCCAAACAGATTTATAGACGGCCGGATCTTCAACCGGTGTGTATGCAAAAATCAAAGCATCAGGATTAACCCATTTTGACTGGTCAGTTGGCAGATCAGCAGTAAGGTTTCCATCGCGGTCACAATATTGTTTATCCAGTGTGCCACGAGGGCATTCTGCTGCTTGGGCGGTGGTGGTGAGAGATACCAAACCAAGGGCGAACAAGCCACTTAGTCCCATAAAGAAGGCACTCTTAGTCTTTTTAAAATCAAACATAATGTTATTCCTTATTATGAACATCTGACCCAACTGGGCCAATAAATAATATCCTTCTTATTTTGCAGGTGACTTTAGATGCCCCATTCTTTTTTTGTTTCCAACATTAACTTTATTTTACATTTTTTCACAAGTAATCTTCCCAGTATGTGGGATGCCGTTTTAGGCAATAGTTAGAAAAAATGACAATGCCTAAATCATCAATTTGTTTTTCGCTAGAGATAGCTTTTAAATTATAACTATAGATAACTAACGTTAGAGTTGACCAGTTAAAGTAAAAAGAACTCAATTGTTAGATCGTTAAGGGGCTTTTTTTAGGTCGTCGATGTCATAGTAAAAGGCTGTTCTGCCTAAACTTATTTCTTGGTGTTACGGTTTCACTGACTAAAATTACTTTATAATTACTTTTCTGGCCGCTTTATTAAGCTACTTGGCGCACTACTTCAGCACGACCATACAAAAACCTACCCCAATTAACTCTCGTATTAACTCAGTAGTGTGATCACACAATATCAAGCAATTTCCGGTTTTAAACGCAGAGGCAAACTTTCAACGTGAGTAACGAGCCCCGCAGTCTTGTGTTGCAAGAGTAATTACATCATCGCCAACGAATGGGTTAGTCTTGCGCTCATAACCAAAAGTTGATGTTGCGCCGTGACCAGGAAAAAACCTTACATCATCGCCCAAAGGCCATAGTTTCTGAGTAATAGAGTCAAGCAAGTCCTGATGGTTTCCACGAGGAAAGTCAGTACGCCCAACAGACCCCTGAAAAAGCACATCACCAACCAACGCAATATTTTCTTCAGGCTGATAAAAAATCACATGGCCCGGAGTGTGGCCAGGACAGTGCAACACATTGAGGCTCACACTACCAATATTAACCGTATCACCGTCATCAAGCCACCTTTCCGGAACAAAGGATTTACTTTTTGGAAAGCCAAACTGAACCGTTTGTTCCGGCAATTGCTTTATCCAGAAGTCATCATCCTTATGGGGGCCCTCAATTGGGACATTAAGACGTTCAGCTAATTCCACAGCTCCTCCTGCATGATCAACATGGCCATGGGTAATCAGAATCTTTTCAATTGTAAGACTGTTGTTTTCAACAGTCCTGATGATTTTATTTACATCACCGCCAGGGTCGACAACACCTGCCTTCATAGTTTTGGAGCACCAGACAACAGAGCAATTCTGTTCAAACTCAGTGACAGGAACAACTATGACTTTCATCAGTCCCTTTCATCTAACCAGGCCATCTGAATAGCCTCAAGAACTTTTTCATTGGACTTCTGAGGATCATCGTCAAAGCCCGGCAGGGCCTGCACCCATTTCCATAAGTCAGTAAAGCGAAGATTAATTACATCAACGTCGGGGTGTGCATCTTCTAGCTCAATAGCAATGTCATTAATGTCGGTCCACTTCATTTCAATCAACCAACATGTTGCGAGTTGCCGAAGGCAAGGTGACGCGAAGGCCGTCAAATTCGTCAGACATTTTAATTTGGCAACCAAGGCGGGATGTGTGTGTCAATCCA
>ENA-UOXV01006503-UOXV01006503.1-marine-metagenome-genome-assembly--contig:-NODE-6503-length-12220-cov-4.938430_pt1 | contig 12220 bp, 10 predicted proteins | sample MGYA00238165_ERZ766961 | MGnify/ENA primary metagenome ERZ766961 (study PRJEB28924, sample SAMN03173240) | marine metagenome | biome: Marine; feature: Water; material: Subsurface seawater | place: North... | reverse complement strand
AGGTGCTGGTGCGCAAGCGTGGGCCGAGCGGGGCGATCGGGGTCGGGGTCGCGCGCGCGGGGTATCCCAACAACAAGATGCCCGGGTGGGAACCGGTCAGCCACGCGTGGCACGGCGACGATGGGTGCACGTTCCACTCGTGTGGCAACGGCTCGCCGCTCTCGGCGCCGTGGGCGGAGGGCGACGTGATCGGGTGCGGCGTCGACTTCCGCGCGCGCGCCGTCTTCTTCACGCGCAACGGAAACCTCCAGGGCTGCCCGATCCGCGGCGCTGACGTCGCGGGGCTGCGCGCCACGCTAGGCTTCCAGACCAAGGGCGAGTGCGTCTCACTCCGCTTCCGCCCGCCCTTCCTCTACGACCTCGCCGCACACTCCCTCGCCACGCGACAGGTCCGCTCCACCGTGCCCTGCGCCGTCGGCGCGACCCCGCGCCCCGTCCCCGCAAGGCTGAGCGCGCGACGGGCGGCTTTCGGCGCAGATTCCCGTGCATCGGCTGCGGTACCTGGACAGCGAGGAGGAGGCGGAGGTGGTGCTCTCCGCGCGGCGCTTCGCCATCCTCGACGAGCCCGCCTTCGCACCCGCGCCCGCCGCGCTCCGCCTCCAGCTATGCCGGATGCTCGCTGCCACCCCGCGCCGCACGGCTGCCGCCGCGCTCGGCGCCGCGCTCGCGTGGGCGCGCGGCGGCGCGGAACGAGGGCTGCCCGATGAGGTGGGTGCGGCGCTCGCGGCGTGCGAGGGCGGCGCGGAGGTAGGTACGGCCATGGCGGAGCTGGCGTCGGGCGGGGCGGATGGCGCCGACGCGTTCGCGGCGGTGCTCGCGAGCCTCGGAGTGCTCTCGGCCGCGGACGGCGGAGGGGACACCGAGATGCGCACGGAGAGCGCCTCGGGGCGCGCGGCCGCGCGCGACCAGTCGGTGGTGATTGTGATGCCGGAGGGGTTCCCCGCGGAGCTGTTCTTCCAGGAGGTCGAGGACGCGCTGCGCCAGGCGCTCTCGCAGGCAGACGCCACGCTCGCGCCGGCGTCGGGCTTCCTCGGCGACCCCTACCGCTGGCCGGACCGCGGCTTCGAGCACGAGGAGGCGTGGTACGAATCGCTCATGGTGGCGCTCGCGGAGCAGCAGCGCGGGACGGTCGCGCGCGGGCAGACGCGGCAGGAGGCAGAGCTGCTCGCCGTGCGGCTCTCGGCGCTCGTGCAGTGCGAGCTCGTCACGGACGCCTCGGAGGACTTCACCGCCCGCGCCCGCGAGGCACGCCGCCCGCACTCCGCGGGCCAGGCCATCAAGATCGGAGCGAGGGTCCAGGCGAGCCGCGGGGGCGGGGTGTGGATCAACGGGACCAAAATGGGCGGGGACGCGCGCCGCGGGGGCGCGGCGGTGGTGACGGACGCGGGCGAGTGGCTTGCAGGCCTCTCCGCGCACCATATTCGGGCCCTGCGCGGGCCGGAGCGCGGGGGCGGCGGGCGCGGGCGCGGGGACGCGAGCGAGATGCGGGAGCTGCAGCTGATGCTGCAGGCCCACCGCGGGGGCTTCAGCGAGCGGCTGCTCGGGCAGCTGCTGGTGCCCGGCGCGCCGGCGCCGCCCGACCTGCGGCGCACTCTCTCGGCGTTCGAGATCGGCGACGCCAACCGCGACGGCTTCTCCGCGCCCAAGCGGCGCCTGGAGGTGTGGGATGCAGACGCCGCGCTCGAGGCGCCTGCGGGCGCGGGCGTGGAGGGCGCGGCGGAGGAGGAGCGGTCGCTGGAGGTGGTGTTCTCGGTCGCGCCGCGCGGCGGAGAGATGGTGAAGGTGAAAGCGCTGGTGCAGCTGCAGGCGGCGATCTCCCAGACGCACGCGGGCGCCGCGCTCGTGCTAGCCGTCGACGCGCCGGCGCGCCCCGCCGCGGGGCAGTCGTGGCCGCGCCACATCCACTCCGCCTCCACGCTCGTCAAAGACCTCGCTGCCCGCTTCGGGCAGCTCGCTTGCCTCCGCGTGCTCTCGGGCGTGACGCCCGACGCGCTTCCCCTCCTCGCACTGACGCCGTCGAGCTTCGTGCCGACGATCGTGCTGTTCTCGGGCGGCGCCGAGGTTGCGCGCTGGCGGCAGCTCCAGCCGCACGACACCCTCTGGGAGCGCACTGATGCGCCCGCCGCGGGCGCGGGCGCGGGTGCGGGTGCGGACGCGGGCGCGGGCGCGGGCGCGGGCGGGAGCGTCGTCGTGCACCGCAGCGAGATCGCGACGCAACTCGCCCACTTCCTCGCCGTGCAACCCGACGCGCCGCCCGCCGCACCGCTCCACGCGGCCCAGCCCATGTACCAGTGCGCGGCGTCGGGGGCGGGCGAGGGCCGCCCGAGCGCGCTCACGCTGCGCTACTCGGTGCGTGTGCGGGCGGACTCGCGTGCCGCCCAGCTCTTTGTACGCAACCAGCTCTCTGGTGGCGCTGAGGGCCCAGCGGTGCGGGGCGATGCGGCGGAGGGCGCTGGCGCGGGCGACGGCGCGGGCGGCGCGGCGCGGGCCGGTGGGGAAGAGGAGGAGTGCGAGATTCCAGGGCAGAGGAGTTGTTTGGCGCCGGAGGTGCGCGCGGCACTGAGCGTGGTGCGGCTGCTGCACACGCGGCTCGGCACCCGCGGCGCGGATGCGGGCTGCTGGGAGAGCAAGCTGCTGACGCGGCGCCTGCTGTGCCAGCTGCGCGACGTGCTCTGCGCCGCGTCGTGCTCGCTGCCCGCGTGGTGCCTCGTGGTGCCGCGGCGCTTCTCGTTCCTCTTTTCGCTTGAGGCGCGCAAGCGGCTGCTGGACGCCAGCGGCTTCGGGACTTCACACGCGCTGTACCGCATCCAGGAGGGCAAGATCGCGGTTCTGCGCGCCAAGCACGCGCACGCGCTGCGGGCGGCGCAGGCGCGGCTAGCGCGCGCGCGGGAGCAGCAGGACGTCGAGGCGATCGCGCGCGTGAGCGACGAGGTGGACGACATCGAGCGGCTGGTGCATGCCAAGCGTATCGGGAGCATCGCGACGGACCTCGCGCGCGTCTCGCGCGCGGCGGTGCTGCGCGACGCGATGCGGCTGCTCGACGCGCACCATGGGAGCCGCCACCTCATAGAGGTGCAGTTCCACGGCGAGGACGGCTTCGGGACGGGCGTCACGCAGAACTTCTACGAGGCGGTCTCGGAGGCGCTGCAGCGGCGCGCAGCCAACGAGGAGACGAGGCTCTGGCTCTCCGACGGGCGCGACGCGGAGGCGCGCGCGGACCCCGAGGGGCCCTTCAAGCACCTCATGCCGCCCGAGGGGCTCTTCCCGCGCGCGCTCGCGCCGGACGCGCCGGCTGTGGAGGTGGCCGAGGTCGAACGGCACTTCCGCTTCATCGGGCGGCTGCTCGCCAAGGCGTGCCGCGACTCGTACACCGTGTCGCTCCCGCTCCACCCGCTTCTCTTCGCGCTCCTCCAGCGCGCCCCCGACGCCGCGCCCGGGCGCCTCCTCCGCGCGTTCGGGCGCGCGCGCGAGAACCTGCCGCCCGACGAGGACTGGGGCCCGCACGACCTCGTCCGCGCCCTCGCCGCCATCCTCGACGCCGCCCTCGACGCCGCGGGCTGCGACCCCGCGGCGGGCCCGTCCGACCCCAACTGGCCGCACGCAGTTGCGCTCATGGCGGACGCGGAGCTCATGGCGGCGCACCTCAACCGGCAGGCATTCACGTGCTCGCTGGGCGCGTACCTCGCGCAGAGCGACGCCGCCTTCCTCGACCCGCTCTCCGGCGCGCCCCTCTGCCCCGGCGGCGCCGACCGTCCGCTGACCCCCGAGGGCGTTCCGGAGTTTCTCTCCCTCGTCGGTGACCGCTGGTTTGGCGCGGGCGTCGCGCGCCAGGTCCCCTGCCCCCTGTGACCTCGCGGAGCTGTGACGGGCAATCATGACAAAAGCAACTTTGATCATAAAAGTTGATTTTGCCCCCGCTCCGCGAGGACCGAGGACCGGCCGTTGCAAACGCTTCCCCCGCCTCCCTCGCCCCGCGGCGCTGCTCATCCCCGCGCGCGCTGCGTGCGGCAGGTGGCGGGGCTGCGCGCGGGAATCGACGACGTGTTCCCATTCGCCTCGCTCGAGCTCTTTGCCCCGCCCGAGCTGGAGGTCGCGTCCGCGCCCGCGCCCTATCAACTCTGATCATAAAAGTTGATTTTGCCCCCGCCCGCGCCCTGTCGCGGCCGCGACCCGCTGCGATCGAAGCCGCGCCCGGGGGGGAGGCTGAGCGGGGCGGGCGGGCGGGCGGCGGGATCAGCTGCTGCTGTGCGGGGAGAAGCGGATCGAGTGGGACCGCGCGAGCTTGGCGCAGCACATCAAGCGCGGGAGCAACGAGCAGGGCGCGCGCTTCGAGGCCGACCAGGGCCCATTCGCCCTCCTCCTGGACGAGCTCGCCGATATGTCCGCCCCCGCCCCGCCCCGAGCGCCGCCGCCCCGCGCCGCTGCCCCGCGCCGGGCGCTGAGGGCGGGCGGGGGGCCGCCAGGGGCTCTGCCGACCGCGCGCGGTTCCTCGACTTTGTGACGGCGTGCCCGCGGCTCCCACCTGGCGGGCTCGCGGCGCTGGCCATCGAAGTGGCTCCCGAGACACGCTCGCCGTTCCCGCGCTCGCGCACGTGCGCCAAGCTCATGTGGCTGCCCGCGTACGGCACGCGGGAGGAGCTCGCGGAGGGGCTGCGCACGGCGATGGCCAACAGCAAGGAGGGGGGGTTCCACGAGACCAACGAGTCTCTCGACGGGCGCTGAGCGCCTTGCGCCGCGCCTCGGGCCCCGCGCGCGCGCAGCCGTGTACACAAGAACGAGACGCTCTGCAGGAAACGGAACGCGCGTGCCGTGCGCGCCGCCGCCACCCCCGCCGCCGCCCCGCGCCGCTCACTGTCGCGGGTGCAGCACGACGTGACGCGGCGCCTCACCCGCTGCGTACACCTCCCACATCAGCCGCTGCGCGCCCTCCACGTGCCGCGTCAGCCGCGCAGTGTCGAACAGCGGAGCCTCCTCCCGCGCCGCGCGCAGCCGGCCCCGCAGCGCCGCCAGCGCGCGCGGGCGCGCCGCGAGGCGCAGCAGCAGCGCGGCGTAGTCCGCGTGGGTCCGCACCACCAGCGTGCGCTCCAGCCCTGCCCGCGCAGCACTGAGGCTCGATCTCAAGTGCATGCACGTGCAAGAATGCAAGTGACGCCCGCACGCTGCGCGCCGCGGGGGCGCGCGAGGACCTGCGGCGGCAGAGGCGAGGAGGCCCGCGGCGACGCGCTGCGCGAAGTTCTCGCCGGGGAGGGTGATGATCGGGATGCCCGCCCAGAGCACGTCGCCGCCCGTGGTGTGCGCGTTGAACAGCGGCGTGTCGAGGAAAACGTCCGCGTGCCGCTGCCGCCCGCGCGCCCCCGAGCGTCGGCGCGAGGCGCGCGGCACTCGGGCGCGGGGAGGCACCTTTGTGAGCAGCTCGGGCGGGGAGGCACCTTTGTGAGCAGCTCGGTCTCTTTCGGGAACTTGGCGTCGACGTGTAGGCGCGTGGGGTCGACGCCCGCCGCCTGCGCGGCCTTTGCGAGGTGCTTGTGCGCGGCCTTGGAGAAGCTGAGCATCCACAGCCGCGCGCGCGGCACCGCTTTCAACACGCTCATCCACGTGCCCCACACCTCCGGCTCCACCTTATACAGCTGTGCAGCGCCCCGCGCGTCAGCCGCGCCCCGCGCCCGCACTCGGCGCCGCCGTGTGCGGACAGCGCAGGCACAGGCGGCGCGGGCGGCGCAGGGCGCGGTGCGGGCGCGCGGGGTGCTCACGGCGCGCGGGTCGCGGGCGGGGGCGAAGGCGCGCCTGGTTGAAGCAGGCGAGGACGAGATCATCCTTTGCGAAGCCCGCGTCGGCGCGGCTCGGGCCGCCGGGCGCGAGCACCTCGCGCCGTGCGGAGCGGTGCGAGTTCACCAGGTACGAGAAGGGCGTCAGCGCCATCTTCTCCCGGTACCTTTGTTCGCATCCCACTCCGCGTCGGCGCCGCGGCAGGGGGCAAAGGGGGGCGAAGGGGGGAAAGCTCTCAACGCCGCGTCCTCGACCCCCACGGGGTGCCGAGTCTCTGCAGAGAAGCGGGTACGGGCGCGCTCAGGGGCGCAGGGCACCCACCACGCGGCCGCCTCCGGGCGGAGCGTCCAGCGGTCGGCCACAATGTAGTCGACGAACCGCGCCCCCATCGTGCCTGCCGCCGCCGCGCCGCCGCGCCGCCGCGCCTCAGCGCCCCGCGAGGGAGGAGGCGGCGGGAGCGGCGCGGCAGGCGCGCGGGGCGGCGCTCGCCCGGAAATCCGTGGAAGTTCACGGTGATCGGGACCCGCGCCAGCGCCACGATCTGCGGACGAAGAAAGTCCCGCGCGGGGGTGAGGCCGCGGGGTGCACGGGGGCGTGCACACCGCGCAGCGCGCCTTGGAAGCGCTGCGGAGGGCGCGCGCGCTCCCACACCGCGCAGGCTGGCGTGGCTCGCGCGCACGCACTGAGGGACGGGAAGGCCCGCCTCGGGGCGCTGCTTCATGGTGTAGCCGGTGGTGTCGACTAGAATGTGCACCTGCTGCCGCGAGATCTCCGCCGCCGCCTGCGACCCCCCGCCCCGCTCGTTGAGGCTGCAGCGGGGGGGGCAGCAGGGGCGCCGGCAGGGCGGGCGCGCGCCTGGACGTCGGTAAGGTTGGAGCCCTCGACCCAGCCGTCGCATACTCGGCGGATGTCCGCGCGCTCGGGCGAGTCGTCGCTGGGCGCGAGCGGGAAGCCAAGCACAAACACCGCCTGCTTGTTGTGGTGCCCGAACATGGACCGCATGCACCTGGCTCCGAGCGCGCGCCTCATCAGCCTCCTGCCTTCGCACCGGGATTGTGCAGGCAGCCAGTGCAAGGAGAACCACAGCGGCACCGCCGTGGGGCACGGGGCGGGCGGGGCACACCGCGCAGTGGTGGTGCCGTTGTGGAAGCCTGCCCCGTTGAGGTAGGCCACTCGGAGGCGCCCGCCGGGCGCGGCGGCCAGGCTGCCGGGGTCCTCGGCGGTGTTCGGGGGGACGTCGGCGCGGAGGGCCTTCACGCGCTGCTCGATGCCGTGGGAGAGGTACTTGGCGTTGATGAGAAGCTCCTTGGGGCTGGGGACAAAGAATGATGTGAGAGGGTTTAGGTTGCAGAGGAGGGGTGCAGGTGAACCGTGCCCGTATGATAGGACGGGAGGAGATGGCGTTGCACCTGTAGCCGTACTCGAACGCGTGGAACGGCGGCGCGAAGTGCCGTTTCGCCCCCACCTGCCCGCCCCCGCCCGCCGCGCGCGGCTCAGCGCCGCGCGCGACTCGCGGAAGTGCGGGCTGCCCGTGGGATGGGAACCGACCGCATCCTTGAGGGCCTTTTTCATGAGGCGCTGGTGCTTGGCGCGGAGGCTCCAATCGCACACGCGGTTTTCAGCCAGCACGAGGTTGGAGAGCGTGACCATCTGCCCGGGCTGCGCCGCGAGCGTCTTGCGCAGTGCGAAGATGGACCCCTCGTCGTACGAGTCGAAGCCCCACCCGCGCGGCGCGCCCGAGCTGTTGGCGTGCTCGAGATACATCCACGCCACCCCGAGCCCGTTCCACGCCGTCGCGGACCCCGGGTCGAGCTCCACTGCGCGCGAAAAGTCCGCCTCGGCCTCAAAGTACTGGTCCGTGTTCTGCCGCGCGCGGCGCGCCCCCGCGCTCAGTGGTGCATCCAGAGGAGGCTGCTGCGGCTCGCCGCAGCGGGGGGCTGCGCGCCGCAAACGCGCAGTACGCGGCCCTGAACGCAGGGATGCGCGCCTGGTAGAGCTGGCCTCGCGAGATGTACAGCTGGGTCTCCCCCGGGGCGAGGTTGAGTGCGTGCTTGTAGGCGCCGAACGCCTGCACCTTGTCGCCGGCCTGGTTGAGCAGCTCCGCCATGCGGTAGTACGGCTCCCACGCGCGAGGGCCCTGGCCACCCTGCAGCGAAACCGCCTTGTTGTACTCGTCCAGCGCCTGCTGCGCTTTGCCCATCGATTGCAGCGCCTGTCCCGAAGCAATGAATAGCTCGAAGTTGTCGGGCTGGATCTTCTGCAGCTTCAGGAACCCTTCGTAGGCCTGCTGGTACTTTCCGCTTTGGAAGTCCGCCATCGCCTGGAGTGGAGAGTATTCCCGTCAGGCATCGGCGAACTCTATCAACCGATTGGGGGGCATGGGCGCTTTGAATTCCTGGTTTGTGTCACACGTCTCCCATCGCATTCGGCACGCACCTGGTTGCCAATATTCTGGAAATCGTCACCATCAGCCCCGTTCACGGCACAGAGGGCCAGGAGAGCGACTAGGCAGAATGTCTGCGTCCGCATCCCGACCCAACCGATCTAAAGATCAGACTGCCACCCAGGTCGAGACGCCGATCGCCGTGGCCCACACTGCGGGCGAACACGAATTTCAACTGGGCCGGCCCGCCTCGGGAATGCACGAAGCTCCTGAGGCGGGCCGGCTCCCCGCCCGGCTGTGGCTCGCGTGCTGAGTTGTGTCCGCGAACCCACGGCGCCTCTTTGACCTCCGGGGCTCGCAGAACGCGGAGGAAATACCGCTCCTGAGTAGTTGCTGCGGAAAACGGCACCGTGCGCAACAAGCAGGGTGCAGTCCTGTTGTTCCTTCCCCACAAGACGCGTAGGGAACCGCTTGCCTCGGGAACCTGGCTTCGCAAGAATGCGCAGCTCAGTCATCGCCGCTCTTTGTGTGCTGCTTGGAGCCACCCTTGTAGCTGATGCCGCTCCGATCTTTGAGTTCGCTAAATTTTTCCATGGGAAATGGCTGTTGGAGATCCGCACCGACACCCCAGGCGCTACAAAAAGTGCTGACGTACAGCTTGCGAACTACCACATGAGAATGCAGGTCCTTCCGCAGCCAGTTTGCGCGTTAGAAGGAAATTGCGCACCGCCAACTGTGCACTAACAAATTTCACACACTGCACTTCTCCATTGCGCTGAACTCTGTTGTTTTGGCAGGACGGCGCTGGATCACTCAAAGGCATCTACTTTGAAAACGTCACCGACTCCGAGTCCGATATTCGGAATCAGCTCCGCGTGAATGTCGAGCTTACAACACCGAGCGCCGGTGTATTCAAGCAGGCCAAAGCGCATATGAACGTGCTGGGGGCGGAGGACGACGAGGAGGACCTCAAGTGGAAGACTTTGTTTGACTTCGACTTCGAGACACACGCTAGCGGTGTTCGTGTATCGACGGGCGAGTGGCACGGCAAGCGCAAGGGCATGTACCAATTCACGATCACGAGCCCGACGACGTGGATTCTGACCATCATGCCAACTTCTGCGGCCGATGGCGAAACTGTTGCGATCCAAACCATCTCAGCACAGAGGTGCCGCCCGCACAGCGCCGAGAGGATGCCGGAGCTGCCAATCTAGAGAGAATGGCGGTATGTCCGGTAGCAATTACTCTTGCTGCGGCTTGTGTGAAGTCTGTGATGCGACTAGTCCCCTTTCCGCTCTGATCGGTTGCTCTGCCGTGCAGGGCTGAGAAACCGTCGCTTTTCGAGAAGCATGGCACCACTGCGCTAGTATTCATAGTGTTCCTGGCGTTCAAGTTCGGTCAGATCTACATCAAGAATAAGGGAGGTGTGCAATCTTGCCCATACCAGACGTGTTGCGTTGGCCTTGGCCTTCTGCATGGCCAACAGCCAGCTGACGAACCCCGTCTTGTCTTGCAGCCCAGAGGCGCGCCATCCAGGCAGCGCAGCGTGCCGCTGCTGCTTCTGCTCCAAAGAACGGCAAGGCGCAGTGAGCACCCAGGGGAATCGTACTGGCATGCCGAACCCTGGTGGTGTGGTCTGTTTTCATCGGTTGACGGCCGTAGAACCACTTGGAAATGAGGACATGCATTACACTTAAATCAGACACCTGCTGCTGTCTGGACAGCCCGCGAGGCGCCTCACACCTCCCTGCTTGCACACGCCAGCCTCACAAGTCTCAGAACGCAGGAAAGGTGCCCCCCCCATTCAAGAACCCGCCCAGAGCAAGCCCCTGAAACGAGAAGGACTCTTTAGGCGTTCTCGCGGAAGGCCTTCTTCTCAGCATCCTTCTTCTCCTTGACAACCTTGGCCTCCGCGCGCGCCTTCGCCGCCACGATCTCCTGCTGCTTTCTCTGCTTGCCGGTTCCAACCGCCGGTCCGCCGCACGACCCGTTCGCAGCGGGCTTGTTCTGCAGGGAACCCCTGCAGATTCGATCTTCGGTCAGCTCTATACTCCGACGGCAACCTTTTCTATCAACCGTTGCCGCGCTGTCCTGGCCGCGGTCTGGTCCTATCACTAGGCATACACCAGCAGCTATTTTGAATTATTGGGGTGCATTCCCCGGCGATTCAGGCACGCCGACTAAAGCGGCCTGCCCAAGCAGTGTCTAACTTCTCCTTCGGCGGAGCCACAGCGCGCTATCATTTCCAAGGGCCGCATTACACAGAGGCAACACCGCCTTGACACTGCGCTTATCCACATCAGATAAAAACGCGAGTGGGGCAGCGAAAGCCTCTCCACAGTGGAAGGCCTGCAGGCTGCGGCAGGAGTCCATAGAACTGTGAACCCCCCCTCCTCCGCTCTCGTCACAAATCGCCTGAAGGGCAGTTCAAGGGCACGGGTGATCACTTCATCGCAGTGGACACGCCCGGGGTCATAGCAGGGACGAAGGCGCTGCGAAGAGCGGGAGCGCCTGGCCAAGACAGAAAAATAATTAGTTAGTTTGCCTGCGATTACGGTGCTGTGGCACTCACAAGGCAGCCTCGCCAAGCAAGGTCACGGAGCACAGGCAACATCCGCAGGCGCGAAATGAACCACGTCGATAACAAGCAATATGATTTTGCCCAAAACGCTTTGAATGCCGCTGAAATATGCCTCTGCTTCAGCACCAGCCGCCCTGCGGGGAGACCGGGTGGGCTAGGCAGGTCCTCCCAGCTCCTCTCCACAAGCTCGCAAAGCCTGTTGCGGGCCCAACACTCCGCGCACACAGGACCTACAACTACAGTGAATGTGATCCTTACCCTGTGCGGGGGCAACGATCCCGAAGGCAGCGACACAAGCGACGGCGCCGATGATCGCGCTCCTCATTTTCTCGTGATGTTGGTTGGACCTCTTCGGCCTCCGTTCGCTTTGGACTGGCCAGCGTGTCCGTTGCAACATCTTTCCCCTGTAACGGAACACAAAAGTGTTTTTGGAAATCGCCACGCCTGTTTCGTTTTTCGAATCGTCCTTGAAATCGTTTTCGCGGGAGGCTTTCTGTTCTTGCTGCGCCACCAAACGGTAGGCGTCCGAGCCATGTCCACACAACCCCGGCGTAAACTCAAGCAGCCCGTCCCTGTGGTGACTATCACACCGGATACCTCATTCGACGCGGGGCGTGTGCTCGACGACTCCATGTCATTTGCCTTGGCCACGCCGCAGAAGGTGCCAGCCCCCCTCGCCATGGACCTTGCGTGTAGTGAATCCACTCCAGCCCTCGGGTGTGCGAGATCAAACCGCCACACCCACAGCAGAGTGTGCCCGCGTCGATCGCGGATGTCGCGTCCCCCTCGAAATGGAACGACGCCACCATCGACTCGACACCCCCGCGAAGCACCTCGTGCTTTGCCAGCGTCTTCCGAACCCCGGTTCAAGCGGGTGCTTCCCGCACGGAGCCGGGCGTCGGCCCGCGCAGCCAGGCCGCATCCGGCGCTGCTGAAGACGCACCTGCATCTGCGCCGGGCCCTGTGGCGCCTGACGCTGGGTTGCCCGGTGACTTCTTCCGCTGCGGGCCGACTGCTGGCGCGCCTGCACGCCGCGAGTGCCCTGTTCCGCCGCCGCTCGCCGCCATGCGCGCGGCTGTCGCGAATTCTGCAGGGGCCACGGACGCAGAGGGAATGCTTGTTGCCGCGCAAGCACTCCGTGCAGAGGCGGAGGCTGTCGCCCGGAAACGGGAGGGCGCCATCGCGTTCATGCACCAGGAGCTCGAGGAGACGCGCCGGGCGGCGCAGCAGCGCGAGGCCCAGGCCGGGAAGCGCTACAGCGTGATCAAGGCCGAGCTCGTAGAGGTCAAGGCGCAGCTTGCCGCGCGGTCGCAAGCCGTCCGAGACGAGGCGGCCGTCGCGCGCCGCTGGGAGGCCGCGTGGGCGCAGGAGGACGCCGCGGCGCGCGCGCTCGCGGCCGAGCGCGACGCGGCGCGTGCCGCGCAGGCCGAGGCAGAGGCCGCGCGCGACGCGGAGCAACTCGAGGCGGACCGCGCCGAGCAGCCGTTCGC
>ENA-UOXV01006499-UOXV01006499.1-marine-metagenome-genome-assembly--contig:-NODE-6499-length-12223-cov-7.152778_pt1 | contig 12223 bp, 10 predicted proteins | sample MGYA00238165_ERZ766961 | MGnify/ENA primary metagenome ERZ766961 (study PRJEB28924, sample SAMN03173240) | marine metagenome | biome: Marine; feature: Water; material: Subsurface seawater | place: North... | reverse complement strand
CGCCGGGCTGGTTCAGCGAGCCGCATTTTCTCGGCACCGACCATGTTGGCCGCGACATCCTCAGTCGTATTATTTACGGCGCCCGCATAAGCCTGGTGATAGCGGCCACTGTTGTCGTGATCTCGGGCGTGATCGGTATCGGCCTCGGGGCGATCTCCGGCTTTTTTGCCGGCCGGACCGATTTCCTGATCCAGAAACTGGTCGAAGTCGTCTGGGCGTTTCCGCCACTGCTGCTCGCCATCGCGATCATGGCGTTTTTCGGACAGAGTCTCCTGATCCTGATCGTCGCCCTTGTCGTCCAGCGCTGGATTCCCTATTGCCGGGTCGCGCGCGGTCAGGCGCTGTCGCTGCGCACGCGGGACTTCGTGGATGCCGCCCGGTCCCTCGGCGCTTCCAATACACGGATCATTACCCGGCATGTTCTGCCGAACCTCATTCAGGCCGCCATGGTCATCGGCACTTTCGCCATGGCGACCGCGATTATTGCCGAGGCGAGCCTCAGCTTCCTCGGCCTCGGCGTCCCGCCCGCGATTCCGACATGGGGTAGCATGCTGGCGGATGGGCGGACCTATATCAGCACGTCGTGGTGGCTGGCGCTTTTCCCGGGTCTGTGTATCTTTTTCACCGTGCTCGGCATCAACATGCTGGGCGATGGCATGCGCGACCTGTTCGACCCCCGATTGAAACGCTCCGGCCAGGGCATGGGCTGACCCCCACCCCGGCTCCAAACGAACCAACTAACTGAGAAAGGCGACATCATGACCGAACGTATCTGGGACAAGTTCCTGACCGAACGTGACAAGCAGGTCTTCGCGAAAGGCGGCTGGGCCGCGAATGCCGGCGGCGGCAAAAAACCCGCATTGCTGATCATCGACGTGAACTATGCGTTCTGCGGTGAACAGTCCAAGCCGATCCTCGAAGCAGTAGAAGAATGGCGCACGTCCTGCGGCGAGGAAGCCTGGGAAGCCCTGCCCCACATCCGCACGCTGATCGACAAATGCCATGAAAAAGGGATTCCCGTTATCTACACCACCGGTACCATTCGCGATGATGGCTGGGACAAGGGCAGCTGGGCGTGGAAAAGCTCGCGCAGCGACGAAGACACTTCGGACGGCGCGCCGCCTGCCCGGACAAGCAACCGGGACGGCAACGACATCATGGATGAGATCGCCCCCTCTCCGCAGGACATCGTGATCCGCAAGCTGAAGCCGAGCGCGTTCTATGCAACGCCGCTTGTGTCGTTTCTCAATGACCTCGGCGCAGATTCGCTGATCGTCACCGGCACGACCACCTCGGGCTGCGTGCGTGCCTCCGTGCTGGATGCTTTCAGCAACAACTATCGCACCGTGATCGTCGAGGAAGGCTGCTTCGACCGCTCGCAGGCGTCGCACGCCATCAACCTGTGCGACATGCATGCGAAATATGCCGATGTGGTCCAGATGGACGAGGCGATGGAGTACATCGAGGGCATCGATGAGACCTATAACCTGCCGACAGGCTGAACACGGCAGGCAAAGCACAACAATACGAGGAATACATGGCATCGAAAGCAGAGTTCGAAAACCATTGCTGGGCCGATATCATGAAGCCCGAGGATCTGGAAACATATGCGCCCTATGCCCGCGAAACGGGCATAGGTGATAACCCGGCCCTGCTTGTGATCGACCTGTACAACCTGGTCTACAAGGGCGGGCGTAAATATCCCCACGAACTGGAAAAGGACTTTCCCAATAGCTGCGGTATCTATGCCGATGACGCAATCGCGCCGACGCAACAGCTGATCGCCGGATGCCGCGCGGCTGGCGTGCCGATTTTCTACATCACCACCCAGTTCAATCCGCACCGCGTTGCGTCGACCCGGCGCACGAATATCAAGATGGTCGCCGAGGATTGCGAAATCCATGATGCCTTTGCGCCACACCCGGAAGACACCGTGTTCCGCAAGGAACGCCCCAGCGCCTTCTTCGGCACGCCGCTGATCGCCCATCTCAACGAACGCCGTATCGACAGCCTGATCGTGTGCGGCGAAAGCACATCGGGCTGCGTCCGCGCGAGCGTGCTGGAAGCCCACATGTACGGCAAGCATGTCTCCGTGGTCGAGGAATGCTGCTTCGACCGCTGCGAAATCACCCACAAGGTGAACCTGTTCGACATGCACCACAAATATGCCGACGTGATGCACCTGGACGAGGTGCTGTCCAGCGTGTCGCTTATGAAGGCGGCCTGAAGCCGGTTTCATCGCCGGTACAAACGCAATAGGATCGACACTCTAAGCTCGTCAGGAGACGTCGATGGCGGTCGAGACTATTCACACCTATTGCGCCATGTGCACGTCACGCTGCGGCGTGATCGCGACGATCGAAGATAACGTCTTCACGAAGGTCACGGCCGACCCCGATCATCCCAATGGCTGCATCTGTATGAAGGGGGCCGCGGCGCCCGAAATGGTCTACTCGCCGGACCGGTTGCGCCAACCGATGAAGCGTACCCGGCCCAAGGGCGATCCCGATCCGGGCTGGGAGGCGATCTCCTGGGACGAGGCGCTCCGCACCATCACCGACAGGTTGACCGGGATCAAAGCCGAAAGCGGGGCCGAGGCCGTTGTCTTCGGCTGCGCCACGACGGCAGGGGCGGCGACAGAAGACATGCGCCCCTGGCTTGAACGTCTCACCGGCCTGTTCGGCAGCCCGAATTATCTCGCCCCCGGACATGTCTGTACCTGGAACCGCACCTTCGGCTCCAAGTTCACCTATGGCGCGCCGACGCCGCGGATCGAGCTCGACCGCACGGAGACGATCCTGCTCTGGGGGGTAAACCCGCAGGTGACGGAACCGGCCCACGCAAAGCGCATCAGCCGGGCTATGAAGCGCGGCGCGAAACTGATCGTGATTGATCCACGTGAACACGCGCTGGCGAAAAAAGCCGATTGCTGGCTTCGTGTCCGTCCCGGTAGCGACGGTGCGCTGGCGCTGGCGATGACCCACGTGCTGTTTGACGAGAAATTATACGACGAAGCCTTCCTGCGCGACTGGACCAACGGGCCGTTGCTCATCCGCGACGATACCGGCACGCTGCTGACCGGCGCAGACGTCGACCCGGGAGGCAGTGCTCGGAACTACTTTGTCGGACAGGATGGCACGGCCATACCCTGGACAGGAGACTCCAGCACTACGGAGCAAAAAACCGACGTATTTAGCCGATTTGACGTAACCCTTGCCGACGGTACGGCGGTGTCCTGCCGTACAGCGGCACAGGCTTTACGCGATCTCGCCGCGGGGTATGCCCCGGAAATCTCGGCCGGTATCACCTGGGTCGCCGCTGAAGATGTCCGCCGGGCTGCGCGGATGTTCGCGACGGACCTGCCGTCATGCTACGAAAGCTGGACCGGCACCGAAATGCATTCGGACGCCATGCAGATGAACCGCGCGATCCACTGTTTCTATGCGCTGACCGGTCAGTTCGATGCCCCGGGAAGTAACGTGGAATTTGCGGCCCCGGCCATCCGCCCGGTCGGCGCCGCGGAATTCCTGTCACCGGAACAGGACGCCAAGCGCCTCGGCCTGGCGGAACATCCGCTCGGCCCGCCGCGGGACCCGGGGCTGGTTCAGCATTCCCGGGTCTACCGCGCCATCCTCGACGCCGATCCCTATCCCGTCCGCGGACTGGTGCTGTTCGGCAGTAATGTTCTGATCGGCCATGTGGACCCTGATCGCGGACGCGCCGCGCTCGAAGCACTGGACTTCTATGCCCATATCGACATGTTCGACAATCCGGGTGCGGCCTATGCGGATATCCTCCTGCCCGCAAGCACGACATGGGAATCGCCAGCGGCGCGGGCGACGTTCCGCGGCGATGCCGATACCGGGCGCTGGGGCCAGTACAAGGCAGCCGCCGTGCCACCACAGCACGACTCGCGCCCCGACCTCGATATTATTTTCGATCTCGCGGCACGGCTCGGCTTCGGCCCTGAATTTTTCGACGGCGACCAGGATGCAGCGTGGGACCATCACCTGTCCCCTGCCGGGCTGACCATGGCGGGCTTGCGCGCGCAGCCATCCGGCGTGCGCTCGGATCTCGCAACCCGCTACCGCAAATATGCAGAGACCAGTCCGGATACCGGGAAAGCGCGCGGTTTCGCAACACCGACAGGCCGGATGGAACTATACGCCACAGCTTTCCCCGCGGCCGGGTACGATCCGTTGCCGCGCTATTCCGAACCGGTCGACAGCCCGATGGCGGAACATTCGGATTATCCACTGGTGCTGACCAGCTTCCGTATCATGCAGTTCATCGGCCCGCAGAACCGCAACACGCCGCGCCTGCGCGGGAAACAGCCCGACCCGTTCATGGAAATTCATCCCGACACGGCAAAGGCCGCCGGTATAGCCGACGGCAACTGGGCGATCGTGGAAAACACGAACGGCCGCGCACAGCTCAAGGCGAAATACACAGCGTCGATCCATCCACGCGTGATCACCGCCCCTTATGGCTGGTGGCAGGAATGCACCGAGCTGGACCTGCCGGGCCATGACCCGTTCGGTGCGGACGGCGCAAACCTGAACCGGCTGGTCCCCGATGCGGATATCGATCCGATCAGCGCGTCGGTGCCGCACCGGTCGCGGATGTGCCGGGTGATGGCGTTGCCCCTGTGCTAATCCGTTTACCTCAAGATCGCCGCTGCCGGACGGATATCGCAATCCTCCCTCAGGAAAATCTGCGGCGAACCAGGTCAATCACCACATAAAAATTATCTTACGGCTATCGTTGCCTTCAAACAAAGCGCATACCCCGCAGACAGCTCTTTTTGCAGGAGCAATCAATAAACATAGTTGGGTAGTTGCATGCGTCTTTCCTTTCAGGTTTCGGGCAAAATTTTCAGACAGAACATCGGCAGGGCTCTGGCCGCGGCAGCAATTCTGGTCGCCGGCGCGACCATGAGCGAGGCGCCTCACGCTCAGCTCTTTGGACCCGGACCCGATAATCTGGAGGATTGCAGCCGTCTGAAAGGATACCAGCTCAACGCGTGCCACGCGATGAACGCAGCAAAAAGGCAACAACACAGGCAAGAACAGATGCAGCAGGTCCCCAAAAAGGGGACGCCCACAGCAAGAAAATGCCCCTCCTCCAGGCTGAACAAACCGGGTGCTTTGGCATGCAAAATTTCGAACAACGCGGCCCCCGGATGCAGAGCGCTGGCACCTAAGGGATGGAAAAAACTTTCAGGCAATGCGAAGGACGTCGGTGCCGGCCCCGTCGGCAATATCTGGGCGATCAGCAACGCCGGTGAAGCAAAGCGTTTTTCCTTCGGCAAGTGGATTGGGCTGAAGAAGAAAGGAACGCGTATCGACGCCGGGCGAAAAGGCCTGGCGTGTATGGTTGGCGCCAATTCGGAGGCCTACTGCTTTAAGACAGGCGGGGGACAAAAGTTGCCCGGCAAAGTGACCGATATCGGTGTCGGGCCAAAGGGCGAGATCTGGGCGCTCAACGCCAAAAAGGCGAATTGCAATTATGGCATCCAGAAATGGACCGGCAAAAAGTGGGAAAAAATATCCGGTGGCGCGGTCCGTTTAGATGTCGACCCCAAGGGCATGCCATGGGTGATCAACTCGAACAACAATATCTTCCGATACGATGGCCGCAAGTGGCACCAGCTTATCGGCAGTGCCTGGGATATCGGCATCGGCGCCAATGGGGATGTATGGGTCATCGGCTCGGATTACGCCCCCTATAAATATGACGGCAAGTACTGGGTCCGCACCCCCGGGCAGCTGGGCAGTATCAGCGTTCAGGCAGACGGCAAGCCGGTAGGGACAGATTCGCAAGGCAACGTTTACATGCAGTAGCGGGGGTCTGCCGCGCGCCGCGTCAGCACTCTCCGTTATCGTTCTCCGCCCGCGCGCGGAGACTGTCCAGCGTGTGCTCGGTTTCCGGCGTAAAGGCCGGGCATGGGCGGTAATCGGGGTCGGCAATGACACAGCCGACGCCGCAGATCAGGAACGACCTCCGCGCTACTGCATCATTGAACCAGAGCCGCCCGCCCGGCGTCGCGATATAACCATCTATGCCTTCCTCGATATCGCTGTCCAGGTCACCCCAGGATGGCGCTTCGGTATCAGCGTCGCGGTCATAAGCGCCATGCGTATGCCACGACGCCAGGACTTCAAACCCGGCAGGTGCCTCCCCGGGGTGGCAACTATCGGCATTACCCGGCTGCGCCAGAATGGCGGCAAGGTTTCCCTTGCCATCCACACCGAACAGCCCGCAATACTCGATACCTTCTCTGATCGAGCGCGGTTGCAGCCAGTCGAAATACGTGGCCGCGAAAATGTCGAGTTCCCCGGTCAGGTCGCTGCGGTCCTGCGCTGCGCCTGGTAGAGCGAACAGCCCGACCGAAAAGCAGAAAGCGACGGCCAAGACGGTCCGTAAACCGCCCGTCAATCGAGCATGTCGGCGCAGCCCGCCCGCGTCGCCCAGTATTCCCAGGCGCGGTAAAAGGCCTTGTGATCGGGGTCCATGTCCTGGCGCAGGGCGACCTCGCCCTCAGACAATGGCTTCAGACCGCCGAACTGCAGGGCGGTGGTGAGAATTTTGGCGTTGCGCGGCAGCATCACAGAAACGCGTACGACCTCCGACAGGTTACGCCCGGTCGCGGCAAACCCGTGGCCGCGCATCAGCACGATGCGGCGCGATACCAGCGCTTCGGCCAGGTCGCGCCCCTGATCCATGTTGACCACCAGCAGCGTGGTATCGCCGAACCTGTCGGCGATATCCCAGACCGGCGGCTTCGGTCCCATCAGCCCGGCAGAATGAATAACCGGCAGCAGGGGCTGGCTCGTGATCGTGAACGGCAGCACTTCCTCGGCATGGCTGTGGACAACCGCGTTCACGTCGGGGTTCAGCTCGTAGGTCGCACCGTGGATGAACCGCTCCAGATAGGGATTGCGTGAATCCCCGTCGACCGGCGTGCCGTCGAGTTCGAATTCCATGATGTCCGAGCGCTGCACCAGCTCAGGACTGCGCGAACATGACAGGTAATAGCGGTCCGGGTTGTTCGGATTGCGGACACTGACATGACCGTAAGCGTCGACCACGTTCTCGTTGGCCAGTATCCGGTTGGCAACGACAAGGTCGCGCAGCAGCGGTTCGATATCGACCATCGTGTTACCTCTTTATATCCCGGTTGCCGCCGGCAACGGGTCACGCCCGCGGATCATATCGGCGGCTTTCTCGGCGATCATGATGACCGGCGCGTTGGTCGCTCCCGCGATCAGGTCCGGCATCACCGAGGCATCGACGACACGCAGGTTTTGAACCCCGCGCACCCGCAATTCGGCATCGACCACCGCCATCGGGTCGTTATCCGCCCCCATTTTGCAGGTCCCGACCGGATGATGCACCGTGATCATGGTCTTGCGGACATGGGCATCGAGATCAGCATCGGTCTGGGCCTTCGCGCCGGGCGCAAGTTCATCACCGGCGAAATCCTTCAACGCGTCAGAGCCCACCAGATCACGGATCATCCGCAGGCCGCGCCGCATCACGCCCCATTCCTCGTCGGTGCCGAGGAAGTTCTGGTGAATTTCAACCGCGTCGCGTGGGTCGGCAGAGGAAAGCGACAGATGGCCGCGGCTGGTCGGGCGCATCGGCATCACGCGGACCGAGAACGAATCCGCGAATGCCTTCTTGAACGGCGGCAGCCACGGCGACGCCGTCGTGGTGGCCCCCATCCAGAATAATAATTGCAGGTCTGGGGTCGGCTCGCTCGCCCGCGATTTAAGAAACGCCGTAATGCCAAACGGCAGATCGGCGGCGAACCCGCCCTTGCCGAGATAGGCCTTGGCCAGCGCCAGGACAACGCGGTCGAGCCGCATGTTTTTCTGGAACGGCCCGCCCGATTTGCGCCGGAAGACCAGCGCCGAGGACGTATGATCGCTGAGGTTTTTCCCCACGCCGGGCAGGTCCGCAACGACATCGATCCCGTGCGCACGGAGCTCTGCCGCGTCGCCGATACCGGACAGCATCAGCATCTGCGGCGAATTGATCGAGCCGCCCGCAAGGATCACCTCACCCGCGCTGGCCGAGACGGTGTTGCCACCCTTCGTATAGGTGATACCGGTCGCCCGCGTACCGTCCATGTCGATGCGCGATACAAGCGCACCGGTTGCCACCGTCAGGTTGGGCCGCTTCAGCGCCGGGCGCAGGTAGGCGGCGGCCGCACTCCACCGGCGGCCGTTGCGCAGCGTCATCTGCATCCGCGCAAAACCTTCCGGATTGGCGCCATTATAATCTTCCGTATAGGGATACTGACCGTCCCGCCCGGCTTTGAGAAAAGCATCGCAGAGCGGGTCCTCGAAGGTCGACCGGCGCGTCGTCAGCGGCCCCCCGGTCCCGCGATGAGCATCCGCGCCACCTTCCCAGTCTTCGGCGCGCTGGAAATAGGGCAGCACGTCCGCATGGGACCAGCCCGGCAGGCCGAACGAGGCCCATCGGTCGTAATCCGCCGGATGGCCGTGATAATACGCCATCGCATTGATCGACGACGAACCGCCGATGACTTTGCCGCGGGCGCATTCAATCCGCCGGTCATCCATTTCGGCAGACGGCTGGGCGAAATACATCCAGTCATGCATCCGTTTTTTAAGCAGCTGCCCCCAGCCGAGCGGAATATGGATCCACGGGTTCCGGTCCCAGCCGCCGGCTTCGAGCAGGAGAACCTTCACCGTCGGGTCTTCGGTCAGGCGTCCCGCGAGGGTACACCCGGCAGAGCCTGCGCCGCAGATGATGTAATCGTATGTATCTGTTTTCGTCATGCCGCCGACGGTGCCTCCGCTGATGTTTCTTTATCTGTCGGCCCCGTTGAAAAGCCGTTGGATAAAGTCATATCCCGGCGGGGCCCGGTTGCTCAACCCCCGCAGGCCAGTATCGTCAGGCCGTTTCTTCCGCGTGGCGCAGAAGCTTCTTCAACAGGCCTGAAAACTGTGACAGCTCATCGGCCGTCAGACAGCTGGTCAGGCGCGCCTCGTTTGCGAGATGCGCAGGTGTCACTGTCTCGATCAGCTCAACAGCCGAGGGTGTCAACCGGACCAGGACACCGCGCCGGTCATCCGGATTTGGCCGACGCTCGACATGTCCCATTTTCTCCAGCCGGTCGAGCCGGGCCGTCATGCCGCCGGAAGAGCTCATGGTGATTTCAAACAGGCGGGACGGGGTCAGCTCATAAGGCGCGCCGGACCGGCGCAGTGCGGCCAGCACATCGAACTCACCGCGTTGCAGGCCGTATTCCGCAAATAGCGGTGAAATATGCCTGGTGTCGATAATGGTGGCTGTTTCCCCCAGGCGGCCGAGTGCCTCCATCGGCGCCAGCTCCCAGTCGGGGAATTCGGTGGCCCATTGGGCAACTGCCCGGGCGGCGCGATCCGGCGGCTCCACGTCAGAGCGCCCTGCTTCTTTCGACGAACCCTGCAATTGAGCTGCCGGTTTCGATCCGGACGCCACCTTATCCCGTGCCATTGCACCCTCTTATTTTGCTACTTGTCTTTACATAAAGATACTTTATATAAAGATACATGTTAACGAAGAAGCTCCCCCTATCCAAGAAGATATTGCCATGACCGCCCCTTCAACCGGGTCGATTACGGCCGGGTCCGCCCTGCTCGCGCCCGGCCTGTTGCTGGTCACCGGCACGCTGCTGACGGTGACGATTGTCCTGTCGCGTCTGGCCGGTGCAGCGGAAGCACCGATGTTGTGGTTCCTGTCGGCCAGTATGGGTGGCGGCGGGCTGATCCTGCTCGGCGTCGCGGCCGCATCCGGACAGGCCCGCGGTGTCTGGAAGGTTCTGCTGGCCTACAGCCTCGGCGCCGGGGTCATCCAGGCGGTTTCCATGGCGACGGCCTATCTCGCGGTCGCCCATGTGGGGATCGGATATGTATCGCTCGCCTTCGCGTTTCCGCTTCTCGCCACCTACGTATTGGCGCTGGCCGTCGGCATGGAACGTCTCGCCTGGCGTCGCGCCGCCGGTGTTACGGTCGGGCTCGCGGGTGGGCTGATGATCGCGCTGTCGAAATATTCGGGTCTTGGCGGAAATGCCGAAGCGGTCGGCTGGGTGCTGGCGGCCTCGGCCATCCCCTTCATTCTTGCCGGCGGCAACCTGTACCGCACCCGGTTCTGGCCCAGGGGCGCGCCGCCGCTACTGCTGGCCGCCCTGATGCTGATCTTCGCCGCGGGGCTGATTGTGCCCGTCGCCGTCGCCACCGAAGGCACACCCGTTGCCGCATCGCTCTGGCAGGACCCGGCGCTCCTGACGCTGACCCTGCTGAACATCGCCGCCTTCGCCCTGAAGTTTGTGACCTATTTCAAACTCCAGCATGTCGCCGGTCCGGTCTATCTCAGCCAGATCGGTTCGGTCGGCGCGGCGGTCGGCCTGCCGGTGGCCGTCATTTTATTCGGCGAGACCCTGCCGGACGGATTTGCACTGGCCGTGGCGCTGATCGTCGCGGGCGCTGTGTTGTTTCAGCTGCGGCGCACAAGCTGAGACGCCGCGCCAAAACATACAGCAGCCTGTAATACAGCAGAATTGCTTCGCAGACCGTTCGGTGCAAAAATATGGTCGAAAATCAAAAAAGCCCCCCTTTTTAGAGAGGACATCCTAATGGCACCCGATTCAAACTCCGGACCTGCGCTGATCGGGATCGAACCGACGATCTACCCTGATAACGACCTCACGCAACGGCCGCTGGCCCGCTCGAAGTTCCTGAAGAACACATGGTATGTCGCCATGCCGTCCAACGAACTAAAGGAAGGCGAGATCGTGCACCGCACGCTTCTCAACCAACCGGTCGCGTTCTATCGCAGGGAAGACGGCGGCATCGCCGCAATCCACGATATGTGCCCGCACCGTCAGGTGCCGCTGTCGATGGGCACGCTCCAATCCGGCGACCGGGTACAGTGCATCTATCACGGGCTTCAATTCGGTGCCGATGGCAAGTGCGTGCACAACCCCCATGGCAGCCAGAAGATTTCCGACGCGCTGCACCTGCCGAGCTACACGGTGGTGGAAAAGCACAAGCTTTTGTGGATATGGATGGGCGACAAGCCGGCCGATCTCGACAAAATCCCGGATTACAGCTGCATTGATGAGTCACCGGAACTGCACATTACGGAGTTCGGGTACCTGAACGCGAAATGCCACTACGGCCTGATGATCGACAATCTGCTGGATCTCAGCCACATCTGCTTCACCCATGCCGGCATCCTCGGCAATCCGGATACCGCGGAAACCGATCCGGACGTGACCGTCGAGAACGACACCGTCACCGTGTCCCGCTATTCCGAGGATGCGGAAACGCCCGGCATGATCAAGATGTTCACCGACGATCCGGAACTACAGGCCCGCGGCGAACAGTGGACGTCCATCACGTGGTATCCTGCCTCGAACCTGCTGCTCAATTTCGGCGCCTGCAAAATCGGCGACTCCCGGGAAAACGGTACCGGCTACCTGGCGCTGCACTGGCTGACGCCGGAAACCGATCGTACGACGCATTACTATTACTGCGCCGCACGCTGGGGCGTGCAGACCGACGACGCACGCAACAAGGAAATTCGCGAGCTGATCTACAAGATGCGGACCTTCGCCTTCGCCGATCAGGACATGCCGGTGATCGCGGCCCAGCAGGTGGCTCAGGATTCGCTCGACCATGAGCCGAACCCGGCGAAACTCAGCATCGATGCCGGTCCCAACGAGTATGAAAAGATCCTCAACCGGCTGATCGCCGAAGAAGAATAACACCTCTCCCGCGCGGCTGCTGAAACGGCTGCCGCGCGGGCGCTTACCTCGGCCGGTGAGCGTAAGCGCCCCGACTAGAATCCCCGGACAGAAGTGCTAAGCTCGAAACAAGCACAGCCTTGCCGAGGTCGCACGATGGATCACACGCCCACCTTCCCGCTAAACGCATGGTATGTAGCAGCCTGGAGCCACGAGGTCGGGCGACAGGAACCATTGGCGCGGACAATCTGCAACACGCCCATCGTGTTCTGGCGAAAATCCGACAACACGATCGCAGCGCTCGAAGATGCCTGCTGGCATCGATTACTGCCGCTTTCCCTTGGCCGGCTTGACGGGGATGAGGTCGTTTGCCGGTATCACGGCCTCGCCTTTGACGGCGACGGTAAATGCACGCGCATGCCGTCGCAGGACAAACTCAACCCATCGGCATGCGTGAAATCT
>ENA-UOXV01006497-UOXV01006497.1-marine-metagenome-genome-assembly--contig:-NODE-6497-length-12225-cov-6.350288_pt1 | contig 12225 bp, 16 predicted proteins | sample MGYA00238165_ERZ766961 | MGnify/ENA primary metagenome ERZ766961 (study PRJEB28924, sample SAMN03173240) | marine metagenome | biome: Marine; feature: Water; material: Subsurface seawater | place: North... | reverse complement strand
CCCGCTCCAGGCCGCCCTGGTGCCCCCCGCCCCCGCCCCCGCCCCCGCCCCCGCCCTCGCCCGCCCGCGGTGACCATGGCCGCCTCGTAGGTGCGGGCGCTCCCACGCGCGACGGCCGCGGCGATCATGGCGCTGGGCGGCGAGGACGCCGCGCCGCGCCCTACGTCGGGCGAGGTGCTGTGAGCAGCGCGGCTGGGCCAGCCGGGAATGGCTCCAAGGGCGGTGCAGCTGGTCACAAGGGGCTGGCCCGGAGAGAAGAATCTGTTTAATGACAACTGGCCCGGGCCGCGCGTGCCTGTCTGTGCAAGGAATCATTAATGGCTCTCGCGGCAAGGGCGCGCAACCGTGCCCTACTGGGGGGCATCATCGTAGTAGCGCGACTTGATCGTCCGGTACTTTTTGAGCTGGATCACAGCCGTCATTTCGTTCCGCACGTACCACCTGTGCTCTCAGGGCGAGGCCCACCAGTGAGCGGGACGGAGGGCGGGAGCTGGCCCATCTAGAGGGCGCTGGCAATTTCTGCCGATTGTAGAAACAGGGCGTGACGGAGGAACGGGGGACAGGCGTGCGGCTGGCGCGCGCGGGCTCTCAGCTCCATTTTCTCGCGGTCCGGGTGAAGGAACGGCTGGAGCCTTGCCTGCCGCGGGCGACAGCACGGCGAATGTCAAGTTCTGTGCTGAGGCCCTTGTTTTCTGAGAACCAAGCCTTGGCCTTACGGCGCACCAGTTCCATCCCAGCTGCCATCACAATCACAACGTCAAACATCTGTGAGTAGCGACGCCGCATGGCCACGGGGAGAGAGACGAGAAGATACCCGGGTAGTCCTTCCCGACAATGAGCACCCGCCTGTACAGGTCTCGCACTAGCGGGTGCATGAAGGTCAAAGGTATTCACTGGCTCAACGACTTAGCTCCTTGACAGTACGCGCGCTCACAAAGCTACTGTCAAGCCCATGTCGCGGTCAAATGCTTGCCCAAAAGTCGATAAGTTGTCGAGACATTGAGTTGAGCAATCGCGCAGACACGCTCTCCGGAGGGGGGATCGCGCTCCTTCCTGACGAGCGCGGGCGTGTGGAGGCGGCTGGAGGAGGAAACCAACAATGGCAGGGAAAGGCGGTTCCAACGTTGACGAGCCGCTCGATCTGTTGCGCCTCTCGCTTGATGAGCGGATCTACGTGAAAATGCGCGGCGACCGTGAGCTGCGAGGAAAGCTTCATGTAAGCTCCCTCCAGAAAGCCCGGGCAGGCAAACCACCGCCGTGCAGCAGAGTGCGAGCTTGCCAGCGTCTGCATATCACTACAGCTGCCGACACATGCACGATCACACAATCAAATACGCGCATAGAGACAAACACACACGCACACACGCTCCCCTCCACGCTCCAGAGGTGCAGGCGGATACAGAGGAATCACCGGTTTCAGGCGGGTTTACGGGATTGAGAGGGCGTTTAGGCCGGTTGTATGCGCCGTGGGGCGTACCACAGGGGTTCTGAATGACCTGCCACCAATCTAAGCTTAGATTGGAGCTCTTCTTGCCCGTCGCAACCCGAAGCTAATCTATCCAGAGCGAGGACGGGCATCGAGACCGACAGCGGTGCTGTGAGAGCTGGGACCCGGCGAAATTGAGCATGGATTTTCGTGTTGGCAGGCGTATGATCAGCACTTGAACATGATTCTTGGGGAGGTGGAGGAGGTGATAACTGTGGTTGAGTACGATGACGACACATTCGAGGAGCACGTAAAGGTGCGCTTTTTCACAACTGCCCGCACCTTTGTCGGCAGGGATGTCTGCGCGTATGGATGTTTCGTTAGCTGATCATACCTGTGCTGCACCCGCTGCACTGTCTTCGGATGTGGTTCTTGTTCGGGAGGGGGATGGTGCCCCTGCTGCCCCAGCAACGTAGCTTGGCGTGCTTCGTGCAACATGCTGCGCGCGGAGGATTCGTGGGATTGCCATTGTGCTGGTCAACTGTGGCTTTCTCTATTTTCGTGGTCGTTCGCGGGCGCGGATGCGCGCATGGAGTGCATGCCTGATCAACCCGCGACAGGGGTGGATGGCATTCGATGTGCTGGTCACGCGCCCAGCTTGCTGACCCTGGTGTTTGCGGCCGAGCAGATGACCAAGCGAACCATGGACATGCTCTATGTGCGCGGCGACGGCGTGATCCTCGTGTCTCCGCCCCTGCGAACCTCATAGTCCCCTCGATCAGCCGACATGTGCCATGCGAACATGGCTTGTCATGGGGTGTCACTCTTGGATAGAGATCCGCGGCCACTAGTGTGTTCAGGTTCGCATCGTGGGTGCAGGGGTTTGAGATATTAAACCGAAAGGGCGGATGGCCAGGCTCGCCGTTTGTGAGTCTTCACGTGCGACTCAAGCACGAAAGCAGAGGGGGGGTGTTTCCACCTCCATCTCGACGAGTTCTCTCCACTTCGACGTGCGCTAGGATACCGCAATTAGTGCTGGCCATCGCTTCCTTCTCGCCCTCCACCTAGTTCCACGGCTGGCGATGATGCCTACAAGCCTCGACCGTAATCGATGGTAGAGGGAGAGTGGTGGTGCGGCGAATGAAACCCGCGCCCTACTCCTGCCTCGAAGCACCGCAACGCGAACAGATTTTTTCCAGTTCGGATTGTTCAGTCATGAAGTCGCGTCTACGGCCTAATTGTCTTCACATGAAGGAGGTTTCTCAAAGCGGGGGTTCGCCAGGTGTGGCATGCACGCTTGACCAGAAACGCAAGTTTGAGCGTGGGTCGCTGGCGCGGGCTGGCTGCGGAAGCGGGCGACATTCGCGACCACTGCCCCGACCACAAGTTTACTCGTGTTCAGTTGCTACACAGGCTGCTGCACCAGAAGATCCTGGCGTGCTGCTAACGATGCAGGTGTGTACCCCATTACTGCTGGCGGTAGTCGCAGTACGAGCGCGAGCGGCCACCGTCGCAGTTGTTCACAAAGCCGGTGGGCGGCATCCAGACGGTCTGCTCCAGGATAACAGGATTAGATTAGTCCATACTGCGCTGTGCTCCAGTCATGTCAAACCTGGAAGAGAACCCTGCAGTAACCCTGCAGCAACCCTACCTGACTCGCCGCAGCTTTTACAAGCAGCGGGTGTCAAGAGTACATTCTCGCACAGATACCAGTATCATGATACTGAACATGGATGAATCCACAGACAAAACTGAACTGTGAGCATGAAGAAGCTTGCTCCTTCACGACGGGGCGACGCAAGGCCTCCGTCCAGGGGAGTCAACGCCCGCTCCGCTCCCACCGGGAAGCGAGTGCCGATTCCCAGTTGCTACGGGCATAGAAAGATCCACGATCTATGAATTCACCAGCACAATCCACTGTGTCCAAGCAAGCTGGCCGCCTCATCGTTTGTCCTGGGATCCGAGACGGGGACTTACGCCGTAGAAGTCGTGGCCCGAGCCCTCACCGTCGAAGTCGCCGGCACCGTAGGAGATGTAGCCGGACGGCGCGTCAGCGAGCTGAGTCATGCGGAGAAGAGCGAACATACTGTGGGGAAGCAGCAGAGAACACGTGTTAGCCAGGATCCCAACGGTGGTAAAGAACCCGCTACTCCCAAATGCTGCACGAGGCATTGCCGCCGGCGGCGCAACGCGCGCAGCACTCTGAGAGCCACCAGACAACTATTGCCGACTGACTTGAATTTTTCTAAGAAATCTGTTGCATCCGCCGCTCCCGGGGAGAGAGCGCACAGGCGAGATGGATATGGCGGAGGCGCCACTTGCCTGCTTCGTTGGTAGTGCAGAAATAGATCCTGCCTTCTTGATTCTGCTGTCGCTCGGAAAATGTTTTAGAGGTTTCTAAAAGCGAGTATTAAAACTTTTCACACAACCCAACTTCCAGAAATATCAGAAATGCTCGCGTTGACATTTGGAGAAGTTCGATTAAAGTTGAAAGGTACATGACATGGGGTTTAAACCACGTCATCTCGCAACGGTTTTAATTAATGTCATTATTAAAAGCAGGATCTTGGTTTGGGTACACAAACCCGCATCTCTTCATGGTATCGGAGCGGAAGGGGCTGAGGGGGGCTACGGAGGTTTCAGGCAAAGGGGGCGTCCATTTGACGTTGGTGGAGGACGCCGGGGAAGAGCACTCGCCTCCATGGGTGCAACCATGGACCCCGTGCCTTCTTGTTGGGGGCATAGCGAGAAATCTGACCAGCGAACGGGGTTGATGCAAGTGCCGACAGTAAGATCGGAACGTACACCCGGACATGCCGGTGTTAGGCAGGGACTTTCGGCGAGGCGCCGCTCAAGCCTCCCCGAGCAAGATGCGTCGCTAGAAACAATCGATGTGTCTGGTGAGAGGGGTCAGAAGCGTCGTGTGCACCAGAAGCCTATGCGAAGACGCCGTCTGGCACTGGCCCTGCCGCTGCTACTGGCCGCTGCCACACCTGTGCTCGGTTTCGGGGCTGGCGCGCATGGACCTGCGCCGGCTATGCACTCGGGTGGCGAGACCTCGCGCAGCGCACTTTCGAAAGTGGTCCAGTCGCTCGAACAAACGCAGGATGCCAACAAAAACCTCTTAGCTCAGCTCCGAGCGGAAATGGGGGAGTGGGCTAGTAAGCTGGATGCGCTGCGCTGTCGCGTTGTTCCAGGGCACCCAGACGGTGGGAAGAGTGCTGACTGCAGCACCGCCTCATCGATTGGGGATACAATGAGCGAGGTGTCCCTGGACGAAGCGGGCACGGCTGCTGTGAAGGCCAAGAAGCATTCGGAGGCCGCTTTTGCAGATGCTGAGGACCTCGAGTCTGCCGTGACCTCCGCGGCGGGCGATGGCTCTCTTGGGAATCTGGAAAACGAGGTTCATTCGGGAACGACCAGAAACGTCAAGAAGTCGCGAGAGAGTGTTGTACAGCGTACCGAGATGGCCGAAATGCCGCTGTCAGGTGACTGCCCCCTCAGAATTGCGCGGTAAATCTGGCGGCAACTCATACCTGGTCGCACTCAGCGCGGGGTCGCAGTTCACACGCCATCACTGTGGCAATTCTAAGCCATTGCACTTGCGGTATAGCACTTGTGCTGCGAGGTTGGATTTGAGGGCTGATGTGTCGAGTTTGATTTCGAGCAGGGGGTTTCACACGTGGGTCATCAATGGGCGATATTGAGGTGCACGCGAATAATTTTGAGGAGCGCCGGAAACCCCTGGACGAGGTGCTCGTCTTCACTAAAGAGAGGGGTCTCGATGTGTTGCATGCTATATTTGAAGGGTCGGTGCCGAGTGTTTTCAGCTCTTTCAAGAGGCCTGGATCACGTCCTGACACTGCCTGTGCCGCGCAGCTGGTCTGCTTCCTCGACATCGACAAGTGCTCGATATATGGACAAGATGGAAACGATCTGGCCATTGCTATGCAGTGGATGGGCAAGGTGAGTGCCCTGCAAGCCATCTCTCGGCTGCTGCTGCCTCGCTAACCCCAGCGCAGATTTGGTTCGGATGGCCGCATGCTAAACGGCACCGCTGCACCACCGCAGGGCTTCCAACCGCTGGTTGAGCTATACCGGCGACTTCTGAATCCGCAGCTGAAGCTTCTAATGAACCAGCTGCGTATGTCGGTGGAGGAGGTGCCCGTCGTGCTCTACACGATGCGGCCGCAGCTGCTGAGGTACAAGTCGGGCTGCCGCCCCAAGCAGATCAACCTCCGCTGGAAGACCGAGTGGCACCACTCAAAGGACCAGGTTAGTACTACCACTTGCCATTCGCGGCGAATCTGTGCTCAGCTGCTGCGGCGGACAGCGCACAAAGTCATATGCAGTCGCTGCGCTGACATGCTCTGTTGTTCCCAGGTTCTCATTCCAGCCCACATCGAGACTCCTCGGGAGATCCTGGCCGAGTACACCGGGGGGGAACCGCTACTGCAAGGTGAACTACAGGACCTGGAGATGTCGTTCCAGCGGCTGCTAGCGATCCGGCAGGTGGTCCAGGAGGAGCTGGGGCTGGACGCTGCTCCCAGCACGGTCGTTTGCGCAGCGATGAAGGACGTGCAGGCTACGGCACAAAAGCTCGGGATGAAGCCGGATGTATCATACCTATGGGACGACAATGAAGTGCTCAAGGGCCAGCCGCACGTGCTCTGCGTTCCGCCGTACGTGGCGATGGACGGAGAGCGCAAGCAGCAGCTGCTGAAGTTCCTTCAAAAGGAGCTTCCAACAGAATCGCTGTCGGAGGACGTCTCGGACTTCATGCTCGGCGCCAAGGAAGCGCAGCGCTCGCTGTGGCGTGACGATAGGGGCGGGCTGCACTACTCCATCCACGAATGTGGCCCGGACCACTCGCGCTTCCCGATCCCCGAGCTCCCGCTTCACTACGATACGCCGGGTTTCCTCGGCATGTGCAGCGCTGAGAGCGTTGGGCAGTCACGCTCGCAAGGCGGCTTCTCGGGATGGCTTGCTGAGTTCTGGAGTGCTGCCTGGCTTAAGGACAGCGAATTTATGGAGTCTCGCAAGGCGTGGAAGGAGACTGCCACCATGGTGTGGTGAGGTGGCGAGCAGAAACTGCGCGGTCCTGCACGGGAAGCACAGGGCGGAGATGGCGAGTTGAAAGGTTCGGGAGGGTTCCGCGGGTGGAACTCTGCCGGGACCATGCCTGGAAAATGTGAGGGGGGGCGAGAGCACAGGCGGTGTAGATCTTGGACAGAAGAGTAAGAAGGGTCTTGGCGGTGTGGGGCGAATATAAAGATACACATGATGAGAGAGAGAAACACGCTCGCTGGCCAGGGCACGGCGAGCTGCGCGGCAGGCCCAGCTGGGTCGATCAGAATGCGCCGGCCTCGAAGCGCGCGAGCGTCTCGTCAACCGTGCGGATGAGCCAGAGCAGATGCGGCACCGAACGGTTGTGCGCGCACCGACCGAGGGTGCGCTCTCCGCCCGCGATCCACGCCAGGTCGCGCCCCTTGAGCTGCGGCGGGCGCGCGCGCGTGAGGCGCGCGCGCGAGGTGCGCGCGCGAGCGGCGCGCGGGGCCGCGGGGCCGCGGGGCCGCGGAGCGGGCCTGGTAGCCGAAGACGGTGCGGGCGTACTCGAGGAGGGCGAGAAGGACGTCGTCGCGCAGCGCCGCGAGCGAGTACGCCGCGGCGCGCCCGGCGGTTGCCGCGACGAGCGCGGCGCGATAGGCCTCGAGGGCGGCGTCCAAGGCCGCGGGGTCGGCGAGGAGGCCAAGCTCCGCGCTCGAGGCGAGGAGGTACTGCACGTCGAGCGCGCCGAGCCCGACGCCCACCCACTGGAAGTCAATCGGCACCGCCCGCAGCGCGTCGCCCGCGCCGCCGAAGAAGACGTTGGCGGTCTTGAAGTCGCCGTGGATCACGCAGCGCCGCGCAGCGCCGTCGGCACCACCGCGCAGGCGCGCCGAGACCGCCTCGGCGCTGCGCCGCAGGCGCTCGCCGAGCGCGGCGACGCGTGGCTGCGCAAACAGCGCCGGGTCCTCCGCGCTCAGCTCCGCGCACAGCGCCGCCCACGCCTCGGGCAGCGCCTCCAGCTCTGCGCCCACCCGCGTCAGCCGGTGTCAGGCCCGAGCGGCGCGGCGCGGCGGCGCCGCACGCGGCGGGCTTTGGGCTGCGAGAGAAGGAGATGCGGGCTGCGAGGGCACCTGCGGCGGCGCGCTGCGTGGGGGCCCAGTAGGCGCCCTCGGCGAAGAGCTCCTTTTCTGCATGCGCGAGGAGCGGCACGTTCTCGAAGGTGGCCGCGTGGAAGCGCGCGAGCGCCTCGAGCGCCGCGCGCAGCTCCGCCTCCCCGAGCAGCATCTTCTGCGCGTGCGCGGCGCCCAGGTCCTCGCTGAGGATCAGGAACTTGCACGCGTGCACCGTCGCCTCTACCCGCTCGTCATCCACCGCGTCGCCCGCCGCCGCGTCCACCAGCAGCCCCGAGAGGTCCTGCACCGCGCGCGCCGCGGTCACCTGCGCGGCCCCCGCGCGGGCGCGGCGAGAGCGAGGAGGGTGGACACCTCGACGCCCTCGGCGACGACCGCGTGCATCGCGGGGAGGCGCACGCCCTTGCTCGCCAGCAGTGGCACCCACCTGTGTGCGCGCGCACGCGGTTCAGAGGAGGGCCGGGGGGCTTTCAACGTGGCTGGCGCGGCGCAGCCTCGCGCTGCGTGCGCTGCGCGGCCGTGCGGGGTGGGGCGGAGTCGAACAGTCGGGAGAAATTGATTTCCGCGCGGTAGGAGGCGCTATCGCGCAGCCATTTGTCTGCAGAGCGCTGCGAAAGTTCCGCTGGGACCACGCGCTTGAGGAAGACAGAGCTGGGCGCCGCGGTGCACCCGTGCAAATCAAGCCGCACAGTGGAGGAGTGTGGGCCGCGAACGATGCTGTCCTCCGCGGGAACATAGGTGAGAGATGCAGCGTTGCCAGCATCGATTCCAAGTGATGACACGATCCAAGCGGCTGTGATCGGTTCGCCGTTCTCATCGACTGCGATGTCTGTCATTGCAGGGGATGCCCGCCTCTCAACACCCTGCCGCCGCTGCCGAGCAGACCCAGGCACAGAACCTAGACGCTGAGGAGAAAACACCGATGCAATCACACGGTGGTGTGCCGCCCGGCGAGTCAGAAACGTGGGCGGTGTAAAGGCCCGAGCGCTCTGCCAGCCAGATGCTGCCAAGATCGCGAGAATGAGCCCTCGATTCAGGATCCCGGGGGCAAGATCCCCGTAACGTCGCAACAGTGACGTATCTGCTCTGCCGCGTGGCACTGGATGGGTGACCAAGCCCGGAATCGTGTCTGGTAGCTGGGGACCGCCGTCTCGACGAGGGAAGGTCAAACCTTGCTTGCTTCGCAGGTCTCAGGAAAAAAAAGGCCGCGGATTTCCGAGATCCGCCCGAACCTCGCGCTCGCCTCTCTCGTGCCAGCACGATGCGCAGCATGAATTCTTTGGCTTCTTTATCTCTTGTCGCAACGCTTCTATGCCCTCTCGGCGCTGTTGGAAGCCTGGAGTTAGCCTCTGGCATGTCGCTTCATGGAAATGTGCCCGCAGGTCGCTGGGCCATCTCGCTCACCCCGTCTCGTGGATCCAACCGCATGAGGGCCCCTGGTTGAACTGAGTATTCAGGCGTGAATGGCGTCATGATTAATCTTTACCTGTGTGTTCGCGTCTGACAGATATTGCACTCATCCATCACTCCTCATCCAGGTTTCTCAAGCCTTCCGACAGTGCAAAGCCTGAGGCTGCGTGGCGGGGACGCTGAGGGCGAGAAGAAGGCATTCAATCTCGACGCGTGGAAACGGTATGGTCGCAATAGCCTCTGCTAGCCTCGCGCTCTTGATTTGTAGGTCCAGACGCCGCCCTTCAGAGACCGGGCTTGCTGAAACAGCGTATCGCGAGCGCAGAATCTATTCGAACGCCCCGGAAGGAGATATCGCCTCTGTCTTGCCAGAGTTCTGGGAGACTCTCGACACGGAGGGGTAGGATCCCGAGCGTCCCTATTGCTTGATATCGCTTCGCTGGTGTTCCTGGATTTGAGCCATCTACGACATGTCGCAGATGGTCGGTCTGGTTTTGCGAGTACAAGCACAGCGAGGATTACGCCAAGGCGTTTATGGCGACAAACCTCATCCGTGGGTGGCACCAGCGCCTCGATGGCGCCAACGCGCGCAAGGTCGCGTTTGGCGCATGCCACGTCTTCGGAGAAGAGCCCAAGGTGCAAGCACCAGCGCGGCCTGCCTCGACGGCACCCGTTCCCCCGCTGTGCTCGCCGGCGCTGCCGTGAGATGCACCGTAAGCTGCTGCGCACGCGCACTTGCACCGGCCGTGTGCGCCGGCGGTCGCACGGGCATGCTGGCCGCGGAGGCCGGACGCAGCCACTGGCGCTTACGACGGAGTTGCGGGGTTCAGCTGGAGTTGGCAGGCTGCTGGCTGATCCAAGGGCAGGAGCTGCCCGAGGCCTTCACGGGCGTGGACGACCACGAGCTCTGGGACTGGCAGCGCGCGGACCTTGCAGACCCCGCCACGCGCGCCACGGTCGGGGATTTCTGGTGCCGCCCCCTCCAGTCCCCGCACCTGCCCCCACCCCACCGCCCCGCCTCCAGCCGCCAACAGTTTGAGATGCATGCAACGATGAGTCGCGCAGGAAAGGGGAAGAGGGCAGCGGCTTCGGTAAGGAGCGCGTGTGGCGTGCCGGCGTCATCTACAAGTAGGCCTATGCTTGCTGGCCAGGCCAGCAAGCGTGCTGTCACGGGGCAGCTTCGCGCCGGGAGGCTGCCGTTTCGGGGGTCCCGTGAATGGATCTGCCCGAGCGGGCCGCGGACGCGCAAAAGAAAGTGCGGTGGTGGGCAGGTTCTCGCTGGACCCATTAGGGGTCTTATGCCTGGGACTCCAAAGTTCACTCTCGTCAGTCCAACAAATACCACCAGGCTGCCCGATCATGGCCAGCTCCCCACCCCTCCACGCTCACAAGTGTACAAATACAGCGCCAGCGCTGCGCGCTCTTCGAAGCGAGCAGGCAATTTGCCTCCTGGCCACCGTCTGCGCACATCAGCAAAGGGCACTTCTGCGCCCTCAGCACGTGCAGTCGGCACTGCCCCACGTCGTGAGCTGCTGAAGCACATATAAGAAGACTGCAACGAGAACAACGGCAGGGCCTTCCATCCCGCCAAAGACGTCCATTGTTTGCTGAACCTGACGACCGCGGGCAGCTCCCTCGCCATCGTCCCCTTTCCCGGGCGGGTCGCCGCCCTGCCCGCCATCACGCCTGCCACCACCGCCGGGCGGGCCAGCTTCCATCTGGAACACTTCCAGGCTATTCTTGAAATCAGGATCCGTGCTGACCACAAGTAGGTGCACCGCAACCCTATTGGTGCGATTGGTGTGACCTTTCCTCGGGGCGGACAGGGAAGCAAGTCCCTGTCGTCTGCCACCGCACCGAACGCCTGCTCGGGGCTCTTGCTTGTTTTGTCTTGATGACTCCGTACACTTTACAACGAAAGTCAACTTGGGACAACAAATTGTGACACACAATTTCGCCCGGTCCACCAACACTGACAATGGTCTCCCGCACCTGGATCTTGGGTGCGTGCGCTGTTGTGGCATGCGCACCTGAGGTTTCTGCCTTCGCTCCTTCCTCCGCCGCGGTCCTCGGCCTCCGCCGCGGCTCGGCGCAGTGCGGCGTCGCGGCGCCGGCTGCCAACTTCCGCCGCAACACCGAGCTTGCTTGCGCTGCGGCTCCTGCCGAATCTGGCTCGAGGATCGCTGAAATCGAGGAGGTCGCACACCCCGAACATGAATTAATGCACCCTGTGGTGCTGCTTATTCCCCACAACTTTTGCCTTCGACCCCTGGTTCCTGCGACGTCCCTTAAGAAATAGAGGTTCTCGACGCCAAAGAATCTCTTTCTGGAGTGATTTGCAAAGAGATGGCGCCGCAACCCGCTGATAAATATGGCATCTCGCATATTTCGGGGCACCTGGGGTATCAAGTCCCGGAATCGCTACGGCGTTGTGCTCGGCTCGCTGATTCTTCTGCACCCCACGCGAGCAGGTCCTCACGGAGCTGACTACCTATGAGGAGCGCATTGTCAATGAGATGAAGGCCCTGGGCGAGAAGGTCAAGAGCAAGCCGAAGGAAATCCGCAAGGTGCTCTCTCCTAGACATGACGAATCAAAGCTCGCTCGACACCGCAGCGTGCTTGCGCATGCCGTCGCGCTGCAGACTGTCGCTGATCTCTGTGCTGATATTTTTCGCGGAGGGGAGCAGAACCTCGAGGAGAATGCAGACCTCCAGTATGTGCGATCGGCAAAGGAGCAGCTCAACGCGGAGCTTGAGGTCCTAAAGAAAGCTTGAGCGGCGGCGACCACGACCCGCGTAGCTGTCACCGCTCTGTCAGACCTAGCGGAATGCAAGCAAACTTCGTTCTTCTCATTAGGTTGGAGGGTAGTGTGACCTGTACCGATGCAATCTGTAGAGTGAGGAGTGCTTCACAAAGCAGTACGTCAAAACATCAAATCTAAAATCAGATGCTGTAATCAGGATCAAGGGAAACCTCTCATTTGTTCCTTGCATGAGCGAAACCCGGGTCGCGAAACAGTTGCGGGGCTAGACTGGTGTAGACAAAAGATCTTCAACCAAGGAGCTATCTATTCTCGAAGAGCTTGGTTGCAGTAGTAGCGGAAGACAGGGAAGACAGGCAGAAACGCCAGAGAATCGCCAAAAACAACGCGACGATACTTCTAACCTTGCAAACGACAAGAGAGAGAGAGAGAGAGGGAGAGAGAGAGAG
>ENA-UOXV01006496-UOXV01006496.1-marine-metagenome-genome-assembly--contig:-NODE-6496-length-12227-cov-8.562767_pt1 | contig 12227 bp, 9 predicted proteins | sample MGYA00238165_ERZ766961 | MGnify/ENA primary metagenome ERZ766961 (study PRJEB28924, sample SAMN03173240) | marine metagenome | biome: Marine; feature: Water; material: Subsurface seawater | place: North... | reverse complement strand
AGGGCAACGCCTCCGAGGGCGAGGGCGAGGAGAGAGCGCGGCGGCTCGCGGCGCGTTCTGCGGCCGGTGTGCCGAGGCTCCCGCCGTTTCAGCAGCGTGTCTTCACACCGGAGAACCGGGCGCCTCCCGCGCAGAGCGCCCCGCCTCTCCCCGACTCTGAGCGAGTGAAGCCTTCATCGTAGCCCGTAAAAGCCCGGCCCGCGATTCGTCAGCGCGATCCGCCCCCTGCGCCCAGCGCCCGCGCTCAGCTCGCGCGCCAGCCCCGCGCGCGCCCGGCAGCCGCGCCGCGCCGCGCCGCATCTCCTGGGGGGGGCAGCGGGAGGTCACCCTGCGCGCTCTGCAGACGCGCGGAGCGTCTCCGGCACGACCGCCGGCACGCCCGCCCTGGCCTTGAGCCCCGCTGCGAGCGCGAGCGGGTTGCACGGGTCCGGCGCGCCGCCCCACGCGCGCGCCTCGTGCCCAAACCCGCCCGCGTGCGGCATGCGCCAGCTCTCGAGGTTCGCCGCGTGCCGCCCCGGTCCGCCGGCGCGCGGCTCCGGCGCCCACTGCCCGGCGCCCCGCCGCGCCGCACCCGCCTGCACCGGCGAGCCCAGCGGGCTCTCGAGCCGCAGCACCTCCGCGCTCTCTGCGCGCTCCGCAGGCGCGTCTGCACCCTCCGCCGCGCGCGCGGCCGAGAACGAGGGGTGGAGGTGCCGGCCTCGCCACCCCGGGCGCCCGCAGGGCGGCATCCCGACCTGCGGGCCCGGGCGCGGCGCCGTGAGAGGGCGCGGGGCGAGAATCTAATAAAGGTACGTCTCATACGCTCATATTCCTTACTACTAATTATGAACGGCAGCCGTGCGGGCCTGCGGGGGGCTGGCAGGCGCCTGGACTGTCCGAAAGGTCATGAAGCTGCTCGGCCCGCTCCGCGGCGCGCACGGCACGCACACGCTCCGCCGCTCCGCCGGCTGGTGCGCGGGCTGCCGCGCCGTCGCGACCGACGTGCCAGGGCGCCAGTCAGAGCCCTGTGCGGGCGCGCGCTGCGCGTCAGAGCGCCGCCGGGTGCGCCCGCGCGCAGGCAGCCGCGCGCCACGCGCCGCGCGTGGGGCTGGGTCACGACCTGGGCGCCTGAGGAGGCGGTCACGGCGCGCTGCATCGCGGGGGAGAAGGAGGAGACCCCCGCAACGGTCGGCCCCGGCGTGGGGGGCGCGAACTCGCCGTCCCACGGCTCCTCGGTCTCGTCGACAACAGAGATCATGAAGCGGCTGCGCTCCTCCCAGCTGCGCCCGAAGCCGCGCCGCGTCAGCGCGCGCCGCCCCCGCCAGGGCGTCCTCCGCGCGCGTGCCCCTACTGCCCCTGCTGCTGCGGGCGTAGCGCGTCCGGCGCGCTCCGGGAGGCGGCGCGCGGGAGGCGGCGCGCGGGGGTCGGACCTGCCTCCCGCCCGCGCGACCATCCCCGGGGCGTTGGCGTACGACGCGTTACTGAACGCCGAGCCTGCGCCGCCCCACGCGCCGCCCCAGTCGCGCGACGGGCCATAGGCGCGCGGCGCGGCCGAGCGCCACTCGGCGTCGCGTGTGCATTTGAGGCGCCACTTGAGCAGTCCGCTCCCCGCCGGGTTCGCCTTCCCCTCCTGCTCGAAATAGAACACCCCCGCCTCCGCGGGGTCCTGCCCGACAAAGCGGAACACCTGCCGCGGCGGATCGAGGCGTCACGGGCCAGCGCGCGGTCGCGGCAGCCAGCGCACGAAGCTGCCGCATGAGGCCAGAGCGCGCACCCTGCACGTGCAGCCGCGGGCAGGGGTGGCAGGGGCGGGGCGGGCGGGGCGCGGGGAGCACCGACGCCGGCGGGAGGTGGAGCGGATGCTCGCCGTGGAGCCCCTCAGCTTTGAGGCGCGCGGCGAACGCGCGCGCGAGGTCCGGGTCGATGCCTTCTGCGCGCGCGAGCCCCTCCGTGCGGCGCTCGGTGATGAGCGAGCGGATCGGCCCAGAGCTCGCTCGCGCCGTGGCCTTGTCGGCGCTCGTCATCGGGAGCTCGACGCTGTCGCGACCCCCGGCGACGCCGCCCCACATCCCCAGCAGGCTGCGGCGTGAGTCGTTGAAGGACCGGCGCTTGGCCGCCGCCACGTTCCTCTCGAAGACCGCGCCCGATTGCTGCACGGCGGGCCGCGCGCGAAGTGAGGCGGGGCGCCGGCGGGGCCGGCCCCGCGGCCGGAGCGCGCCGCGGTTCGGCGAGGCGCCTATGAGGGGGTCGCTACCTGCTCCCAGACGGCGTCACTCCCAATGTGCTGGAAGGCGCCGGAGCCCGCGTCCCACACGACTGCAAAGAGGTTCAGCGCGTCCTGCGAAACCGCAGCAGCCGCTTCAGCGGCGGCGCCCCTGCCCTGCCTCTCGCTACATCCCCGCGGGCGCAGCGCGGGCAAGGCGCCGCAACCGCCGCGCCGGAGATAGTAGAACGCACGCCAAAGCCGGTTGTCACAGGGTCCGGGACCCAACCATTTCGCGTATCTCGTTTGACCATGAGCTCAGGACGCCCTCCGCGGCTGCCGTGCTGATCTGGGTCTTGGTTCCCATGGACGACCACCTTCCACCGAGAGCCCCGGAGACGTACGTTCCGACTGGCGAACGTAGCTCATCCTCCTGTGATGACGCGTCCTGCGGGCTCTCCGCGGATCCCAGCACTGCCGACATCCCGGTCCAGGAGGAGCGCCGCGAGCGCAACATGCCAGCCACGCTGTCTTCGGACGTTACGCAGTGGTCTGCCGTCGCCGGGCGTGGAGGAATCGGCTTACCATTATAGCCAGGGACCCCCCGTTTCCGTGGAATGCGGGAGCGCTGAAACTGCCCCGTGTATATGAGGGCGGGCATCGCGCGCACCCACAAACCCTCCTGTTAGGGCCTTCAACGGAAAACTTTTCAAGCAAAAGTGGCCGTGGCGTGACAGCTTCATGCTGGCCAGCACGTTTCCTGCGGCGCGACGCGGTAGGGCGCGGTCGCAGGGGCGTGGCCATGGCCAAGGCACATTCTCTCGTTCCGCGCATTCTAGCATGGCCAGCACGGCATCACCCCGCGCATCGCCCTATCAGTCACGTGTCGTACGATGCTTGTAATCATCGCGTGTTCTGTGAACCAACCTTCCTTACATTCCATTTATGCCTCTCAAAAGCTCCCTCGCTCACTCCCGCCGCCCCCGTTCAAACGAACCCGCTCGACGCCCCCCACCCTCAGGACGCGTCCGTGTGCGTCGTGGAGAGGGTGTTGTCCCCCCGCAGCTCGCGCTTGTGCTGGTGCCCCGTGCGGAACTCCTTGGCCAGCTGCGCGGCCTCGCCCGCGCGCTCCGTGCGGATCATGTGCTCGAGGAAAAACTCGCCCGCCTTGTACGAGGACCGCACCATCGGGCCCGACGCCACGTACCTGTCCCGCCCGCGCTCAGCGGCACGGCGCGGCGGCGCGCCCGGCGGCGCGGCGCTGGGAGGGCTGGGGGGCGTGGGGGGGCGAGCGGGAGTGGGATGGGAGGGAGCGCACTTGAAGCCGAGCTCCTCGCCGATCACCTGGAGCTCCGCAAACGCCTCGGGCGTGACGTAGTCCTCGACAGCGAGGTGCGCGGGGCTGGGGCGGAGGTACTGCCCGAGGGTCAGCACGTCCACGTCCGCTGCGCGCAGGTCGCGCATCGTCTGCACGATCTCGTCGCGCGTCTCGCCGAGCCCGAGCATGATGCTCGTCTTCGTGTACAGCTTTGGGTTGTGCACCTTGGCGTGCTTGAGCACGGAGAGCGACTGCCGGTACCCCGCACGCTTGTCACGCACGAACGGCTGGAGGCGCTCCACGGTCTCGATGTTGTGCGCGTAGACGTCGAGCCCGCTCTCCGCGAGGCGCTCGACCGCCGCGAGGTCGCCCGCAAAGTCCGAGACGAGACACTCGACAAGGATGCTTGGGTTCCACACCTTGATGAAGTCGACCGTCATGGCAAAGTGGTTCGCCCCGCCGTCGGGCATGTCGTCACGGTCGACCGAGGTCAGCACGACGTAGTCGAGGCCCCACTCGGCAATCGCCTTGGCCGTGTTGAACGGCTCGTCCTCGTCGGGCGGCGGGGGCGTCGGCGACGTCTTCACCGCGCAGAAGCGGCACGCGCGCGTGCACGTGTCCCCGAGGAGCATAATCGTCCCCGTCCCGCCGTTCCAGCACTCTCCGATGTTAGGGCACTGCGCCTCCTCGCAGACCGTGTTAAGCTTCAGCTCCCGGAGGCCCTCCTTGAGCTCCGTGTACTTGGTAGCCGCCGACTTGGGCGGCGGGGCTGGCACGCGAAACCAGTCGGGCCGTGTCCTCCCCGAGCGCTCCTTTTCCCGCAGCGCCGCGGGCATCTCGTCGCCCTTGAGCTTCACGTCCACGTGCGGAGTGAGAGCTTCGACCCGCAGCGCATCCGACCACTGAGTTCTCGGTACAGCGCCCGGCATCGCTGCGCCTACCAGCTTAGCCTGTTCTTCCAGAAATTGCTGCGCAGATGACATTCCTGCGGTCCCGCACATGGCTGCTGCCGAGTTGATGGCACCGTCGCCTCCCGAGCTGAGAGCTGAGGGGACTGCGGCACTGGAATCTTCCCCAGTCGCGCTCATGTGGCACACCTGCAGCAAAACGAGATGTCAGGCTGCGAAAAAACTCAGATAAGGGCTGGTTGATATCAAATTTTCCGGCCTCTGCATTGCTGACGCCACGCCCGGGCGGAAACCTGCGCTCGTTGCGCCCGCAGCCCGCTGCCAGAGCGCTTGACGACTGCCAACATGCCCGGCGTGAAGCCATCGCAGGAAGCCACCAGCAACGTAGCAATCAGCGCAGCAAAGCAACATCTGCCACCTGATGGGCCCATTGTGCCCAGAACGCCCCCTTGCCCTGGCTCACCGCAGGCGCGACCCTCCCGTCAGAACGGAAGACTTTTGACGGCCCTTTTGGATGTCGGGAAGATAGAGATCGAGATTTTCAGGGGCCGACTGAAAATGTAAAGTGGCTGAGCTGATTTTCGCGAGGCGCGACGGCGACTGAAAGACTCCGGATGGAAGCTCAGCTGTACTGCCTCCGGGCCGCAGCTACAAGGCTCACTGGGAAGTATTGGGCTGCGCCCTATGCCTCCTCACTGCTAGCGCGATCCCGCGCACGGGCCCGGTGTGGGGCTGGGGCTTTTGCCCCGGCTCCCGCCGCCCTCGTGCGCGCGTCCCGTTAGTGGTGTGGGCCTGGGACCTAGTTATTATCCGGCTTCACTGCTGTGGTCTCCCGGCCCCCGCCCATCGCCAGTTTTTCGCTCTGCGATTTGTGACTGTTTGTCATTAAACGTATCTATCTCTTCTAACTCTCTGAGATCAACCTTTTTCAGCTCCGAGGGCACTGGACACTACGGGGACACTTTTGCCACCAGTGCCCTCGGAGCTGGAAAACTTTTGCCACACTGTGGTCTCCCGGCCCCCGCCCGTCGCCAGTTTTTCTCTGGAGAGTTCTAACTCTCTGGAAAGTTCTGACTCCAGTTCTTCAGAGGATGTGACCGCCTAGCACACATAAGTCGTGGCTAGCACACATAAGTCACCATCCATAAGTCGTGCTTTCCCAGCTGAGTGGTGAGTGGCTCCTTGTCTCCTCGTGTGTGAGTACACCGCGCACATCAGACCCGACCGTCTGGTCGTCTCAATTCTGGAGAGTTCTAACTCTGCAGAATTGAAAATTACGTAAAACGAGAGAGAGACAGATACGTTTAGTGACAAGCAGTCGCGAATTGCGTGGCGAAAAAAACCGTTTTTCAACGTGGTCTTCCAGTTTTTTACGTTTTTCAACGCGGTCTAAACTGTTTTTCGCTCTGCGATTTACTGTGTTCTACGAAGCCGCATGCGATACTCAGATACGCCGAGCCACGGCGGGTCAGCACGGTTTTGCACTCTCCGCATCCGTCGGCAATGCGTCGTGCGCACCCACGATCACTCCCACTGCTGCTACATCGTTGACTGGCTCGGCTAGCTACGGTCAAGGATGACAAGCGTCTCCAGGTGGTCAGAGCCCGGAAACAGGACGTGCCCTTCTGCGTGAGCAACGACCCATCTGCAACCGGCAGGGTCAGGAGCCGCGCGTGTACAGCGCCAGCCTTGCAGAGCGAAGAGAGGGCAGCTTACCCCCCATGTGATGCGAGGATGACACCAAGGTCGTCTTTCAGGCTCTGCAGAAGGAAGCGCGTGTCAGGGACGGCCAGCGTTTCACTTTCCGAGACATGGAGCGGGCGATCGCCTGAAATCCACATGATATATATACCACCCGTCGCAGGGACGGTGGGGCCTGTGGTACGGCCTGCGGTCAGCGTCTCGTGTCCTTGGACCCCACTGGTGCAACAAGTTTCGAGAGCCTTGGGCTGTGCGTTGAGCTCAAGGTAAATTAAACTAAACCAGTGGACGGCGATGGGCCGGGCACCTCGTTGGCGATCCAGCGGCTGACCAGCTGCAGGCCCTTGCGCGGGGGGTCTACGATGAGGATCTCGGCGTCCTGCGCGAGCCCCCCTTGGATGGCTGCACGCACGCCCCCGTGTCCAATCACACGAGCCCATCACCCGCTGCGGCGATGGAGGCTGGCGGTGCTGACGGGGCCGCACCGTCCTCTGCGGTCGCCGGCTGGTACGTGACCTTCTCTCGCAGCCCGGCGAGCAGGGTGCGCTTGACCTGCAGGCGGAATGCTCTGGGAGGTGGGTGCATGGGGGCGCGGCTGTCCGCTCAAGGTGAAGCGAACCCGTCCTCTTCCGTTCGGACGGAAGAGGCTAAGCCCGGTCGCCACGGTTCTACCTTGAGGAACGCCGCGAGATTGTTGGGGTTCTCATCGGAGCAGCGCAGCCAGTCGCACTGGGGCAGCGCTGCGCTAAGCCCAATTAGTCCTGCGCCGCCGTACAGCTCGGTGACCTGCGCCCATGGCCCCTCACTTACTGCTGCCGGCTCGTGCGAACGCGCGGTGCACTCATGCAGTCTGGGAGGGGCAGCACCCGGGCCGAGGGCGGAACGAAAGGCCGAATCGCCCCAACGATGGCAGCAAACTGCCGCAAAGACGCTCAGGTCGCGCCGCCGCCGCCGCCGCCCACCGCCGCCGCCCGCCACCGCGCGCTCTCGGCCAGGGCGGGGCCTGCCTGGTCCAAATTCGCCTGCCGGAACATGGTGGGCGCCATGGGAAAGGTGAGCGGGGCTCCAGAGAGGGTCGCGCGCTCCGCCCCGGCAGCGTTTAGCAGGCGCTCATTCACGTACTCCGGGCCAGAGAGGAGCGACCACCTGCGCCGCGCGACCCGCCCGCCGCGGCGAGGCGTCAGCGCGCGCCAGCCGCACGGGGGCGCGTGGGGGCAGCGCGGGCGGCAGGCTGCCTCAGCGGATCCCGCTCGAGGATCGCGTTGCCCCCGCCGGTGCGCAAGTTCCCCCAGATCGAGTGGAACAGCCCCTCGCCTTCTGCCGTGAGCTGCGCGCGCGCGTACCGCCCGGCACCTAAGTCGGCGACCGCGGGCCAGGCGACTCGCGGCCGGTGCGTGATCCAGGGCGCTGGGCGCCGGGGTCGGCCGACACAGCTGGGCGGGCCACCTTCTTTGCAAGGCGGGGCAGCAGCGGCGCCGCGTCCTTGAAGGTCTCGGCGTTCCACACCAGCGTCAGCTGCACTTTCCCGGAGTAGCGCTCCACCTGCGCCCGCCGCCACGCCACAGCTTCACCCCCGCGGCGCCGCGGCCAGTGGAGGCGGCAGGGGCGGCTGGTGGCTACCGCGAGCTGGATGTAGCGCAGCTCGCCCCGGCCGGTCCGCTCTGCGCCGCGGCACGCCAGCGGCTCGGGTCAGGCGCGCCCAGGCGGCTCGCACCACACGGCGCAGAGGGCGCGCCAGCAGAGCGGCTCCGGCGAGGTAGCGGACGCGGCGGGCGCGGCAGGGCACGAACCGTCGTAAGGCCGGACAGACAGGTCGCGCGCAGCCTGGCGGACGAGCTCCGCTGCGCGGTTGATGCTCGGGTGGTGCACACGGCACTTGGGGATGGCCAGCACCTGCTCCCCGCCGGAGGGTTGGCCGCGGAGCTGCAGCACCCAGGCGGGGGCTGCTCGCCCCCCCGGGCCCCGGGCTGCACACACCTCGTGCGAGTTCGACTTGTACAGGCCGATGTCGATGCTGGTCGCGCCCTTGCCCGGCGGAGCAGTCACGGCCAGTTTCGCCTGCGTGCGCCACTGATGTACCTGCGGGCCGCCAATCCGTCCGTTCTAGCAAGGTGCAAGGTGCGGCTGCGCGACAGCCAGGCGCCAGACGCCAGACGCCAGCGCCAAGTCTGGGGATGGCGAGACCTCGCCCATGTGAATCTCAAAGGGCGCTGCACGAGGGGGCAGCAGCGTCGCAAAGAATGCGCGGGCGTCGCGGTGCACTGGCATGTCATCGAGCCCGGCCTCAGCGGAGCAGCCTGAACACGCGCCAAAGTGCACGCAGCGCAGCACGCTGTCTGCCGCAAGCGCCGTTTGAGTCTTAGCTCCAGAAGCGGCGTCTCTCACATCCGCCTGGAATCTCGAAATCGCCTGCGCAGTCGCGCTCATAAATTTTCCTGGACTGCTGTACCAGTGGTTGACGAACAGGGAATTGCAACTGGCTGGACGAACCTTGATGCGACGTTTCACCTCATTCTTGCTTGCACCTTCCCTCTCCCAGCTCTCTTCTAGCTCCACTAGTTTCCCCGCCTGCCGGCTCCCGAGGCTGTCAAATCGAATAAATCCCTGAGCAGTTGCTTCCCAGCGCAGGGCCGCGCCGTTGGCTTGGATCTCACCTTGGCAAGGCCGAGCAGTTGAGCAAGCTGCTGAGCGCTCTTCTTCGGACCGCCAATTGTGACAGCAAGATCCCACTCCTTACGCGTCATCCCTGCTCTCTGCTCGGCTTTCGGGGCGGTCGGCGGTGCAAATCGCCCCGCTGTCGCAGCCCCCCCCCGCCCCCCCCGGCCACGGCCCCTGCTGCCGCCCCGCCCTCCACGATCGCCCATAAACAGTCCCCGGAGAGCTACTGAGCCAGATCGAAAAGTCTTTGTTGCCTGTAGCCGCCCGCTGGCTAGCGCTGACGTGTGCAGAAAGAGGCGGCCAGCGGGACCAGGCACGCTGAACGAGAAAGCGTGCGTGCCATGCAAGAGCCCGAGGGCTAGGAGCCAAATGAGAATGTTTGAGCTGTCGTTCCGTCGCACCGGAACCATGAGGCCAAGTCGGCTTGCTCCTCGTGCGGGGCTGTCCTTGTCCCCGTCAGCTTGTATTGCAGTAGAACCGGCTACTCGCTGCATCTCCTGCAAGCGCTTGCAATACACTTTTGATGGGACGTATCGCCAAAAGTGGCCTTTCAGCTGGGACGGCGCTGCGCACAGCGCCGCACCATGGCCCTGAATGAGAGTCCCTTGATCCGCTCCGAGGCTCCGAATGTAGCTGCATCTGGACGTGTGGAACATCCAGGGGTCCTACAAACCTCTCGCCGCAGTCTCATTGAAGCGGACGAGGAGAGGGTGGATCACGAGGAACATTCAGCCACAACGGCTCGGGGTGTGTTGACCTCACGAGTTAGCGCGACAGGCAAAGTAGGGGAATACGCTGGACTGGAACTCCTGGATTGGTATGCTAGAGGGGATGCGACAGCGCGGGTGGAACATCTACACGACATCTCTGCAGAGATGCAGGCTGCGCCAGGTGCGCGGAGGCTGCGCACGTCGGCGGGAGAACGTGGTGAACGCACGGTGAAGGTGATTTCCGCATGGTTTGCCTGGGGGGGAAAGGTGGCAGGGCAGCCTGTTTCTGTGGTGCGTGCTGTCGCTAACCGGGTTTCGGCTGATCGTAGGTAAAGCTGCCTGAGGGGACGATGACGATCGTGCCAAAGCAAAACGTTGACATATTTGCGGCGCCTGAAGAGCAGTTCAGGCGGAGGGATGCCACGTTCCCAACGCAGCTCAAGTGGCACGACTACACTGGCGGGCACCGCGGGCTCCCAGAAACCGGCGGCGCACACAAATTCCGGCCCGCACTCGAGCCGGCCACGCGCAACGATTTTGCGGGGACGCTTTCGCTCGATCACCGCCGCCCACAATCGGTTCACTCTGCAAGGCACCCCGCCATCGGCGGCGAGGCGCCTGCGCAACGGCGGGCGACATTGACACTGAAGCGGGGGCACGTCACGACGGAGTCCGAACCGGGGCGGGGAATGCGGCTGATCGTGACAGGGGACGAGGCCGGGGCTCCTGGCGACCTCACAGGGCGGCCGAGGGTGGAGTCTAGCAGGGCGTGGCGGGCGCCGAGCGCCCGGCTCACGACTGAGTACGGCGGAACGCGCGCAGAGCGGGTCCCCTCGCGCGGCGCAGTGGTCGCGGCGCTGCGTACAGGGCCGGTGGGCATGCTGCGGGAGCAGCAGCGCGAGCGGCAGGGGATTAAGGCCACGCTCCTCCGCCCTGGCTTCGAGGCTAGGCAGAGCTTCGCCCACGTCTCGCAGCACACGTGGGGCCTCGCGGAGGCGCGCGAAGCGCAGTCGGTCTCGGCGCAACTGCGCAGGCAGAACCGCGCGCGCTCGTTCCGGGGCGTAGGGAACCCGCTGACGTGGCAGACACCGCGCGGGCCTGCGAGAGAGCCGGGTGCGCCGCTCGCGGCGGCGCGCGCGGCGCGCGCGGCGGAGCGCAGGGCCGACCAGCCGCAGCGTCGCGGGCGGTCGTTCACGGCGCGCAGGGAGGCTGCGGGGTGGAGCACTCCCCTGTGGGCCGGGGACTTTGCGGAGATGTCGGCGAGCACGGTGGCGCACGACGCGCGCGACTACGCCAAGTCGCTCATCATCCAGCAGGCCAGCACCAACGCAGAGCTGGTCCCGCCCCGCCCCCCTGCACTGCATCCACTCCCCCTCCCGCTGCTGTAGCCTGACGCCCGCGTGGCAGGTGACTGTCTCGGAGCAGCTCCTCTCGATCACCAAGGCGGCTGAGGTCACCCCCTCCGCCTCCGCTTCGCGCCGGCGCGGCCCGCTCGCGCGGCCCACGCAGCCCGCAGCCGGCCGTGCGTGCCTGCCCTGACGCTCAGCGCCCGCGGGAGGACAGCGGCACAAGGGGCACAAGCCGGCGGCAGTCGTGGGGCGCCTAGAGATGCAGGAGGACAGGGAGCGGCGGCTGCGGTGGCTAGCGCAGGAATCCCCCCCCCAACACACGCACACCCGGTCCTGTCGTTCCCCCACCGCCCCCGACTCTGCTGTAGCCTCATCTCCCGCCGCCGCCGCCGCGCAGGAGGCGCGGCTCGTGGAGCAGGTGCGACTGGCGCGGGCGGCGCAGGCCGCGGCGCACGAGGAGGCGGGGCGGCTGGCGGCGGCGGGGCCGCGGGCGCGGAGCGCGGCGGCGGCGGCGCCGCTGATGCCCGCGCCGCCGCTCGACCGGGAGCAGCGCCTCCGGCTCGCGGCGCTGTCGCGCGTGGAGCTGCTGCACATCCTCCAGCGTGTGGGCGCGAGCGCGGGCGCGCCGCTCGGGAGGCTGTCGCAGCCGGAGCTCTGCGGGGTCGTGCAGGCCTCTGCGCTCGCGCGAGCGTGCTTCCAGCAGAGCCTCGACGCCCGCGCCCCGCGCTGCGCCTCGCAGATCGCCGGCTACCTGCTGCACTCGGGCGGCATCCCCAAGGAGACTGCGCGCACCTGACGCGCCTGCTGTGTCCGGCGGCGGCGCGGCCTGGGGCGGGTGGTTGCCGGGTGCGCGCCCGCGTGCCCGCATGTGCCATCCTCTGTACGCGTGAGGAAAATGCATCTGTACTGTAAAGTTGCTTGTGTGGGGTGATTAACACATATCAGTACATGCGAGCTGGCCAATGCTGATGTCGTGGCATGAGGGCATCCGGAGGCTCGGCCCAGAGTGCCTGGTGCTTTTGTTCACAACATCGTTCGCAACAAGGATGTCACCGAGGCTGCGTGCCCCCCGCTGCGCGCTTGAACAGCTCTACGATCGTGCCACCGTCGCCCCGCCGCCGCTTCCCGCCGCTCTGCGCCCCACTCTCCGCGCCCAACAGAACCTCTATCGCCCCCTCAAGCCGACCACCCGCGGTTTGGAGCGCTCGCGCCGCCGCGCACGCCTCAAAGCCCATCTGTCCCAGCGCCGCCAGCTTGCTCGCGTCCGCGCCGCCCCGCGACCGCGCCTCCTGCGCGCCGGCCCCCGCCCCCCGCCCGAGCCATGCCGTGATCAGCGTGTTGCCACGGCCCTCGGGGCGCACCGCGTGGCCCCCCCTGCCCGGCGTTGCGCCCTCGCGAGAC
>ENA-UOXV01006495-UOXV01006495.1-marine-metagenome-genome-assembly--contig:-NODE-6495-length-12228-cov-6.303951_pt1 | contig 12228 bp, 7 predicted proteins | sample MGYA00238165_ERZ766961 | MGnify/ENA primary metagenome ERZ766961 (study PRJEB28924, sample SAMN03173240) | marine metagenome | biome: Marine; feature: Water; material: Subsurface seawater | place: North... | reverse complement strand
TCTACATGCAAGGAGTGCGGTGGGTCACAAATCTGCGAGCACGGTCGTCAGCGCTATAAATGCAAGGAGTGCGGCGGGGGTGCATTCTGCGAGCACGGTCGTCGGCGCTATCAATGCAAGGAGTGCGGTGGGTCACAAATCTGCGAGCACGGTCGTCAGCGCTCTCGATGCAAGGAGTGCGGTGGGGGATCAATCTGCGAGCATGGTCGTCGGCGCCATCGATGCAAGGAGTGTCGCTAAAGTAATACATCAAACGCCCTTCTCTACTCGACTAACCAGCTAGCTGCTCACTTCGATCCCCCGACGGACAGCTTCACCACGCAGTCGTACACCTCCGCCTCCAACCGCTTGGCGTTGATCTCGCTCTTCACCATCGCTAGGTTCAGTAAACACACGCCATCCTTGAAGTACGGGGCGGGGTTCCAGTTGGACTCCAGCCCCCGGCCCATCCCGTCAAACACCACGAGCCACTCATCAGACGCCGGGACCTTCTCAAATTGATCCGTCACCCACCCGTTCAGCTCGGGCCCACACCGGTTCAGGTCCAGCAAGGTGCTGAACTGTCCACTGGGCACCGCGCGCACGGCACCCGCGTCGATCTGCGCCTTGAGGATCGGATCGGCGCCCGCGACTGTTTCCAAAAAGGCGTCCAGTTCTGTGTGCGTGACGTCGTTGAGCGCCGCGTGGGTGTTTGCCACCAGCGCGATCTCGGTCCCGGACCCGCCCACCGCCGCGAGCGCCTTGGCGAGCAGTACCATCCCCATGACGTCCGCGCCCGCGTTGTCGCAGAAGATGACGACGCGGTGCCACCCCGGACCCTGCGCGCTCGGACTCCCTCCGGTTGGACTCCCCCCGCACCGCTCCTGAATCCGCTCGAGCGAGTCGAACCTCCACCCGCCTTCCGAGGTATCACGCGATACTCGCTCCCTGGCCCTCGCGAACACCTCCGCGAGCTGCACCGCGTCCAGCTTGTACCGCCCCACTTCCTCCTCGCTCATCTCCGCGGAATCTGGCTCCATGACGCACGGCTCGCAAAAGTCACCAACCGCCACCCCCTGCACAGCCGCCGCGGCTCCCGCGTCGAACAGGTTACCCGCCAGACAGCACTCGATCACCGCTTGGATCATCCTCGCCTTGTGCGACTCTGAGGACTTGGCATCATCCGGTGACCAGATGGAGTCGATCTCTGCGGCGATGGAGTGGAAGAGCACCGCCGCGATTGCGTTTTCATCGCGTTTCAGTCCCGCGAACATGTCGTCGAGGCCCCGCGCGCGGAGTAGTTTCTCTTTCGTGTCCACCATGTCCAGCAGTGTGGCGCCCTGGCCGGCTGGGACGTCATCCTTGGATATCTCCGCGAGGTACGTCTCGTAGTCACCCTCCCACGCGCGGTACCTGTCGAGGTAGTCGGGTGGGCAGTCGTCGCCGAGGAATGTGGCGGTGCGCTCGGCGTTGGCTCGATGCGACGGGAGTTGGCCCAGCAGCAGCGCCACCCAAGCGCGTCGCGCCTCCGCGGAGTCCGCGCACGTGTCGCACACCCCCGGGGAGACGTGGCTGTACCCCCGCGTCGGCTCGAGCAGCGGGAACGGTCCGCACCCGGAGGTGTCGAAGTCGACAAACTTCACGCTCGTATCGGTCGGCGCGGGAGCCGCGCGGAGGAGAACGGCGCGTCCGCGGGGGCGGGGCGCGACGCGCCGGGTCACGCGGTCCCACCTTACGCGTGCATGAATCGAGGTAGCCACCGGTGCGGTCGACGCCACTGAAGATGTCAGCATCGCCATCGCGCGTGCCCCGATCGCGGGACGTGGATGTGACGTGAAGATAAGCACGCGAGTGAGTTTGCAGCTGCCGAGAGACTCCTGTCATCCGCGGCGACAGCTTCTTCGCGTCGCTGAGTGCGCCTGGTCGGGAACCCAAACGCTCGAAGGATACTTTGATCGCCCAAAGTTTTCCGGAAGAAATTTCGATTGATAGCGTGACTGGAACACATAGGCTCGCCAAAACGCGTAAAAGTTCTATTTACGACGAGAAATACAAAATGCGCTTCCAATGACGCAATGGGGGCCACTCTGGAATTGAGATTTTTATTGCCGTATATGGGTTTGAAAGCGCACAATCGGCCGCCCGGCAACGTCGTCGTTGACCGCGCGCGAGCGTCAGTTGGATCACTCGACCGAAGTTTAAGCTTGCAACAGCCTTCAAAGACCCGGATCAGCAGAGATGGGTGTCCGTGGCGGCGATATCGCGGCCCCCTTCCTCCGTAAAGTGTGAGTCCGGAGTCCCGCAATTCTGGGGCGAATCGAACTCAACAACTCGTCACCGCCCGCCTCTTCCTCCGTGGACTTGTCCATGCTGACGCGCCTTCCTCACCCTTCCCACCCCGCAGCTACGCGATCGTGTCCAACGAGGAGACTGACGACATCGTGTCGTGGATGGGAAACGGCAAGCAGTTCACGGTGCACCAGCTCAACGAGTTCAGCACCAAGATCCTGCCCCAGAACTTCAACCACCCAAACTTCAGCAGCTTCGTGAGGCAGCTCAACTCCTACGTGAGTCTCCCCCGCGGTTTCTCCCCCGCACGACGGCACCCCCCGGTCCTCGAGCGCGTGCCCTGCGTCGCGCGCGTGAACCCCCGCGGGAGGAACCCACCACCGCGCGAACCTCGCCCGTGTTGAGCCCAACCCGTCGACGAATCACAAACCCGAACTTCGGCAAAAACTTCATCACAAAAATTAATTCACCCGATCCTTTCCCATCGCGTCTCAGGGCTTCCGCAAGGTTGAGCACGGCACGTGGACGTTCGCCAACCCCAACTTTTTCCAGGGCGGCGAGGACCACCTGAAGAAGATCAACCGCAAGACGACGCCGAAGAAGGCGGAGGAGAACGCGCAGCGAGGGTGGCACGACGAGAGCGGGTTTGGCCTCGGCGGCGACCCGAGACGCACCGCGCTGGACCTGCACATGCGCCAGGAGCTCCAGATCTGCCGCCTGGAGGTGGCGCACCTCGTGCACAGGATCGGCACCGTCGAGCACATCCAGGAGCAGCTCCTGGCGCTGCTCATCAACCCCCAAGGGGGCGCGCAGAGGGCCGCCGCCCAAGGGGGCATGCAGGGGCAGCCCGGCAACCAAGGGCAGGGCGGCGTGGGCGACGTGCTCGAGTCCCTGTACAAGCAGATCTGCGAGAGCAGGCACTCGGGCGACGCGGCGAGTCTGGGAGGCTTGGGCGCGTACGGCGCGGCGGCCGTGCTCGCGAGGCAGCCCGGGCTGGGAGTCGGAGCGAAGCCGGGGGGTTTGGGCGCCGCGCAGCCGGGCAGGCACGACCTCGGCGGGATGCCCGGGGGTGGGATGCCCGGGGGTGGGATGCCCGGGGGTGGGATGCCCGAGGGCGGGATGCCCGGGGGCGGGATGCCCTTTGGGTACGACGCACTCGCCGGGCTCGGCGTCACCGGCGTGGGGGGCGCCGCGCAGGGGTTCTACCATCAGGCGAAGTGAGCGGCGAGACCTATGTATACAGTGGGACCTTCGAACGAATGAAGAGGGATCTTCGATTGACACGAACGATTGAATTGGCCGACGAACACGAGGGACGCGAACCTCGACCCGGGCATTTGGGCATTTGTTTGAGAGTATTTGGATTGACGACGGTGCGTGCCTCGTCGCCGGGGGACTGGCATGCACCGCGCGGATTTTTTAGGTTTAATAGTACCAAAGAACGTATTATGCATCGCTCGAGTCGAAGTCTGTTGAATGATTTTTGGCTACGCCTTCTCCTGGACTCACGCCTTCTCCACCATCAGGAGCCGGTCGCCCTCCTTGACCTCCTCATCGAGTTTTGTCAGTATCTCAACCACGCGCATCTTCCGGTGCCCCGTCGCCTTGACGTTCAGGCACGCCTTGTGCGTCTCGATGATGACGGCGTGGGTGCCCTCGTCGATCACGTCCCCGACCCGCACCGGTATCTCAACCACGTCTCCGACGACTCCGTCGGGTATGGACACCTGGTCGGAGATGATCGGGGTGGTGATGGCCCAGCTGACGTCGCCTCGATCCAGCGCCTCGGCGTCGTGAGATTTCGATGGCGTCGACGTGTGCAGGCGTCCCCTGCCCGCGACGTCGGTCCATTGGGTGGCGCTCGATGGGTGCCCAGAGCCTCCGTATCTCGCCCGATTCTCGTCGCTCGGATACGCACGGGTTATCCACTCACTGGTCGGGGCGCGCCACGCGAGGAGGTGCGCGCGGGGGAGAAGCTCCGTGCGTGACACCACACGCGTGGAACCCATGACGCGACGGAGCGCGTGCACGGCGGTCGACGCGCCGTTGCCTCCCGCCATGTGCCACGTAGGAATGTTCGAGCGCTGACGACGCAGACAACACTTGACTGCGTGAAAAATTTCGTTTCGTTTCGTTTGGGGTGAACCCCTACTGGCTAGAGCTCCCCTTCGCCGAGGCTGCGGAGAAACTTGCGGATCAGGATCGCGGCGATGGCCGCCACCAGGGCAGCCGCGAGAAGATCCAGCTTACGCTTCAGGTCCGCCACCGCGGGGCTGTCAGTCACGCCGGCGGCGGGGCGCGTGGGTGCGGCGGCGGGGGGCGGCGGGGTCGGAGCCGGTTGGGGCTGGGGGGCGGGCGGCGGCGTCGGCGCCGGTACCTCCCGCTCGACGAAAACCTCCCGCTCCGGCGCGGTGGCGTGCGTCTCCGCTTCCCCGCCGTCCGTCTCCGTCGTCCCGTCGGGTGTCCCCTCGACCTCGACCGTCTCCTCCTCCTCTTCTACAACCTCTTCGTCAATCTCCTCCGTCACCTCAACCTTCCTCGGCGTCGGCTCGCCCAACCCGGCGTCACCACCGCCGCCCGTACCCTCCAGCTCGATCGTCTCCCCTTCCGCCTCGATCTCCTCCCGTCGCTTCGCCTCGACTCGCGTCTCCCACCGGCGAAGCATCCGGTCATGGACGCTCTGGGTCAACTCGCGCCTCGTCGCGTTGCCAAACGATGGCACCTCCTCCCTGCTCCTGACCGCCAATGACCTCCGTTCGTCCGGGGTGAACTCCAGGGAGCCCACGGCGCCGTCCGCGGGGGTGGGCATGAACGCCCTGACCGCCAGAAGCGCGGTGCGCACGCTCCAAGAGGGTTGCCAGTGCTCGGGGTGGTGCTGGGTGATGGAGAGGCAGATCTTCGTCATGGTCTCGAACCTTCCCGACGGTGTGAGGAGCATGAACGACGGGGGTTTGAAGGGGTACTCGGGCGGCAGGAGGATCCGCCCGTGGTAGATACCCCCTTCAAACTCTGATCCCTCCGCGCCCATGATGGCGAAGTGCCACTCGAAGATGTCGTCCTCGCACATCTCCGCGTGCACGCACCAGCTCTCGTTCTCGTCCTCGTCCGACGCCAGCATCTCCCGCTGCTCCCGGAGGATTCGCTTGACCGCGGGGTTGTGCGTGTTAAACTTGGATCCAGACGATCCATCGCCGCCGGATGGGTCACCCCCGGGCGATGGGTCACCTTCCGACATGGCTACTCCGACAAGCGCCCCTCGGATCTGGCAATGGGCAAAACTGACCTCGGATATCACCTCGGAAAATTCAGAAACGGTGGCGCGATGCTGGGCGACGGCGCTGACGACGACTTTGGCGATCGGGACGGGGGTCACGGCGGGAGGTACGGCATAGACCGCGGTCGTAGCCCGAGGGGTCGTGGCAGGTCCAGGTCCCGGTCCCGGTCCCGGTCCCGGTCGAGGGGCAGGGACGGGCGCGATGGGAATCGACGGCGGGATCATCGATCGAGATCGAGGTCGCGAGGCGGCAAGCGCGACTTCCCGAGGTCGTGGAGCCGATCGCGTTCGAGGTCGCCGCGCCAGCGCCGGCGCAGCAGATCACGCTCCAGATCTCGCCGCCGCCCACGAACCCGGTCGCGTTCCCCAGCTCGGCGCGTCAGGGACGTCCCACCGCCGCCGCCCCCAGCCGGACGGCACCGGGAAGGCGGTGGTGACCAAAGGGACAGCAGGGCTCCGTCCGGGCGCACACCAGGGGTGTGCTTCGCCTTTCAGCGGGGGCAGTGCAATCGGGGATACGAGTGCAGGTTCGCGCACGTCAAATCCGACGCGCCACCGCCTCCCCAAGGCGGCGGGAACAGGCAAGGCGACCCCAACAGAGGCGGCGATCCCGAGCCCCCGCCGCTGCATTCCATCCAAAAGGGCCGCGTCGCCAACGTCCGGCCCTTCGGCATCTTCGTCCGCATGCCTGGGTTCAGCCGCGACGGCCTGGTGCACTGCGCCAACGTCAGCGACGAGCTCACGTTCCAACGGGACGACAGCGACGACGCCAAGGTGATGGCGATGGAATACTTTCATCCCAAAGATACCGAGATCTACGTCAAGGTGACCGAAGTTCGCCGGGACGGGTACTCGGGACAGGTCAAGGTGGGTCTGTCCATGAAACTCGTGAACCAAGCCACGGGTGAGGACCTGGACCCCGACCACTCCAAGGCTAAATCCTTAGTGGAGGGGTTCATGAACGGAGGTGGCGGCGGTGACAGAGGCGGCGGTGACAGAGGTGGCGGCGGTGACGGGGGCGGATCGTCGGATGATCCGCCGCCGCTCAACTCGACGCATCGCGCCACCGTGCAGTCCGTGAAGCCGTACGGCGTGTTCGTGTCCCTGGCGGGGTTCAGGCGGAACGGTCTGGTACCCCACCACCAGGTGAGCGACTACCTGGAGTTCAGTAAGGAGGACACGGACGAGGACAAGGTCAAGGGGCTGGAGGGCGCCGTCGGGCGGGGCGACGCGGTGTACGTGAAGGTGGTCGAGCTGAAGGAGCCAAACTACCCGGGCGAGGGACCCGTCAAGGTGACGTGCTCCATCAAGCTGTGCGACCAGCAGGACGGAACGGACCTGGACCCGGGGTGCTCCAGGTACTACCCCCAGGGCGAGCGAGGGGGCGGTGAGGGGGCGGGCGGCGGCGGTGATCACGGAGGCCGGTCCAGACAAATCGGCGCCAACGCCGGTGACAAGGTTCGCAAAGGCGGCGTCATCGACTGGGGCCACCACCTCGGCGACGTCAAGCAGTACGGCGACGGTAAGCAGTACGACCTGGTCATGGACGACGGCCCGGAGGAGGAGAGGGACCCAATGCACCTAATGCAGGGTCCCGCCGGGGTGGCGGTGCCGCCCCCTCCGCCCGGCCCGGTTCCCTCCGGCGCTCGGGATCATGCCATCGGAAGCGTGGAGGAGGCCCTCGCTATCCTCGCCAAGCACAAGAAGGAGAAGAAAGAGAAGAAGGAGAAGAAGAGCAAAAAGTCCAAGAAGAGTAAGAAGAGCAAGAAGGAGAAGAAGTCGAGGCGGGACCGTTCGGATAGCTCGAGTGACTCTGACTCTTGAGACAAAAAAATGATATTGGCTATTATTGATTGCTAGAGACGGCGAGAGATCAGAGTTCCTTCTTGTCGTCCCCTTTAGCGGGCTTCTTCGCGCCTTTCTTCTTCGCGCCCTTCTTCTTCTTACCGCTCGACTTGACGTCCTTGTCCTTCTCGAGCTTGGCCTCCTTCACCGCCGGGGACTGAGCCGAGGCTAGGTCGTCTCCGTCCTCGCATTCGGCTCCGAACTGGATGCACATCTTCTCAGCCACGTTCGTCGAGTTCAGCTCCTTGGCGTATAACGCCTTCTGGAGTACCTCCTCCTGCTTCTCAACGATCCTGTGGCAGTAGTCGTTGAGCTCGTCCCTCATGGTCTTAGCCTGAGGGTTCTTGGACACCCTGCCGATGTTTTCCCATCGCTGCGTAACCTTGATCCCGTCCCCGTCCTCGGGTCCGTCGCGGAGCTTGACGCGCTTCAGTTGGTACTGGCCTAAGGAGCCACCGCAGACGTCCTCCATGAGCTCGGTGAACCTCTGCTCGCTGACGTCGTACGGGATCAACTTGCCGTACCGCACGCCCTTGCTGTCGAGCCTGCCGCGCAGGTCCACGTGGTTCCGTGGTTTCTCCGCCTCGAGCGCCGTCTGCAATCGCCCGGCGACAGCGGCGCAGGCGGAACACTTGGCCTCGATGGCTTCGATCGCCGCCGGCGCGGTGAGGAGCAGGCCCGCGAGCACGAGGAGGACCGCGGGGATGCGGAACAGACCGAATGGCATAGTGTCTAGGTCTGCACGAGTGCCGCGCGCGTTAGGCGCGGTCCGATCTGATGATCGTCGGAAAGCTTCTTCGAAGACGAAATTTCCACCGCAGACTGATGATCTCGAGGCAGCAGAAAGTGAAGTGAAGCCGGTGTGCTTATTACATAACGTGGGTTCATCAGATGCTACTCCCCGGGCTCCTGCGCGCGGAGTCGTTATCGAGCTCCTCAATCTCCGATCCCTGCGCGCTGTCCCTCAACACCACCATCGCGGAGTCCGTCGCGCCCGGTCGACGACCGAGCGCCCCGCCCCGCCGTCGCCGTTCATTCTCCTCAACCTCGACGAAGATGTTCTTGACGTGGCTCAAGATCATCTCAGCCTTGGCCTTGCTCCTCGCCGCGCGATCCTCCTCAGCCTTGACCTGCGCCTCCCGTCTCGCCTTCCGTCCCCGAAACGCCGCCTGGATGCGCTGCACCGCGTACAGCTGCTCGATGGTCAGCTGCTCGCCGTCGGCGCCCGTCATGCCGTGCGTTATTTGTAACATGGGCGCGGTGCTCCCCCGCACCTTGGCGTTCTCCGCGATCTTCTTCTCCGCCTCAATCTTAGCCTTGACCTTGCCCGTCTCCAGCGCGATCTGGACATCCGGGGGTAACGCCTCGGTGTTGATGCCCATCGCCCTCGCGGTCACCGCCTGCAGCACGTCCTGGTAGTGCAGGTAGTTGGACTCGACGTGGAGGTTCAAGTTTTTCTGAAAACGGAGGATGCCGAGCCGCGACAGCCGCGTGCCCTTGACGCCGAGCGGGGTGTTCGTGAGCTTCAAGAGGGAGACCAGGCGGGTGCAAGGGATGAATCCCGTCGCGTGGGGGTCCAGCCTGGACCAGGCCTCGGCGAAGTCCTCGATGTGCTTGTCCGTGATGTTGGTCCCTTCCTCCTTCTTGTTGTTGCTAAAGTTGTCCAAGACGACGGCGATGAGAAGGTTGAGGGTGATGAACGTACCGAGGATGACGAAAGTGATGAAGTAGAAGGGCGCGCCGTCGTTGCCGCAGCACTCACCCCTCGCGCAGTCCACATCGCTGTCGCAGTCGGTGTCAATCATGCAGTCGTACATGACGGAGTTCCAAGCCTCGCCCGTCACCATGCGCAGCAGCAGGAGGAGCGAGTTGCCAAAGTTTGTAAAGTTGGCGTCCTTGTTCAGGTTCTCGCCAAACCTAACCTTGCCGAAGAGGTTCATACCCAGGATGGCGTACACGAAGCACAACAGGAACATCAGCGCGCCGATGTTCAGCAACCCGGGGAGGGAGATGATCAGGGTGTTGAAGAGCATGCGCAGGCCCGTCAGCTTCTTCACAACCCTGAAGATCCTCGCGAGACGCAGGATGCGAAACACGGATGCCGCGCCGCCGCTGCCAGCCATGAACCCGACGAGGGTGATGGCGACGCAGAAAAAGTCGAAGCAGTTCCATCGGCTGGAGAAGTACGCCTCGGGGTACATGGCGTACAGCTTCGCCCCCGCTTCGAGGGTGAAGATGACCGCGAATAAGATGGAAAGGCCGAGCAGCGTGCCGGTCCACGTGTCGTTCATCTCGTAGTGCTCCATCATCATCGTCAGCGCGTTGCACACGATGACAGCCATGATGAACCAGTCAAACTCTTCCCTCTCCACGATCTTGTACACGCTCTTGCGCGTCTCATCCTCGGGGTAGTAGTCAGCCTTGGCGGGTATCGACTGCTGCTGCAAACGTCGCTGGCTCTTGACCCACATGACCTGCGCCTTTGTCATTAAACCGTTGCTCCCGTCGGCGGATTCCGCGGCGAGCCTGGCAAAGTTGTCCAGGATGATACCGATGAAGAGGTTGAGGATGAAAAAGTTGGCGACAATCTCGAACGCGACGAAGAAGAACGCGATGGGCGGGTTGTTATCCCGCTTGGGCGCCAGCTCGGGTGACCGGGAGTCCACGCCGTTGTACATCACCGCCGTCCAACCCTCCGTGGTGGACATCTCAAACAACGTCTGCATCGCGAGGAAGATGTTGTCAAAGTTCATGTCATCCGACTGCCACGTCCTCTCCACGTAGACGGTGCTGTTGAACGTGCCGGTGCACTGCACTTCGGTGAACGCGCTGTGGTCGTAGGACGCGCCGCCGGGGGTCGGGCCGCACGACTTGGTGATGCTGTCCCACTCCATTGCGACACCCGTGTCGTTGACCCATCCGTCGAGACACTCCGCCTTGGCCTCGACGTCCTCGTCGTCGCATCGGGCGAATGCGCCCATGAAGAGCTGCATGCCGAGGATGCCGAAGATGAGCCAAAAGAGAAGCGACACCATGAACACGTTGCCCATGCCGGGAATGGACGCGAACAGAGCGTTGACCACAACCTTCAGCTCCGGCACCCGGCTGATGACCCGCAGCGGCCGAAGCACCCTCATCGTCCTCAGCGATCGAACCCAGCCGAGGTTGCCGGAGATCATCTTGCCGACGATGCCGATCATGACGATGAAACCATCCATGCAGTTCCACGGGTCCCTCAGGTACGAGTCCTTGTCCTCCAGGTACAGACCAAACGCGATCAGCTTCATGACCATCTCCAGCGCAAACACAATCGTAAAGAAAATGTCCACACCCTCCAGAGCATTCTTGGTCCCGCTGTTCTCCATCGCCTTGGGGGACTCGAAGGCCATCGTGAGCGAGGAGATGAGGATAAAGGTCATGATGACGTAGTCGAACTGCTTGTCGTCCACGAGCTTGAAGCAAAACTGACGGACGGGGTTGTCCACGCCGAAGATCATGAGAGACTTTTTGTCCGAGTACTTGTGCAGGGGTTTGGGCGCGGCGCCCGGCATTGGGGCGCATCCGCCGGCAGCCGCCTCGGCAGTCGCGTTCAGCCCGTACCGGAAGGACACCAGCTTACCCGCGCGCAACGCCTTCATCTTACCCTCCTTGTAAGCCTGTTCCTCCTCGAGGCGCTTCTGGCGGATGGCGTCAGCCTCGGCGATCTTCCTCGCCTCCTCCTCCGCCGCCTCCGTCTCCTCCAGCCAAGCCTCGTGCAGCACGCCTTCGATGAGTCTCTCCCAGCCGCGTAGCACATTCGGGGGAAAGTCTTTGTCCGGGAGCTCGTCCCAGAACTTTTGCTGCTCCAGCTCCTCCTTCGTCTTCTCCCGTTGACCCTTCTTCTTGCTCAGGTACTTGAAGAACGACACGCTCTCCATCAACGTCTTGGTGCTCTCGTACTCGGTCTGAACCTCAACCTCGGAGAAGTTGGTGAGTAAGATGGCGACAAAGAGGTTGAGCACCACAAAGTTGCCGATGAGAAGGAGCGCGACGAAGTAGAGCGCGGACCAGGACCCGTTGCTCGCCATGCCGTCGTACATCACGGCGTTCCAGTCCTCCCCGGTGAGCACCTGGAACACGGTGACGAGCGCCCAGATCAGGGTGTCAAAGTTGTGCCGCGGGGTATCGCCGTCGTCCAGCCCGCACATTTTACCCCCAAACAACTGCATGCCAAGCAGCGCAAAGATGAAGATGGTCAACACGACGATGAAGGTGAAATTCCCGAGCTCCATCACGGTGAGGTAGATGGTGTAAAGGAAGTTCTGCAGCGAAGTCCAGCTGCGAATCAGCTTCAACACGCGAAGGATGCGAAACGCTCGCAGCGCCGTTAGGCCGCCACCCGCCGAGAGCGCCAGTTCGACGATGGACAAAATCACCACCGTGGCGTCGAACATGTTGAACCGGTCCTTGCTGTACTCTTCGAACCCCATGCCGATCACCTTGGACACCATCTCCAGGATGAACATGATCGTGAGAATCAGGTTGATCACGTCGAGGGCGTTGGCGTAGGAATTTGGCATGCCGTCGTACTCCATGGCCAGCACCAGCGTGTTGACCGCGATGCACACGACGAAGATAGGGCCAAAGTACCGGTGCTCGATGATCGCCTGACACAGCTTCTTCAGCGGGGAAGGGCCAGCCTGACCGAGATCCAACGCCTTGAGGTGGTCGACCTCGTCCTCGTCATCCTCGGACACGACGTCCAGCCCGAGCTCCTTGCGCCTCTTCGCCGCCTCAGCCTCCCGTTTGTCCGCCTCAGCCTCCTTCTCCGCAGCCTCCTCCGCGGCATCCTCCTTCGCCTC
>ENA-UOXV01006484-UOXV01006484.1-marine-metagenome-genome-assembly--contig:-NODE-6484-length-12238-cov-5.411311_pt1 | contig 12238 bp, 9 predicted proteins | sample MGYA00238165_ERZ766961 | MGnify/ENA primary metagenome ERZ766961 (study PRJEB28924, sample SAMN03173240) | marine metagenome | biome: Marine; feature: Water; material: Subsurface seawater | place: North... | reverse complement strand
AATCCTTTCCAGTAGTAAAAGCCGAATATGGAGGGGTAACTTGTAATGAAACTTTGATATCAGTTCCCATTCTGGGGTAAATTATTTGATCAAGAGAGTTTCTATTTACTGTGATTCTATAGAATATATTATTGGCAACTCCTTTGTTAAATAGAAAGGAATTCCAATTATTCATAACGTATTTCTGATAACTGAGTTCGTGTCTCACAATAAAATAGTCATCAGGCCATTTCAGTTGTTGCCCCAAACCGATAGTAGTACCCCAAATAGTAATGTCCTGCCTTCTAATATCATCTTTTTTAAATCCATTGCTCTGAACAGACCAGTAACCAGAAACGCTAAACGAGAGCGGCTTTTTGCCACCTAACCAAGGTTCTGTAAATGAAAAGTTGAGCGAGGAATAGAACAATCCACTTGTTTGAAATCGAAGTGATAATTGTTGGCCATCCCCACTTGGTAGAGGTCTCCATTCTTTAAAATTTAATACATTTTTTAATGAGAAATTGGTGAATCGAATACCTACAGAGCCAACAATACGGCCGCCTCCCCACCCACCTGAGAGTTCAATTTGATCTGAAGGTTTTTCAGCAACCGTATATTCCATATCTACGGTTGCATTTTCGGGGTTTGGTTTTGGAACCACATTCATTGCTTGAGGGTCAAAATAACCAAGAACACCTAATTCTCTTTGAGACCTCATAATGTCCGATCGACTGAATAAATTTCCCGGCAAGGTTCTTATAGCTCTGTAGACAACATGGTCATTGGTTTTGGTATTGCCCATTACTGCAACCTTATTAATTCGGGCTTGCCTTCCCTCATATATTCTTATTTCTAAATCAACGGAGTCATTTTCAACATATACTTCAACTGGTGTAACCTGAAAAAACAGGTAGCCGTCGTCCATATATAAGGAGGAAACATCTTTCCCATTTGGATCCATGAAAAGTCGTTGTTCAATTAAAGTTGGATTATAAATGTCTCCTTTGTCAATGGCAACAATATTTTTAAGTGTGTAGGTAGAAAACTTGGTGTTACCTACCCATTTTACACTCCTGATAAAATATTGATTTCCTTCGTCAATGGTAAGTTCTAAGTTTATGGTCTTTTTGTCATAATCATACATGGTGTCTTTTGTGATTTTTGCATCACGAAATCCCATCTCCTTGTATTTGTTGATAATCATTTTTTTATCTTCATCGTAACTCGCTTGAATAAACTTGGAGCTTTTGAAAACATTTAATTGTACGTTTTCAGTTAAATAATTCCAAGCGATTTTACCGGCATAAAGTGAATCTTTATCAGTTAGGGAAGCTGTACCAGTTTCAACTAGCAGCCCTTGGGGGTCATAAAAAGGTTCGAATGAGCTTTTTTGCCTTGTTTCTTTCATAGCTTTTTTTACAGTGAAATTGGTGAGGTGATGATTATCTGTGACGGAAATATTATGAATTTTAACTTTTTTGAATTTCACAATGTCAAGAGTCATATAGACATGATCAGGAAACTGTTCATCCGGAGTTAGTGAAACATTTACATCTGCTTTTAAGAAACCTTTATCTATGAAATAATATTCTACTTTTTGTTTGGTACTAAGGATGAGGTTTTCCGTAACTATTTTTTCTTTATAAAGATCTATTTCCTCCCTTAAATCGTTCGCTTCAGATTTTTTTACACCAATAAATTTGAACCGAGATAATCTAGGCTGCTCTTTTATAAAAATATCGAGGAAGATGAGATCGCCTTGAACCTTGGAGTAACTAATTTTAATGTCCTCAAAAAGCTGTTGTTTCCATAGTTTTCTAACTGCCTTGGAAATGTCTGAGCCTGGGATGGTAATTTTTCTTCCAATCTTTAATCCTGAAATAAGAATAATTGCTCCTTCATCTAATTTCTCAGCTCCTGAAACGGTAATACCGCCAACTTTAAATTCCTTAGGATTGGAGTAGTCGACTTTAAATGATGCCCCTCCCAATTCAATTTGGGAATATAGCTGAAAGCCTAACAAAACTAAAATGACTAGGATTAAATTTTTCACAAGGCCTTAAATTTGCTCGCTGGTTTTTCCAAAACGTCTTTCCCTGCTTTGGTAATCTACTACGGCTCGATACAAATCCTCTTTTTCAAAATCAGGCCATAATTTGTCTAAAAAACAAAATTCGGTATAGGCTGATTGCCATAGTAAAAAATTACTAATTCTATATTCTCCACTAGTCCTTATCATTAATTCTGGATCAGGAATGTCTTTTGTGTTAAGATAAGACTTAAAAACATCCTCGCTAAACTCGTCAGAATCTATTTTGTTGTTCTTTACATCGTTTATTATTGATTTAATGGCATTTGTTATTTCCCAGCGAGAACTATAACTCAAAGCTAAGATAAGAGTCATACCATCATTTGTTGAAGTATTGTCAATTGTCTTTTGTAAGCTTTTTTTACACCCTTTTGGCAAAGAATCGGTGTCACCGATCGTAGCTAACTTGATGTTGTTTTTCATTAAAGTTGGTAATTCCTTGCTTAGTGAATTCACTAATAATTCCATTAAAGCATCAACTTCAAATTTCGGTCTGTTCCAGTTTTCAGTAGAAAAAGCATAAAGGGTTAAGTACTTAACGCCAATTTCAGCACAGGATTCGGTTACATTTCTTACAGCCTTAATGGCACTTTTGTGACCAAAAATGCGAGCTAACCCCTGTTTTTTAGCCCACCTGCCATTTCCATCCATGATTATGGAAATATGCGAAGGGATATTCTCTTTTTTTAATTGGGTTTTGTAACTCATTTAAATAAAAAAAAGCCCTAATGGACTTCAATTTAGCTAGGCAAATATACTTAAACAATACTGCATTTAGTGTTGTTATTTAAGTTAAATATTCAGAAAGAAATGTTTGATATTGAAAGTTAATAAAGTTATAACTATTGAGTATTGTAGCGGCAAAGATTGGGATGTTTCCCTATTCGGATTAACATGGTAAAACTGGTCATTGTATATAAATCTTTCCTCTGAGAGTTTCCTCTTTGCATACCCCATTCATTTTGTTTATTTCCATTGTCTAAACTCCGGTTAGAAAGGGCTTGAGATACCGTACTCATACTTGATGGGTCATCTGGGTAAGTAGTACTAACATCATCTAGGTAGTCCGTAAATGTCTTCCGAATTCCATATTCTACGGCAAATAGAATGCGATGGTTTAATTTAAATTTTAGCCCTACTCCGAATGGAATGGCGAATTGCATCTTTTTATATTCTTCTGGTTGTCCTTCAGTTCTATATTCTCTTAGATTATATACATTACCATTTAATGCTGTAGTGGGGGTAAACCAAAATAAGGCCGCACCGGCAAAAATGTAAGGTGAAAAATGATGACGTATAACAAAACTATGATAAGGTAAAAAATTGAATTCAAATTGAGTTGAAAATTCATTGATATTGGTTTCGAAATTCAGGTTTCGATTCTTCTTTATTTGTGATTCTGACTGATTATCATCACCAGTGATTTTCGCAAAAAGAATAGAATTTTTCCAAGTAAACCTGTCGTTTATTGGAAATCTATGAACGATTCCCCAAGCAAAGTTTGTATTTGCTTTTTTGAAATGTCCTGTTTCATTTAGATCTCCCAAATAGTAGCTCATTCCAGCAGTTAGACCAACTTGATTTTGGGATTGACTAAGTCCAACAAAATGCTGTAATAGAATTAGAGTAAATGACAGAAAGAAAAGCTGACTACGCACGTAGCGAAAGTATAAATAAGATGAGAAATAAGATTAAAAACGTGGTTTAAACGCTTTTCCGCTCAAAATCTTATAACTAACTGTAAACATAAATGCCATATAGAAATCATCATACTTGGCTCCACCTCTTGTTTCACCAGTACCAGTCCAAGTTGCTCTGTCACCAGACTTGTCCGCAGGGTCAGCTAATAATCCAGCCTCTGGATCTCCGCCGTTGGCAGCAATAATTGCGTTATTATCGTAATAAACACCTCCAACATCATCTAAGTAATCAGAAAAAGATTTTCTAAACATATACTCAACTCCAACATTCCAGTGTTTTCCTAGTGAATACTTAGCCCCAATCCCAAGAGGAATAGCCAAGGCGAACTTGCTGTAAGGTTTTACTCCTGAACCACTCACAGTTTGCCCTTCAGTTCCAATTTTGCTTAATGGTTTATATTTTGACGAACCTGAATGTTTTCCAGTTGGATTAAAATATAATCCATTAATACCAGTGGTAACATACATTGACAATCCATAAAGGAATCCGTTTTGTGTTCCTTTTAATCGAAAAGCATGGCTAAATTTCTCTCGAATGAAATAATAACGACCTAAAATTCCAATTTCATAGATTTGAGTTTGAATATCAAAATTTCTATGAAGTCTAGAAACGTTTCCAGAACTCGCATCCCTGGCTTTAAGCCATGCATAAGTGAACTGTCCGTTAAGTGAAATATTTTTTGATAAGTAATAGTTGTAACCAGCAAAGACACCCCAACTAGTTTCTTTAAAGTTCATATCGAGTATGAAGTTCGAAGGTTCATCATTATAACCTCCGACATCACTCAAAAACCATGTGGTTCCAGCGCCAAAAGTAACTTCTTGACGAAATTTTTTCCATCGTTGGGCATCAACATTGGAAGCAAATAGAACCAATAATACTAGGGTTATTGTTTTGTTTAAAGGCACTTGGGTGTTTTTTGAATTGATGCAAATATAATCATATTGGTTTTTGATTTATAGAAATATTTTTTTGCTCGAAAAGTAGATTTTAATTTCGTTGATCTTTACCCCAATTCATTTTATTACTAAGTGTATTGAGAAAAGTTTGTTGATTTAGATTTAATAGTTTGATTGAAAAGTCACATTTTTTAATTTCAATTTCCAATGCTGAATCAAAAGTTTCCATTCTACTATCCATAGAAACTAAAAAATCTTTACCGCGTCCTTCAACTTTAAGTTTAATGGTATCGTTCGATGAAATTACAAAAGGACGAGAGGTTAGATTGTGCGGTGCTACCGGAGTAATTACAAAATTTTCGGAGCCAGGTGTAATTATAGGTCCCCCACAACTTAATGAATAGGCAGTAGAGCCAGTTGGTGTAGATATTATTAAGCCATCCGCCCAGTAGGTGTTCAAAAACTCACCATTTATATAAGCATGTATGGAAATCATACTAGATGTATCCTTTTTGTGCACTACAACTTCGTTAAGCCCAAAGTTTTTGTTTCCAAATAGGTTAGGTTTAGTTTTAAGTTCAAGAAGCATTCGATCTTCTAAAAAATAATTTTTTTTGTCAATTTGAATTAAGGCTTCAGAAATGTCTTCCACTTTTATTGTCGAAAGAAACCCCAACCGGCCAGTGTTAATTCCCAATATGGGTATATCCGAATTTTCTACTAAAGTAACAGAATCAAGCATAGTTCCATCTCCTCCAATAGAGAAGAGGCATTCCGCATGCTCGTGCATTTCCTTAAGAGAAGTAAATTGAGCAACTTGAGAACTCATTTTTATCCTTTTCTTTAGAAATGAATAAAAAGATTTGAATACAATTACCTTGATATCTCTTTTTTCTAACTCATCGAATAGAGTTTGAATATCTAGAATGTGTTTGTCATCAAATAACCGCCCATAGATTGCAATCTTTTTCATTTCTACATGTTAAGATAATTCATAAGATTGTTGTACCTGTCTTGAAGATCATCATCAGAGGAGCTTTCATCATAACTAGCAGTAATGTCATATTCAAAGCGTTCGAAAGTCTGAATTATGTCCTGTACATTTTCCTTATTAACCTTTACCGTGAGCTCAAACTTATTATCATCATAGCTTCTTGTAATAAAACTACCTAAAATTTTCGCATCGTTACTCTCAACAATTCTAGCAATTTCTATCATAGAATAGTCTGCAACTACCAAATCCATTACAATTATTCCACCAGGGTTTTTCACTAAAGGCATTTCTGCAATGGCCTGCATAATACCGGAAACAGTAGTAACGCCTAAAAACAAATCCTTGGTAGAAAGAATGGGAATTAAACTAAGCTTATGCTTTTCTATGAGCTTTACAACTTCAAATACATGTTCATTTTCGTAAACAGAGGTTTTAATTAAATTATGGATATGGTTTCCAATTTTCTCAGAACCGTTTTCGATATTAAATAAATAATCTTCATAGATTAATCCGAGGTATTGGGAGCCTTGATTTACTGCAAGATGAGTAACTTTAAATTCATCCATCCATTCTATGGCTTGTGCAACAGAATCTTCTTTTGTTAAAGAAGGAATTTCAGTTATAAGTATCTCACTTGAGAGCATAAAATATTATCTAATTTCGCCGCTTAATTCAAGTCAAAACTAAGATTTTTATGTGCAAGCTAAGTGTTAACGTAAACAAAATTGCTACCCTCAGAAATGCAAGGGGAGGAGACGTTCCAAATTTGGTTAATGTGGTTAAGGACGTTGAGCGCTTTGGAGCTGATGGTATTACTGTTCATCCTCGTCCCGATGAGCGCCATATTCGTTATCAAGATGTTTATAATATTGATAAAGTGTATAAGACTGAATTTAATATTGAGGGTTATCCAAACAAAAAATTCATGGATCTGGTTCATGAAGTTAGACCTGGCCAAGTTACATTGGTGCCAGACCCTCCAGGAGTTTTAACGAGCAATGCGGGCTGGGACACAAAAACTAATCTTGATTTTCTGACAGAAGTAATAGCGAGTTTTAAATCAGCTAACATTAGAACCTCTATTTTTATTGATACGGATTTAGAATTAATAGAATTTGCAAAAAAGACTGGTGCCGATCGTGTAGAATTATATACTGAGTCCTATGCAAGTAACTATTTTAAAGATAAAATAAAGGCTATTGAACCGTATAAAAAAGCTGCTACTTGCGCTCAGTCAATTGGATTAGGACTTAACGCAGGACATGATTTAAGTTTAGAAAACCTGAAATATTTTAACGAACAGATTCCTTTTTTAGACGAGGTTTCCATTGGGCATGCTTTGGTTGCTGATGCTTTATATTATGGACTTGAAAATGTTGTTCAGATGTACAAAAACCTATTAATAGATTAGATCTTAGTTCCTGTATGAAATTAAATTATAAAAATTTTGGACATGGTGAGCCCTTGGTCATATTGCATGGACTAATGGGTATGTTAGATAATTGGCAGAGCCTGGCTAAAGGATATTCAGATCATTTTGAAGTGTTTATTTTAGATGCAAGAAACCATGGTCATTCACCTCATGATTCGGAAATGAATTATGAGATTATGATGCATGACCTATTAGAATTTTGTCATGATCATGGCCTAAGTGAAATTTATTTAATGGGACATAGCATGGGTGGGAAAACCGCCATGAAATTTGCTCAGAATTTCCCTGATTTCGTGACAAAATTAATTGTTGCTGACATTGCGCCAGTTGTTTACCCAATACGGCATCATATAATTTTAGAAGGACTTAAGTCTTTGGACTTTAATGTCATAAAATCAAGAGGAGAGGCTGAAAGACAATTAGAACAATACATACCTGAAATAAGCATTAGACAGTTTTTATTAAAAAGCAGTTATTGGGTAGAAAAAGGAAAATTAGGTCTACGTTTTAATCTAGACTCAATTATTGAAAACATTGAAATTATTGGTGAACAAACTACCGATGCTGTTTTTGAAAAAGACACGCTTTTTATTAGGGGTGAAAATTCAGAGTATGTTAAAGAAGAAAACCTAGAATTAATAAATGAATATTTTCCAAATAATTCATTAGTTACAATTCCCGATGCTGGTCACTGGTTACATGCTGAAAAGCCAAAATTGTTCATTGAAGAAACCTTGAAGTTTTTAATAGAAGATTGATTATTAAGAAGGTCCGCTCTATTCGAAATCTGTGGTTAGCTTGAACCGCAGTACTCGACTATTGCCTGCGTCTGCAACGTAAACTATTTTTCTAAAGTAAGCAACACCCATAGGATTGTTAAACTGGTTTAGGCCTATTCCCTCACCACCAAATGAGGCCAAAATTTGTTTTCTATTGGAAGAAAATGGAGGTGGGTTAGCTCCCTCATAGCCCTCGTTAGTAAACTGATACAAAGAGTCATTTGCAGCGTCCACCACAAAAATGTAATTGGTTCTGTCTCCAGCATAAGTAACCCCTTTAGGCGTAGTGAATTTTCCTGGATCATACAAAAAGCCATCTGCTTTAGATGTGTCATTACTCGCCATTTCTTTTAACGAATATACCCCTCCATCAAGGGTTTCCTCATACTTAATGTACTGTACTTTTAGTGCAAGATCTGGATTGATAGACGTATAAATAAAATCTCTTGAATTAGAAATTGCTGGATCTTGTGGTGGCTGAGAAAGTGTGGTTATTCCACTTGGCATAGAAAAATAATCGTTTTCAAAACCCCCACTGGTTTGAACTGTAATAGGAGATATTCTTTTATCCTGAACATTGTTTAAATCAGGATTGACGGAAAGAATAGCATCGTCAGGTCCGCCCAATTGTGTAGGGTTATTTTTTGGGCCTGTACGAGCTAAATAATAAGAGTTGTCAGAAAGTGTTGCAACAGCAGTGAATTTTACCGATTCATCAGATTGAGAAGCGCTTTTAAAACCTAAATAATAAGGATGAATAATGACTGCCTTAGGTTTCCCAAATGAAAGGCCGAGAGCACTTCCACTTTTTTGATTTATTCGATATAAACAAGTTAATGATATAGGAGTTTTTGCGCTATCGTTAGCTATAGTATCATAAGTTCCAATAGCTAAAATATCCAAAGCACGATCTTGAGAAATAGACTTAAGCCCTTTTACGGTTATCCTTTGCAATTCTCTTCCTGACAAATCGTAGGATACTATCTCACTAGTTCCTTCATCAACTACATAAAAAAGTTCATCGAATCCTGCTATAACTTGAGTGGGTTTTACAAATTCTGAAAGAACGGGTTGAATAGGAACGTAAGCTACCTCACGCCCTTGAAATTCAGGTTTGTCAATAAAAGATAAATCCGTTTTATCTCCAAAAAAACCTTTGCATCCATTAAGGAGCAGCAAGATAGAAAAGCAAAGGGAAAGTTTAATTATTCTCATTTTCGTTCTTCTGCTTTATGTAGTGATAGACTCAACCCTATACTGTGTTGAAGTCCAATGGTTGTGCTAGGAACAATGGCATAATCAATCCGTAATGGGTTGTGCCCAATTCTAGCTTTATAGCCAACTCCAAAAGTTGGGATTTTGTAGGTCTTTCTACCCATAATGTATCCCAATCGAACTGATAGTAATTTTCGATATTCGTATTCCAAGCCAAAACGTAGGTTTTCACTATTATCATTTGGGTGATAAAGTTGAACTGCTGCAATAACCTTATGATCATCCTTGTCAATGGCTAACATGGAAATTCCTAGCTTAAATGTGGTCGGCAAGGGGTATTTGTCAGGACTTGAATTTGCTCCAGTACTAAATGTCACTTCTTGATGGTCACCATTCACTTGAGAACTGCCGCCAAAATTTGAAACGACAACTGCAAAACTTAATTCTCGAAAATCAAGACTATATAGAAAACCTAAATCTGCTGCAACAGAATGGCTTTTGTACTGAGCCATACTCTCATAGATGTATTTAAGTTTTAAACCCAGCGAAAACTGATCGGAGAGTTCTTTCGCTATTCCAAGGCCAATTGCAGTATTGGTAACATAAAAGTATTCTCCCGTGCCTTCAGGTTGAAATTCTGTACGTACCTCTTGTTTTCCCGAAGAGAGGTTGTTTACCGTGAAAAGTATATTGGTATTTACCTTTTGCCAAGGTAGTATGGTGCTAAAAAATGATTGGTTAAGTCCATTTCCTATAAAAAAGTTGGAAGCACTAATATTTGCATTTTTAAATGTTGTTGCCGCTGCAGGATTAGTAAAAGTACTAAATCCATCATTTCTTAAAGTGATGTTAGCACCACCCATTCCAACAGAACGGCTGCTGGCATCGTTTTTTAAGAAAACCAAAGTTGCAGAACCTGTTCGTTGACCACCTAAATTAGGTAATATCTGAGCATAGCTTTGGCTACAAACAAATACCAAAATTAAAGGGATTATATGTCTAACAATCACTCTCATTAAAATCGAAAGGCTAAACCATATAAAATTTGTGTCGGAGGACGCCATCTTGCAGGGTTGTTTGGCAAAGTTCCCGAAGCTTGTGGGTCATCATATTTAGGATCTCTCCACGTTTCTGGAACATCATCTCCTTCACGGTATCCATCGCCCGTTACAGGATTAACGATTTGAGCGTTTTTATTGTTAAAGATATTACGAACCTCAAAACTTAAAGACAATACACTACTTCTTTTTTTATTCCATACTAAGTCTTTAGTGATTTTTAGATCTGCCCAAAACCAAGCTTTGGCAATTTTACTATTTGGCTTGTCATTTTCTGATTGATACAAAACTCTACCAAAATCATTTGTTCCAGCCGCCGCTACTGGAGTATATCGATACCCTGATTTATAATTAGCACTTACAAATACTCTAAATCGATTGAATATTTTTGGAATATTCATACTGGTATCAGTATTCAGAATTATACCCATTTTTAGGTTCCATGGTCTATCCCAAGCTAAAGGTTGCTCCTTTGTATTATCTACGAACCCTTGTTCCCTAATTTGAAGTTCACTTTCACGAGCTGAGTTTGATTTTCCTCTAGCAGATTGGAAAGTTCCATTAAAAAATAATTTATAAAACTTAGCTATTCGTTGGGTAACGCCTAATTCAACGCCAATTATTCTTGCATAGTCTTGGTTGTAATAGATTTGACGACTCACCAATTTACCCGTTTGATCAGTGATAAGGGCCGTTCCAGAGACAATGTAGTCGTATTTGTCATTGTTAAATGCTGTAAGAGTTACGCCCAAATCTTTAGTAATTTGAGATTTAATCCCAATTTCGTAGCTTACCGTTGATTCAGGTTTTATAATGGGGTTTCCTATCGTTGCTAATGGACTTTGGTCAAGAAATTCAGGATCCAAACCCGCATAAATAAATCGAGGGTGAGGCATTTGCATACTGTGTCCATAATTGAAATACAACACGTTGTTTTCAGTTACTGGGAAACTCACATTTATTTTTGGGAGCAGTCTAAACTGGTATCTTTTACTGAATATTTTAGTGGTTTCTTCCTCATATTTAGTTCTAGAAGATTCTTGTAATGGAACATCAGGATTGGAGACCGCATCTGCCAAACGTTTCCCATAAGTCCAATAATTAAATCGTACTCCTAAAGTGGCAATTAGGCCTTTGTATGAAAGCCTGTCTTGAACCCATACACCACCCTCATTAGGGTTTGCTTTCCATATTTCTGATGATGAGCCAACACTTACAGAAGGTGTACTTAATGTATCATTAATTTTTATTGGAGCGCCCACCCACGGCTGATATACATCTGCCCATTGGTATTCTTTTTCTTTGTGTTCCCAGCCGAAATTAAATCGGTGTGCTTCGTTTTTCGGGAAATAGCTCACACTGACCTTACCTGTGTATTCTAACGCATAATGATCATGCCATCTTGTAGCAATGCCATTGTTATTTACAAAACCATTTCCTGGTAACACATAAATGATTGAATCTCGGGGGTTAAAAGTGGAAACGGGGTTCGTTACTATAGATGCTGGATCATAAATTTGATCTACTGTTTCGGATCGAAAAGGTCTTCCATTGGCATCTGCACGTAAATTGGTGAACAACCTACCCAATGCCAATTTAACGTTCCAGTTATTATTGACAAAGTGCTGGAAATTAATTGCAGTTAAATTAGATCGATGGGTATATGTATTTGCATTATCAGGATTTTCAGCAAATTGCCATTGTAATCCTGGAGTAACTACGGCATCAAAACCAACAATTTGAAGTGATCTTGTATTCTGATTAACGGCTATACTATGCTGGTTAGTCAAAGTGATTTTAGTTCCTGGTTTAAACTCGTAAGATAATTTGAAGGTATTAGCGAACTTATTGTTTTGACGAGGCGCCCAAAAAGATTGATCTTCAGGAAATAGTGAACTATTGAGTTGGTTAGATCTAATCCGGTAAAAATCGTCGCTCAAAAACATGTTTGCACTAACAAAGAATCTTAGTTTCTTTTTGGTAAAAGGAATAGCACCTCCCATGGCAATATCAGCAATGTCGGTGTTCCATGCAGTACCTTGGTTTTCATTAAACCCTAAATTATCTCGTTGCCAACTGCCACTAACTT
>ENA-UOXV01006481-UOXV01006481.1-marine-metagenome-genome-assembly--contig:-NODE-6481-length-12242-cov-5.921638_pt1 | contig 12242 bp, 23 predicted proteins | sample MGYA00238165_ERZ766961 | MGnify/ENA primary metagenome ERZ766961 (study PRJEB28924, sample SAMN03173240) | marine metagenome | biome: Marine; feature: Water; material: Subsurface seawater | place: North... | reverse complement strand
AGCTGGATCGCACGCGTTGCCTTGTTTGAGTCAGAAATCTGCGCCACGCTCGCCCGCCCGGCACTTAGCACGTGTTGTATGACTGGTCATGAGCGACAAGAATTTTAGCGAATCTGTCTGCCGGGCCTAGCGCACCATCATCTCAACATGCTGTGGGCCTAGCGTTCTGCGCAAAAGGGATGAACGTGGGGAAGCGTGCCTTGTCCGAGTCGAAGTAGCACGCGAAGCCCGGCGGGCCGACAAACATGAGCTTGCTCTTCCACTTGGTCGTCCCGAACCAGCCCTGCCCGCTCCCCTGCTTGTCGATGCTGCCCTTCTTGGTCGGCGCTGGGTCCCACTTGTCGAGAGCAGCGGAGGAGATGTTGTTAAATGACTCAGTCATATCCTCGTCCTCGTTGGGTGAGGCCTCGAATCTGCGGCAAATCTCTTCGAGTTAGGGAGTCTCTATCCGCCTATCTCGCTTCAGCTGCCCAACACCCGCACGGTTCTCATGATGAGCATGGGGGCAAAAGAGAGACCGTTTGACAATGTTCGGGTCAATCGTGACGCCCTCCTCCTTGGCCCGCCACTCAACGTACTGGGTAAGGTCGAACTCCACCTCGCCACCCCACTCCTTGAGCAACGAGCCCGGCGGCAGGCACTTCGGCAGGTGCGAAAAATCGACGCGCAACTGCATCGCGTCGTATGCTTCCTTGGACATGAAGGGCTTGCAGAGCTTGAAGGCCCACTGGATCGCCCGTGGGACTCCGCAGACGTGCGTCACACCGCCTGCACAACGCCCGCGCCGTCAGCATGGCAACAACGAGAGTCGAGAGACCGCCAGAGCTGACGAAGGGCTCAGTACCGTACTGTGAAGCAGGGAAGTGCTGCTTCTGTATGTCCATCATCTGCTTGGTACCCTTGTCCGGAAAACGGAAAGAAACTCGAGATCCTCCTCCGCGTCCCTTGGTCTGCAGAGGTCGGCTTCGCGATTAGGTAGATGAGGCCAGTATCACGAGTGCGGGGCGCGCTCTTCTCACCGTTGAGAACAATCCTGAATCGCGGGCACTGGCAGTGAGAATGGCCCGAAATGAGCAAGGTTTTCATCACCTCGAAGATGATACAGAAGCGAGAGATCTTGCCAGGCTCCTCGTATTGCCGTACGCGATGGCAGACATACGCCTGCCAACAGAAACACAGCCGTTCTTGAGATTTGGCCCGCCCTGCACACTACAGGCCGCATGGGTCTGTTGGCTATACTAAATACAAGACAATCACCTGTTGCTCGAGCATTTCCGCCACTGTACCGTGACACATGCCGATGGAAAGCAGGATCATGCGCCCCTCGTTGTCGCGTAGTACGTTTCCCTTCATGTCCTCCAGCAACACCTGGCACCCGTCGGGCGCTGTGCAGCCAGGAGTGGGCAGCATAAACGGCGCGATATCCCGGATGGTGGGCTTGTAGGACTCGCGGTAGCCCCTTGTGGACTGCATCTGCGCCTCAACTTGTGCCGTGTCCCAATTCCTGTACTGGAGGTACCCCAGAATCTCGCCCTCCGTGAAATCGGGGAAAATTTTCCGCAAGTTGGCCACCATCTGCAGGGCACAGCTCCACCTTGATTGGCAATCAAAAGACAAGATGTAGGAGCACGCCCTGTTTGGTGAAAGCATGCGGCAGCTAGGTGCTCTAGGGCAAGTATTGTGGAAGGAAGGAGACCTCTTTCTGCTCTGCATTGAGCTCGTCCACGCAGAGAAGGTGCTTGTCGCCTCCCATGTTTACAAGCACAAAGGAGCAGGCAACGGAGCGCTCGCAGGCTGACCTCAGACCGACCGCCTTTATGAGACTCCAAAAAAGATTTTTGTTGGAAGCTGGTCAAATTTCCAGCGCCTACAAAAGCGGGATGAGCAGATCTATCCTACTATTCTAACCTGAGCGTGCTCCTCAACAGCAGCACCCTTCCCGCATCTCTGAACAGACCAGGCACTCGTAGTCAGGCACTTCAGCTGTGGGGGGAGCCGTAGAGCCTTGCCCATTGATGGAAGCAATCTGTGCGCAACAAGGGGTCAGTGGAACTGTTATGCATAATTTCCCAGCGTCTAACGACGGAACAGAGATCAAGCAGGAGTAGGAATAGAAGTTTCACCTCGGGCTCTTGTTTCTCCTGAAAGTATGCGTCGCCTGCTGCAGCCGCAGTGTCTCCCGATGCATCACCTGCAGGGCACTCCGAGTTCACACGCCCGCTAGGAAGCTCTTAGTGCCGAAGCTTATGGCTAGGCCGCACCTTCGACGTGGGAATGTGGCGCAGGCGCCCTAGCCGCGTCGAGCTGGCCGTAGATCTCCTCGACCAGCTGTTCCATGTCCTGAGAGAGAGCCCTCGCGACAGCGGGCTCGCTCTGAGAACTCGAGACAGAACTCTCGCTCTCGCTGACAGGCACCGCCCCAGAGCCAGCCTCCTCCTCGCTCATGTCTGAACCGAGTGACTGCTCCACAAACGACTTCGCGGAGCGCCCACTCACGCCCTGCGCAGGTTCCGCCGAGTCAGCGCGCGCACTCGCTGCATTGGAGAGCGTCCAAGGAGTCAGCGCGCGGCGGTTCTTTTCACAAGAAATTCCGCACCGCTGCTCGCCAGCTCATGGGAGAGATAGCATAATGCGAGCGCCGGCACATCTGCGCGCTGCAATGGGAAAGGCTCCCGAATCGCGGGGGCTCGGGGTCGCGGCGGCCGGGCGAATTGCCTCGAGATACTCGACGAGGGCCTCCCGCTCCGATGCCGACGCCTCCTTGCCCACGCCGCCCTCCGCCGCTTTTGTCTTTCTCTTGACACGGAATCTGCAGGGGGCAGAGCACTCGCTCAGAAAAAAGGACAGCCGCAAGTCGCTGGAGGCTGTCGCCAGGTGCACCCCGGCGCCTGGTCGCTAGGCGAACGGTCTGTTGCCAGAGAGGCTGGCGTGCGGGGGAGGACCGCTCGGCGACGTCGACTGGGGAGAGGCCAACTTCGTCTGTGATATGCACACGCGCACCAGCTTCCACGAGCGCCTTGGCCGCAGCGAGGCGCCCCTGCAAGCGATGTCTGTCCGTCAGTCTTGGGTGTGCAGACTTCAAACGAGCAGAGGGGTTCTGTGGGTCCAGGATGCATATGCGACTGAGCGTGGGCGCTTGAGAATGGTTTAGGAAAGTCTCAGTGGTATATGCAGCTTGACCTGGGCAGCTGCAAAGAAGAGAGGAGTCCAATTGCAGCCGGGCGTCGCAGGCACATCAATATTCGACCCCGCAGAGAGCAGCTCGCGGATGACCTCAACATGCCCCTCGTCGGCTGCAAGGTGGATTGGGCACGCCCCATGGTCCGCTTTGACATCCACATTCATGCGTGTCGCGATAAGTACTGCGCCATACCACAACACACAGCATCAGCACTTCGCGACCCGTCGCTCTGTTCACGGGGCTAGGCTAGGCCAGCGCCACGCCGTGCAGCACACGCAGCAGACTGGAGCGACTGCGAGCCGGGAGTAGTTCCAAACCTTTGATTATGGCGAGGTGCCCGTTTGCAGCCGCCAAATGGAGCGCAGTGTACCTGTTCCCCACGGAGTTGCGGTCAGGCTCAAAAGCGACCTATGGGTAATAAACGGACACTACGCCTGCAGTTCATTGAGGGCAGCTGGAGGCAGAGGACGTCGGGAGAAATCGGTAGGAGATACCCGGCATTGTTCGAATCCGGCGCGCTCGGGTCAGCTCCACTCGTCAGCGCCGTCCGCGCGTTCGACGCGTCCCCAGTTCCGCAGGCGATCCACAGCTTGACCTGCCAGACGGTGAAGTAGGAAGACTCACCTCATCATTCTGCCACTGTACACCCGGAGACCGAAATGTGACTAACTGCACTCCCCAATGCGCCTGGGCGGGTGGAACAGCACCTGAGTGGCGAATCTTCCCTCCACTCCGCCGCGCAACCGATGGATCCGTGCGCAAGGCGAGTCCGGGCTCGAGCAGCACGTCGGCCTCAGCCCGTTCTGCTCAGTGCGGAGCGCCAGAAATGGGAAAAGTGGGATTCCGACGGTGGCCGACCAGCCTCCGCGCAGTCCCCGAAGCCGTGATCGCGATTCCCTCATCAAGGTCGACCATGCCCTTTGCGACCCAAGCAAAACCTGGTCCGGAAGGGACATTCCCCGGGCGCAGACCCCATCTGTAGCGAGCAGCACCACAAGCAGCAGCCCCAGAATCCCTGTCAGGCTCAGCCTCCCCGCATGATTGCGGGGAAGGGCGAGGCTGTTCCGGCGGCGATCCCGCATGGTTGCGTCCCGTCGGGATCCTGGGGAAATGTTTTCCTTTCCGAATTTGTGGGAACGCAAGATTGTACCGACCCGTCCAATCTTGGGTTCGATTCATCGGGGAATCCCGGGATATGAACACATAATGTCCGGAACACAGCGCTGGAATTCGAGAAAACGCTCTCAAAACGCACCGTTTTGGCGCGATGGGGAAGGCGTAAATGTGATTTTGGGCAGGTGCAACCCGCCCGCTCCAAGCTGAGAGGCGCTATGTACCTTTAGTCGCGTCCACCTTGTCCCAGTCGCACCCGGTCTCTGTTCCACCCCCGCGGCCTCTCGGGGCAAGTTGTTGAGAACAAACAACGGAGAACAAACAACGGAACGTAACTGACACCATAATCATTCTGTGAGGCATTCGCGCACTACCCTGCCGCGAACCCTCTTGCACTTTTTGTACGCATTTTGGTGTATTGCTCTCTTTCCCCCCTCCCTCTCGCTCCAGATTCATCCAGAGTGCGGCTTCCGGTAGCGCTCGAGCCAAGCGTCCGGCGAGAGCTCCGGTGCCTCCGCAATGGCGTCGAGGGGCAGCGCGCGGTCAGTCGCTGCGTCAGCGCCCTCGTCGTCAGAGAGCAAGGTGAAAGCAGCCTTGTATCCAGAGCGGACGCCCTCGAAGATCACCGGGCGCGAGCGCTCGATGCGCGCCACCTCGCTCACGCCCGTGTCGAGCGCGATGGTGCACGCCTGCACATAACATTCGCAAATGAGAGGCGGTGTGGTGGCCGAGGGTTTCGAGCCCCACTGCTGCTGGGTGCAAGGCTGGCCGGGCGAGGTGCCTGCTGGGCGCCTGCTGGCGCGCCGGAGTTGAGGGCATTGAGGCGGAGGATGTCGCGCGCGTAGAGCTCCTTGTGCTTCTGGGTCGCCAGGTACTCGCCTGTGAACGCGGGCCCGCCTCAGCACGGGCTCTGCGCAGAGCGCAACGCCCGGGCATCGGGGAGTACCGACGGCGGGCAGGTCGTATTTGCGAGAGAAGAAGCGCCGCATCATGGTCTGCTCGGACCAGCTCTTCTTGGGCACCACGTTCGCCCCGTCCGGCCGTGTGCGCAGAACCTGCACCACCACACGCCGCTGCGTTCTCAGCACGAACACCGCCCCCTCGAGTGGCGATCGCCTCAGGTACAGAAGCGGGCGCCATATGGCATGGTATAGTACTACGGTTGGGAGGCCCTGCCAGCGCGTGAGTGTATCCCATCTCGAATGCCGAGCGGTAGGGAATCGGCTCGTAAAGCTGCGCGTCGGCGAGTAGGCCTTCGACGCTCGGCACCTGCGCCAGGTCGCCGGCAACAGCTGGGAGACACATAGACGCAGCGATGCACTTGGTCATCTCCCGCATGCTCGAAAAGTGTCCGCCCGATGCATCGAGGACGATTGAGCGCTCCTTGGTGAGGTCGGACGCCATGACGTGAAGCGGCATCCCTTTGTTGCGCTCCCAGAAGCGCTCCCAGTCCAGCGGCCGCATTTCCTCCACGCAGTCCTGCGTGTACGCTTGCGTGTCAGCACGGCGGCACTAGCCTTCGGCGCGCTGCACGAGTGGGGCGCGAAGGGAAGCAGGCGCGCGAAGGAAGGCAGGCGCGCGCCTTGAGAAGATACTCGAGGTTGAGGAGAGGGCGTTTCGCGCGAAGCCCGAGCGCCTCCTTGAGGGGGCGCAGGGTAAACCAGCGCAGCATACGCAGCCCAAGCAGCGGCAGAGACTGCGAGCGGTCGATGAAGTTGTCCTTGGCCTGCCCCGTTGGCGATACCGCCGTCAGCGCCGGCCGCTGCAGGCAGCGGAGGGGATTCGCGCCGGGTATGGCAGGCGGGGCGAACCAGCCCGTCTGTCAGAAGGTCGTAGTAGAGCGAGCAGCCGTACTGCGGCATGCCCTCCTGCCGGGATGAACAAAATTCAGCGCTGCGTGCCGCGCGCAGCGTATCTGGGGTGGTTTGTTGCAGACGTACCTGAGCCCCGACAAAATATGCTCCAACGAGAGATCCCGCAGAGGAGCCGAACACACCGTCGAAAGCGTCTGGCAAAGACAGTGCGCGTGTCAGCGCTAGGAGTACTATGGCTACTGGATGAACCACATTGATGAATGGCGTGCTCGGGGGAAGGGGACGGTGGTGGGCACGGGTGTTGACGGGGAGTGCACGGGGAGTGCACCGCCGAATCCAAGGTCCATAACCGCGCTGACCATTCCGGCTGAAACAGACCCACGCATTCCCCCACCCTCGATCACCAATGCCACCTTGTGGCCATCGTCACGCTTGCCAGGCTTTGATCTGTGTGCCACGTAACCACATGTACCCTCCGTCACTCGTGCTGCAAGCTTGCTGAGCGTTTTTCAGCATACAGAGGAGGGCAAGCGTTTCTGTCAAAGGCATTGCAACAGAGAGGGGTTCACCCGTTCGCGCGACGTTCCCGGAGGACGTTGAGAACCGGGTGGTCTGTACGAACATTGCTTCCCGTGACAGCGCCCTCAACGCGCAACTGCGTAAGCTCCTTCCCTCCGGCGAGAAGCTCATCAAACTCTCGCTCGCTGTTCACGGGAAACTCCCCGTAGACAGGCCCCTTCCGATTTTTGGTCTCGGCAACGGGAGTGTCCAAGGACATAGCAAACAGCGGCGCCCCTGACTCCTGCTTGCCAGCAAGGCCGCGCGCAGATGCCAACCAGCACCCTGGCAACACTTTGGGAGACTTTGGAGAAGCAGAGACAGCGACCCTGCGGGATGCCGGAAGCGCAATGCGCCCTGCTCCTGCTCCGGGAGCCCACGCCACGGTGGCGTGCGGCGCAGCCGCCAAGACGCAGAGCATCACGAAGTGCTTTCGCGCCGGCATCGGAGCGACCAGGGAGTACCGCTCAGTTTGTGCTGATATGGAAACTAGTGGGGGAAGTCTCCCAACTTGTGTGGAAGGACGTTCGCGCCCCGTCGAATTCACCCCTTCTTCAACCTGTAAAACAACTAAAGAGTTTTCACGCACAATTTGTGCCCGGGTCGTCGTAATGGCAAGAGTCCGAGAAGCCCGCGCCCGAGGGCTAACCCGTGAGCACCATCCGAAAAAAGTAGCAATCAAGCCTACCGCAAGGTGACTCTGCTGGATGGTGTTGTCTGGGATCTCGAGGTGTTTGTCGAGTACTTTCTCAAGAGGTGAACTTCTTTCCGGATCGAGATTGTCTCAACAGTTCGTCGCTCCCCCTGCCCTGCCGTTGCCCCTACCGCTCCACCTACCGATTCGAGAGCATCGTGGGGAATATGGATATGGCGGCGAACGCGGCGGCGAAGGCGGTGGCAGCCCTAAGGGGGTCCAAGCGTGCCCGCAGGAAACAGGATAGGCTTGCAGGCGACGCGCCGAAGGCAGCGCGGGGTCACAAAGCAGCGTGGGGTCGCAAGGCCTGAGCAGCGTGCAGCGCAGCGCGGGCCCTCCATGAAGCCATCTCTCATCACGCTCTGTTCCTAGCTATACCCTTGTCGTCCCGCCCTATACGCCGGTCGCTCTACTGCTGTGATTTCTTGTCGAGAGTCTCATGCGACATCGACATATAGTAGTCGTTTCCGCGCTCTCCGACGACATTGGCGGCTAGAGCCTCGAGCTGGCTGACCTCTTCTGCAGTCAACTCAATCTGCCACAGAGGAGGGCCGGTCAACCAAGCACTCGGAAAGTTGCGCATGGCTACGACACAGGGACAGAATGGAGAATGCCTTGGTCGCGGCGTAATTCTCGACGAAGTGGGGAACCTTGGTCGTTCCAGGGATCGGAAGTACTTCGACGCCAAGCTCCTTCGCCTTGTAGTACAGCCAGGCGAGCGAAAGCTGTGCGACTGTCGCCTTTTTGGCTTCGGCAATAGCCTTGACCCCTGCTACCATCTTTTTGTTCTTGGCGAGCGCTTCATCCTGTGAGAAAATCATGGATAAATACGTCTAGAAGCACCAGAATAGAAAGAGAAGTGCGCGGCTACTAGGCGACGGGCTGTTCCTGGAAGCGTGGGCACTGAGCGCGGAAATTGTCGCCCTCGGTGTTGGCGCCAGGCTGGTCAGTGAGCAGGTTGCGCGAAAGAGGCGAGTAGGCCACAATCGGTATGCCGAGCTCCTGCTGAAGTGCGTCAGCACAGAGATTCCAAGCACAAGGCTCGGTACGCGTCAGCACGGCCGATTCGGTGCCCGTTCCGAACTTCGGCTGGCAAGGGGCAGCCGCAGCGGTCCAGACCTTGCACACGGGCACAATCTTGTCTTCGATCGAGCGCGAGACGAGCGACCACTCCATCTGGATCGCCGCCACAGGATGCACCTGACGATAATGACGCTACAATTCAGCTACCGGATGTGGGGTCTACGCCAGAGAGGTGGGACGGCAACAGGACGGACCGCATGCGCCTTGCGGAGGACTTCAGCGGAGCACTCAGAGAGGCCGACCTGCCGCATGACGAGGGTCATGTTGAAGAGAAATGCAAAGAGGGACAGGTGCAGTCTCGCCCTCAAGCTGGAATGTTCGCAGCGGTCCCGCCTGGGGGCGTGCCTGCTTGATCTTGCCAGCAGCAACGAGCGGCTTGCACGAGGCCATGAATTCTTCCGCCCCCTGCAAGAGGGAGCGAGAGAAGTGGGTTTGGTGCGAGCAGGATGGGAGCCTTTATACGCGTGAGCTGAGTACGGTGCTTGTTGCGTACTTGAGGAGGGATACGGTGAAGGTAGTACAGGTCGATGTAGTCCAACCCTGCGTGTGCCCACATTGCCATGGTAAGCTCCCAGGCCCAACAGTATCTCAGGCAGCACAAGCCCATCGATGAAATTATGCTCAACGCCCGGGGAGGACACGTGCAAGACAATGGATTAAAGGCGCCTTTGGGAAAGTCAAGGATCTAACCCAGGCGCTTAAGCGACTCGTCCACAGCCTTGGCAACCGTTTCGGCGTCTGTCTTTGAGTCCCAGAACGCGCCAGGGATCATCTTGGTGGCGACCGTTACCTTTGCAAATGTGCATGGTCAGCCCTTTGTCACGAAAAAGCCGGTGGCGGGGAAGGGGGAACCTTCTCGCGGCCAATTGACTTGACACCGAGGCCGACCGCGACCTCGTTGAACTTCTGGTCAGGGGACTCGGCGCTCGGAAAGAGCGGGGCGCGGTAAAGCTCGGCCGTGTCGAAGTGTGTGCACTTGTTTTCGGCCTTCCAGACATTCGCGATCATTGCGGCACCATCCATGTCCTGCAGTCGCAAGAACAATCTCACTCAGACAGGATCCGTATCTTTTTTGCTGTGCGTGCGCTGGGCGAAGGAACCCCGCACACCTCCATGGGAATGCCATAAAAGGCAGTAATGCCCATGCAGCCAAAGCCTTGAACGCCGACGTCGATATCGCCAATCTTGACCATCGCTTATGGACAGACTGTCTTGGAGTGAGACGAGAAAAGTGGTGAGACGAGAAAACAACGTTGATCACGTGATCACGTTCTCATGATGATGACCGAATGTCCGAGCCCGCCTCAGAACAACTGGCTGGGAGGCACAGGCTGAGGGGGCTGCGGGTACGAAACCTGGCAGGAAATGCTCGGCACGGATCGCCGTCCCGTGCGAATGCACGTGGGCGAAGCTAAAGGGTCTCGCTACGAAGGGTTGTGATTTGGGATGAAGTCGTCAGAGCCACCTACGCGGGATACAGGACCGGCAAGATGGTCGTGGGGACCTCGCGCCGCGCCGGGATCCAGGTGGCGCTTGAAGCGAAGGGAGGGCCAGACAAGGGGCGTTCGGTGGATGTGTGCTGCCAGTATGGTGACAACTTTCTGGATGGGCACATTCTTCGCTGCGTGGGGTACGGGGAGCGGGGTGTGTGCAACGGTTGTGCGAATGGAACGCAGCGCTGCGCTCTTCCCAATCGACGCTGTGCTCTCCAGCTTCGAAGTCTCCATGCAGGAGGACGAACCTGACCTGCCCCCTGAATCGTTAAACCGCCTCGGAGCTGCATTGACGCTCGCAGGCCGCGCGTCGGAGGCCGAGCGCATGTTAGCTGCGTCGCTGCGGCGCGACCCAACGCAAGGCGACGCTCTGTTCCTGCTCGGGAACCTCTGGTGCGGCATGGGGCGACTTGGCGACGCACGTGACGCGCTGTCCAAGGGCTACCACGCGCGCTCTCTCTCCAACGCCTTCGAGGCCGCAGAGGTCTCCACGGACACATGCTCAGCTGCCCCGCTGCTGTTCCCTCCAGACTCGGTCGTGCACCAGGTGCATGCCCACCGGACCCACCCAGAGCCACACCCCGCCTCAACTGCACTGACGTCTGCTTCGCCTGCGGGATCAGGCGTCGCACCCGGTGTTCCCCCACCTCGTTCACTCCGAACGGCACTATCTCGTGCAGCTCGCCGCCACGCACCCGCCACCCAGGCGCGACGCTGCTGAGTGGCCGCCGTTTCGGGGGATGCCGTTCGACCCGACGCCGGATCCCCCTCCTGCTGCACCCACGACGCGTGAGGCGTGGGCCGAAATGGTGGTACGCATCGGGCGGGCGGCGGGCGGCAGCGGGAAGGGCGAGGTGGCGGCACAGCCGGGCTTAGCTCAGCCCGGATGGACGGGAGAAGCGCTGCTGAAGCAGTCCTCGGGCGACGCTGCGGCGCGTGAGGCGGTTGCACTGGCGCTGCTCGCCCGCGCAGGGGGAGGGCGCTTCGCGAGCCACTTTCCCGCGGTGCCGACGCCGGCCCGCGCGCCTTGCCCGGGCAGCCTGGTGGCCGCCTCGCGTCGCGACGCGCGCTGAGCGAGCGGCGCGCAGGTGTTTGAGGACGCGGCGGTCGACGCGGAGGTGGTAGCCGCCGACGGCGCGTGGTCCGCCTACGTGGCAGAGCACATCACCAACCAGCAAGGTTCCGCCGCCCGCCGCGTGCCCGCCGCCGCGCCGAGCGTCGCCGACGCGCGCGCCGGCGGCAGGGCCCTCGAACCTCCCTGCGGCGCTGAGGGAGCGGGCTGCCGCGGGCGACCTCACGTGGATCGCGCGCGTGCTGCGCGGGTGCCTCAACATCCTCGACGCGCTGCAGACCGCCGGGGTCCGTCGCCCCCGCCACCGCGCAGCGACCTTAGCCCCCCTTTCGTGCGCACGCTTATGTCAGCACGCCTCGCTGCGCCTGGTCGCGTAAGGCAACCAGATGCCCCCCAGCCCTGTCCTAGCGGTGCTCGCCCCCGTGCCTGGCTCCTCCCGGTCTTGCTGCCGCCACCCCTCGCGCGCAGATCGTGCACAACTCGCTCGACGCGGGCGCGCTGCTGCTCGCGGCGCCCGACGTGCCGGTGCTGGCCGACGCCGAGATCGCGGCGGTGCCGGGGCTGCCGCCGCCGGCGTCGGCCTCCATGCGCCACGCGCGCGAGCTCCACGAGGCGAGACTGCCGCGGTGCCCGGGGCGCGCGGCCTGGTGCTCCGGCGCGTGACGCGCGGTGCGGGCGGCAGGCCGGGCGCGCGAGCGACGCGCGCACGCTCGCGCGCTCGCTGGAGCGGCTGCTGCGCGCCGCGGGCGTCGCGGCGTTCGACTGCCTGCTGGCTGAGCTGCTCGCCGCCGCGGAGGCACCCCGCGCAGCGCTCCGGCCCCACCCGGCGCTGCGGGACGCTGCCTACCCGGTGGGTTGCGCGCGCCGCACACGTCGCCGCACGCACCACCGCCCGCGACGCAGCCCGCCGCCGCGTCGCGCGTGACGCGCCGCGCGGGGCGGGCGGCAGGAGGCGGACCTCGCACCGCTGCGGGCGCTGCTGGATGAGCTGGAGGCGCGCGACTTTGCGGGGCACATGGCCTGCGCGCTCCCGCCGCGCCGCGGTGCGCTGCAGCCCCGCCGCTGGGCCGGGCGCGCGGGGCCAGCGCTGACGCGGGGCGCGCGCAGGATGGAACCCGTACGCAGAGGAGATTCCCGACGACCAGCGCTTCACAGGTTCGCGGTCCCGTGCCGGGCGACGTGGCGTGGCGGTGGCCGTGCGCCGTGCCCTACGCCCCTCGCGGGTCGTCGCGGG
>ENA-UOXV01006480-UOXV01006480.1-marine-metagenome-genome-assembly--contig:-NODE-6480-length-12243-cov-17.433131_pt1 | contig 12243 bp, 8 predicted proteins | sample MGYA00238165_ERZ766961 | MGnify/ENA primary metagenome ERZ766961 (study PRJEB28924, sample SAMN03173240) | marine metagenome | biome: Marine; feature: Water; material: Subsurface seawater | place: North... | reverse complement strand
CTTGGTTTGGTGATCATAGCGCCAATGAAACACCCGATCCCATCCCGAACTCGGCAGTTAAGCATGGTTGCGCCGATGGTACTGCAGCTTAAGCTGTGGGAGAGTAGGTCATCGCCAATCCTGGGTAGAATATTATATCTCTCTTATTCGAAAAATCATCATATCAAATATGCATTCCGGCCAGCGCTGCAGCTATATGTAATTTTGTGGCCGACAGGAGCTTCATTATTATTGGAATACTGGCTTTGTTTAAATACTAAGTTGGTTTAATGGGTGTAGTAGCTTTAATACCAAATGGATGTTGCTTGTTAGAGTGCTTCAAAATTAGTGGGGGTCTGTTAAGTTTGAGTGTATACCTTGTTAGGGTTGTAACTAACTAAAACACAGCGTATCTCCAATAAAGTAATCCTGTTAAGAGAGAGACTATGGCGAGAATTAACCCGTTTCAATTTATTCAGCAGACACGTGCTGAAATTACTAAAGTTGTGTGGCCAACTCGCCGTGAAGTTCTAATCACCACAGCTATGGTTCTTTTGTTAGCTATAATCGCTGCATTGTTTTTTTCAGGGATCGATGCTGTGATTCGTCTTGGTTTGCGCTCTGTTTTGGGTTTGTTCTAAGCGACTGTACGGTGCCTCTTGAAAACGGAGCGCTAGGCGGGTAACCCGCTGAACAACAAGTAATGCGCGTGGTCCGATTCGGTTACACGTTCGTTTGATTAGGCGCCCTAGGCGATACTAGACGTATATCAGGGGTAACCCTGAGTAAGGTGAAGGCCCATAAAATGGCAAAAAGATGGTATTCGGTAAGTGTCCTTTCGAATTACGAAAAAAAGATTGCAGAGACCATTCGCCAATCGGTAATCGATGCGGGCATGGAGGAGCAGATTGAGGAAGTATTAGTTCCTACTGAGGAAGTGATCGAGGTTCGTCGTGGCAAAAAAGTTACAACTGAGCGACGCTTTATGCCAGGATACGTACTTGTTCGGATGGAGATGTCTGATGAAGGTTATCACCTAATAATTTCTATTAACCGAGTTACAGGATTTTTAGGCCCACAGGGTCGCCCGATGCCAATGCGAGATGCTGAAGTAAACCAAATTCTCAACCGTGTTCAGGAGGGGGAAGAATCTCCCCGAACATTGATTCACTTCGAAATTGGAGAGCAAGTAAAAATTAATGGGGGTCACTTTGAAGGATTTGATGGAAATGTTGAGGAAGTTGATGAAGACCATCAGCGTTTGAAGGTTACTGTATCCATCTTTGGGCGGGCCACCCCTGTCGAATTGGAATTTACTCAAGTTTCTAAGCAAGTCTGATTAACGCGCATTTTGCGTAAATAACCCAAATGGGTCTGTGGGAGGCTGTCATTACGCGTGATGATCCGAACCACATCAACTTAGCCCGCTAATCGCGATTAACGGGTGTTTGAAAAGGAGAAGGCAAAATGGCTAAAAAAATCGCCGGTACTATGAAATTGCAAATCCCAGCGGGTGCTGCAAATCCGTCCCCACCAGTGGGGCCTGCTTTAGGCCAACGTGGAATAAATATCATGGAGTTCTGCAAAGCTTTTAACGCTAAAACTGCAGATATGGAGCCTGGTGCTCCCTGCCCGACAGCAATTACTTACTATCAAGACAAGTCTTTTTCTATGGATATTAAGACACCACCGGCATCTTATTACCTAAAGAAGGCAGCTGGACTTAAGCCTGTAGGCAAGCGCAACCGTCCTCGTGGTGCCGAACTACCAGGCCGTGAAGTCGTGGCAAATGTCACCGTGGCGCAGGTCAAGGAAATTGCTGAAGCTAAAATGAAGGACTTGAACGCCAACGATATAGATGGCGCGATGAAAATTATACTGGGCTCAGCTCGGTCTATGGGTATTGAGGTGAAATAATATGGCTAAATATGGAAAAAGAACTACTGAAGCCAGAGCTGCATTCGCTGAAAAAGCCAACGTATCTGTGGAGGATGCGGTTGCACTCATCAAAGGTAATTCAAAAGCAAAGTTTGATGAAACAGTCGAGATTGCTATGAACCTTGGCGTTGATCCAAGACATGCTGACCAAATGGTTCGTGGGACGGTTAACCTTCCAAATGGAACAGGAAAATCTGTGCGCGTAGCCGTTTTTGCTCGTGGTCCTAAGGCAGAAGAGGCGCAAGCGGCTGGAGCTGATATAGTGGGCGCAGAAGATTTGATGGAAATTGTTCAAGGTGGTAAGATTGACTTTGATCGTTGTATAGCAACACCTGACATGATGCCTATTGTTGGCCGTCTAGGCAAAGTTTTGGGCCCACGCAATCTCATGCCTAACCCAAAAATTGGTACAGTGACGATGGACATAAAAGAGGCTGTTGAGGCTTTGAAGGGTGGACAGGTCCAGTTTAAAGTTGAAAAAGCGGGTGTATTGCATGCAGGAATTGGCAAAGTGTCTTTTGACGAAGCTAAGTTAATTGCGAATATTCGTTCTTTTGTTGACGCAGTTGCGAAGGCTAGGCCGACTGGCTCAAAAGGTGCTTACATGAAGAAAATAGCGGTCAGCTCAACGATGGGTCCGAGTGTTACTATTAATGTAGACAGCGCCACTGGAGATTGAGACACTAGACATTAAGTGTGAAAAAGTGGGCCCTAGGGCCCACTTTTTTTGGTTTAAGTCATATAAGGCAAAAAATTATTGTTCAAAAGTTTGTCTAACTAAACTAATTTTTGAGTTCAGGCCGGCTGGCTTTAAATTTACAAAATAGTAATCGTTTTAGGCTCTTGCTCAAATGAAACGAATCCCCTACATGCTATCGAGATACTCCGGCACAACCTGGCGGGGCTATTGTTCTGTCCGAGAAGGTGGGGGTCTCCAAGACTTAATTTCCTGCCTGAGATGGAGATAACGGTCTGATATCCCGAAATGTTTTTGGGGAATTTTTCCATTAGTCTCGTATCGTGGACTCAAGCGTGGTGGGTAACCACTGCTAAACTGAGCCGAGGGGACATAATGGACCCTCATAAATTGGAGTGAAACTGTGGATAGAGCCCAGAAAGAGAAATTGGTCGAAGACCTCGGTCAAATCTTTGAAAGCTCTGGCGTTGTGGTGGTTAGCCGCTACGAGGGTATGACAGTTGCTGAGATGCAGGACCTGCGCGCGCAAATGCGTGAGGCGGGTGGGTTCGTGCGTGTTGCCAAAAACAGGCTCGCCAAAATTGCCCTAGATGGAAAGCCTTGCGCAAGCATAGCTGATTATCTAACGGGTATGACCGTTCTTGCCTATTCCGAAGACCCTGTGGCAGCTGCCAAAGTGGTTCAGGAGTACTCAAAGGTAAATCCAAAACTGGATATACTTGGTGGTGCTATGGGTGAAAACGAATTGGACCCTGCTGGTGTAAAAGCTGTTGCGTCGATGCCGAGCCGAGAAGAGTTAATTTCTTCTATTGTTGGCTGTGTCGTTGCTCCTGCAAGCAACCTAGCCGGTGCCATTGGCGCGCCTGCAAGTAATATCGCGGGTATTATCGCGACTATCGAAGAAAAGGCCGCGTAAGCAATTGAAACACTTTCGTGGGTTTAAAGCCCTCGTCGGGACACATTTAAAAAATTAGAAAGAGTCGAAAATGGCTGATCTTAAAAAACTTGCAAAAGACATTGTTGGTCTTACATTGCTGGAAGCACAAGAATTAAAAACTATACTCAAGGACGAGTATGGAATCGAACCGGCAGCTGGTGGAGCTGTGATGGTAGCTGGCCCAGCAGATGGTGGCGGCGCTGCTGAAGAGCAAACAGAATTTAACGTAATTCTTGTTGCTGCTGGCGCATCGAAAATTAATGTCATAAAAGAGGTTCGCGCGATTACTGGGCTGGGTCTTAAAGAGGCTAAAGATTTAGTTGACGCCGGCGGCAAGGCCGTCAAAGAGGGCGTCGATAAAGCTGAAGCTGACGACATAAAGGCTAAGTTGGAGGCCGCTGGCGCCGAAGTTGAGGTAAAGTAATTTTTAAACAGTATTGATCTTGGCTGGGGGCTTTATGGGCCCCCAGCTTTTCCCGTCTTTGTGGTACTTATTTGAAGGCCTCTTTTCGGAATTACAATACCTCTCCTGATAGGGGCCCACAGTGGGTTTCTTTCTGGGTAGGTTCATAGGTCGGGCGGATATCTTTGGGACGATATTCTGGAATAGGCCGAACCAAAACCCTTTCTCAGATGTTCACTCTGCTGGTCCCCAACAGCAGTGTGGCGGTCGAGATGAAAGGTTACGTAACGCATGGCTAACTCATTCCTAGGTCAAAAACGTTTGCGCAAATATTACGGAAAAATCCGTGAAGTCTTAGAGATGCCCAACTTAATTGAGGTACAAAAATCCTCTTATGATTTATTCTTAAAATCTGGCGATACGCTTGAGCCTCTTGATGGTGAAGGAATTAAAGGGGTTTTCCAGTCTGTTTTTCCAATCAAGGATTTTAACGAGTCAGCTGTGTTAGAGTTTGTTAAATACGACTTAGAGAAACCTAAATATGATGTTGAGGAATGCCAGCAGCGTGATATGACCTATGCGGCGCCGCTTAAAGTGACTCTGAGATTAATTGTTTTTGATACAGATGAGGATACCGGGGCAAAATCTGTAAAAGATATTAAAGAGCAAGACGTATTTATGGGTGACATGCCTTTAATGACACCAAACGGGACGTTTGTTGTGAATGGTACCGAGCGCGTTATTGTTTCGCAGATGCATCGTTCTCCAGGGGTATTTTTTGACCATGATAAAGGTAAATCACATTCTTCTGGAAAGTTGCTTTTTGCTTGTCGTATAATTCCATATCGTGGCTCCTGGTTAGACTTTGAGTTTGACGCTAAGGACGTAGTTTATGCTCGGATCGACCGTCGTCGTAAGTTGCCAGTAACGACTCTATTATATGCATTGGGTTTTGACCAAGAAGGAATAATGGACGCCTATTACGAAACGGTTGACTACGCGTTCAAGAAAGACGGCGGCTGGGTAACTAAGTTCTTTCCAGAGCGTGTGCGGGGTACGCGGCCACTGTTTGATCTGGTAGATTCTAAAACAGGTAAGGTTATTGCCGAAGCTGGTAAAAAAATAACACCTCGTGCTGTCAAAAAGTTGATTGACGAGGGCAGTGTGTCAAATTTGCTGGTTCCGTTTGATCAAATTTTGGGTAAATTTGTTGCCAAAGATATAATTAATGAAGAGACCGGCGCTATTTACGTAGAAGCTGGCGATGAGTTGACTTGGGAGTTAGACAAAGAGGGTGAAGCCATTGGTGGTTCTGTAAAGGAATTATTAGATGCCGGTATCACAAATATTCCTGTCCTCGATATCGACAATGTGAACGTTGGCGCCTACATGCGTAATACAATGGCTGCTGACAAAAATATGTCCCGTGATACAGCTTTGATGGATATTTATCGTGTAATGCGCCCCGGTGAGCCGCCTACAGTAGACGCAGCTGCTGGATTATTTGATACACTTTTCTTTGATGGTGATCGGTATGATTTATCTGCCGTGGGTAGAGTAAAAATGAACATGCGTCTCGATTTGGATGCAGAAGACACTGTTCGTACCTTGCGCCGAGAAGATATTGTATCATGCATAAAAGCCTTAGTTGATTTGCGTGATGGTAAGGGAGATATTGACGATATTGACCATTTGGGTAACCGGCGTGTGCGTTCAGTGGGCGAGTTGATGGAAAACCAATACCGAGTTGGTCTATTACGCATGGAGCGAGCTATCAAGGAACGGATGTCGTCTGTTGAAATTGATACAGTGATGCCACAAGATTTGATCAATGCGAAACCAGCTGCCGCTGCGGTGCGAGAGTTCTTTGGATCAAGTCAATTATCCCAGTTTATGGATCAAACTAATCCATTGTCAGAGGTGACCCACAAGCGTCGACTCTCTGCGCTTGGACCTGGTGGTTTGACGCGAGAAAGAGCTGGTTTTGAAGTTCGTGATGTTCACGCAACGCATTACGGTCGGATGTGTCCGATTGAAACACCAGAAGGACCAAATATCGGCCTAATTAATTCGTTGGCGACTTTCGCTCGCGTAAATAAATATGGTTTCATTGAAACGCCATATCGCAAAGTTGTAGATGGTAAGGTAACCGACGATGTGCAATATATGTCAGCTACCGAAGAGATGAGGCACACTGTGGCACAAGCAAATGCCGCTCTCGATAAAGACGGCAAGTTTCAAAATGACTTAGTCTCAACTCGTCAAAATGGTGATTATACGTTGGCACAGTCTGACTCGGTAGACTTGATTGATGTTTCACCAAAGCAGTTAGTTTCCGTTGCAGCCTCCTTGATACCATTTCTTGAAAACGACGATGCAAATAGAGCACTGATGGGCTCTAACATGCAACGACAAGCGGTACCACTTCTTAAGGCTGAAGCGCCACTAGTTGGCACTGGAATCGAGGAGGTTGTAGCTCGTGACTCTGGTGCAGCCATCGTAGCTAAACGGGGTGGGATCATCGACCAAGTAGACGCACAGCGGATAGTTATTCGGGCCACCGAAGACCTAGAGCTTGGAGACGCTGGTGTTGATATCTACAGGATGCGGAAGTTCCAACGTTCAAATCAAAATACATGTATTAATCAACGTCCTTTGGTGAAGGTCGGAGACCATATAACCAAAGGTGAAGTTGTTGCAGATGGTCCTTCTACTGACATTGGTGAGCTTGCATTAGGCAAAAATGTAGTGGTCGCCTTTATGCCATGGAATGGTTATAACTATGAAGATAGTATCCTTATTTCTGAACGCATTGTGCGTGATGATGTCTTTACTTCTGTTCATATTGAAGAGTTTGAAGTGGCAGCCCGCGATACTAAACTAGGTCCAGAAGAGATCACTCGAGACATCCCAAATGTGGGCGAAGAAGCTTTACGAAATTTAGATGAAGCTGGCATTGTATATATCGGTGCAGAGGTTGGTCCATCGGATATATTGGTTGGTAAAATTACTCCAAAGGGCGAAAGTCCAATGACTCCGGAGGAAAAGCTTCTCCGGGCCATATTTGGTGAGAAGGCATCAGATGTACGTGATACATCATTACGACTTCCTCCAGGTGATTATGGTACGATTGTTGAGGTTCGCGTTTTTAATAGACATGGCGTTGAAAAAGATGAACGTGCATTGCAGATAGAGCGCGAGGAAGTTGAGAGGCTGGCTCGTGATCGAGATGATGAGCTAACCATTCTTGACCGTAATATTTATGCTCGCCTACGTAGTATGATGCAAGGTAAGGACTCTGTTAATGGTCCAAAGGGCACCAAGGGCAAACTCATTACGCAAGAGATCCTAGACGATACTCCGCGAAGCCATTGGTGGCAGTTTGCAATGAAAGAAGAGACTGATGCTCAAACCATCGAAGCATTGCATGAACAATACGAGGCTCAAAAACGTACTCTAGACGCGCGCTTTGAAGATAAAGTTGAAAAGGTGCGTCGGGGTGATGATTTACCCCCAGGCGTTATGAAAATGGTTAAAGTTTTTGTAGCGGTGAAACGTAAACTGCAACCAGGCGACAAAATGGCTGGTCGTCACGGCAATAAAGGAGTGATTTCCAAAGTTGTTCCGATGGAGGATATGCCTTTCTTGAGTGATGGTACTCCCGTTGATTTCGTGTTGAACCCTTTAGGTGTACCTTCACGAATGAATGTTGGCCAGATACTTGAAACCCATATGGGTTGGGCTGCACGTGGTTTGGGCATTCAGATTGACGAAGCCTTAGGCGAGTATCGCCGATCTGGTGATTTAACTCCCGTACGAGACGCTATGCGGATTGCTTATGGTGACGACGTATACGCTGAAGGTATTGAGGCGATGGACGAGCCCTCATTAATAGAGTCTGCGGGCAATGTGATTAACGGTGTGCCCATTGCTACGCCAGTTTTTGACGGTGCCAAGGAGGCCGATGTTAATGACGCTCTACGGCGAGCTGGATTTAGTGAAAGTGGGCAATCAGTCCTCTTCGATGGTCGTACAGGTGAGCAATTTGCTCGACCAGTGACTGTTGGGATAAAATACCTGCTTAAATTGCACCATCTTGTAGACGACAAAATTCACGCTCGTTCTACTGGGCCATACTCTTTGGTTACTCAGCAACCACTGGGCGGTAAGGCACAGTTTGGTGGCCAGCGTTTTGGAGAAATGGAAGTTTGGGCATTAGAGGCATATGGGGCGGCTTATACACTTCAGGAAATGCTGACTGTCAAATCTGACGATGTTGCCGGGCGGACTAAAGTCTATGAAAGTATTGTAAAAGGTGAAGATAATTTTGAAGCGGGAATTCCAGAATCGTTCAATGTTCTCGTTAAAGAAGTTCGTGGCCTTGGTCTAAATATGGAACTCCTGGATGCGGAGGTGGATGAGTAGATTGTTAATAATAAAGTAATCTACTTCCACCGCTCTTCCCTATGATTTAAAGGAATTTAAAATGAACCAGGAATTATCAACCAACCCGTTTAATCCAATCACGCCACCAAAAGCATTTGATGAAATTAAAGTTTCTCTAGCAAGCCCGGAACGAATTTTGTCATGGTCATTTGGCGAAATTAAAAAGCCAGAAACGATAAATTACCGTACTTTCAAGCCAGAACGTGATGGTCTCTTTTGTGCACGCATTTTTGGACCAATAAAAGATTATGAGTGCCTGTGTGGAAAATACAAGCGCATGAAATATCGAGGCGTTGTCTGTGAGAAATGTGGAGTTGAAGTTACATTGCAAAAAGTGCGTCGTGAACGCATGGGTCACATTGAATTAGCAAGTCCTGTTGCTCACATCTGGTTTTTGAAGTCACTTCCGTCTCGCATAGGACTAATGCTAGACATGACATTGCGTGATCTTGAACGTATATTATATTTTGAAAATTACGTTGTAATTGAGCCCGGTTTAACTGACTTAATTTATGGCCAGTTGATGAATGAGGAAGAATTTCTTGATGCCCAGGATATATATGGGATGGACGCTTTCACAGCAAATATTGGTGCTGAGGCTATTCGTGAAATGTTGTCTTTGATTGACTTAGATGGAGAAGCGGATCAGTTGCGTGCTGATCTGGCTGAAGCTACAGGCGAATTGAAGCCAAAGAAAATTATAAAGCGTTTAAAGATTGTTGAGAGTTTCATTGAATCTGGCAACCGTCCAGAGTGGATGATCCTTACTGTTATTCCTGTAATACCGCCAGAGTTAAGACCGTTAGTTCCGTTGGATGGTGGTCGTTTTGCAACGTCAGATCTCAATGACCTTTATCGCCGAGTTATTAATCGTAATAACCGTTTGAAACGGCTAATCGAGTTAAGGGCACCAGATATTATTGTTCGCAATGAAAAGCGGATGTTACAAGAATCTGTCGATGCTTTATTTGATAATGGACGTCGTGGCAGGGTAATTACTGGTCAAAACAAACGCCCATTGAAGTCTCTTTCAGATATGCTGAAGGGTAAGCAAGGACGCTTTCGCCAAAACCTTTTAGGTAAACGCGTAGATTTTTCGGGTCGGTCGGTGATTGTGACAGGGCCTGAACTGAAACTGCATCAATGTGGGTTGCCAAAGAAGATGGCACTAGAGCTGTTTAAGCCTTTTATCTACAGTAGGCTGGAAGCCAAGGGCTTATCTTCAACTGTAAAGCAGGCGAAAAAATTAGTTGAGAAAGAACGTCCTGAGGTTTGGGATATTTTGGATGAGGTAATCCGTGAGCATCCAGTGATGCTGAACCGTGCACCTACTTTGCACAGGTTAGGCATACAGGCGTTTGAACCCGTTCTAATCGAAGGTAAAGCTATTCAGCTCCACCCCTTGGTTTGCTCGGCCTTTAATGCTGATTTTGACGGAGATCAGATGGCTGTCCATGTTCCACTGAGTCTTGAAGCTCAGCTCGAGTGCAGGGTTTTGATGATGTCTACTAATAACGTTTTGTCGCCCGCTAACGGCGCGCCAATTATAGTACCATCGCAAGATATGATTTTAGGTCTTTATTATACTTCCCTCATGCGTAAAGGTATGAAGGGCGAAGGCATGATTTTTGGCTCTGTTGATGAAGTTCAGCATGCACTTGATGCGGGGGTTGTTCACCTTCATGCAAAAATCACAGCACGAATACTTCAGGTCGATCATGAAGGAAATGAGGTTATGGAGCGTTTCGAAACTACACCCGGCCGGGTGCGGTTAGGTGCTCTGCTGCCAACAAATGCGAAAGCACCTTTTAAGCTGGTTAACCGCCTTTTAAAAAAGGGTGAAGTACAGCAGATTATCGACACAGTATACCGCTACTGTGGTCAGAAAGAATCTGTTATTTTTTGCGATCAAGTAATGACTATTGGTTTCCGTGAAGCGTTTCGGGCAGGAATATCATTTGGTAAAGATGATATGCTTATTCCAGATGACAAGTGGACTATTGTTGATGGAGTGCGCGCTCAAGTTAAAGAGTTTGAACGGCAGTACATGGACGGCCTGATAACGCAGGGTGAGAAGTACAATAAAGTAATAGACGCTTGGTCAAATTGTAACGACCAAGTAACTGACTCTATGATGGATGCAATTGCATCTGTTAAATATGATGAGGATGGTTCTGAAATGGAACCCAACTCAGTATATATGATGGCGCATTCCAAAGCGCGTGGTTCCGTGACCCAGATGAAACAACTGGGGGGGATGCGCGGTTTGATGGCGAAACCCAATGGAGATATCATTGAGACGCCGATTATCTCAAATTTTAAAGAAGGTCTCACTGTTCTTGAGTATTTTAACTCGACACACGGCGCCCGTAAGGGTCTGTCTGATACGGCCTTAAAAACTGCAAACTCTGGTTATTTGACCCGTCGCTTGGTTGATGTGGCACAAGACTGTATAGTCCGCAGTCATGATTGTGGAACAGAGCGTTCCATTACCGCTCGAGCTGCTGTGAACGATGGTGAAGTTATCTCATCTTTAGCAGAGCGTATTTTAGGACGTGTTGCGGCTGAGGACGTAATAAAGCCTGGGACAGATGAAGTTTTGTGTAACAAAGGTGAGATGATCGACGAATTGAAGGCCGACCATATAGAAGATGGTGGTGTAGTCTCAATGTTAATCAGGTCACCGCTGACCTGTGCAATCGAAGATGGAATATGTGCAGCCTGTTATGGCCGGGATCTTTCACGAGGTACCCAAGTAAACCAAGGTGAGGCCGTGGGAATTATTGCTGCTCAGTCTATTGGAGAACCGGGTACGCAATTAACTATGCGGACATTCCACATTGGTGGCGTTGCTCAGGGTGGTGGCCAACAATCTAGTCAAGAAAGTAGCCAACCTGGCAAAGTATCGCTTGAGAATGCTTCATTATTGAAAAATTCTGCTGGTGAGTATCTATCACTTACGCGCAACATGGTTACAAAAATACTCGATGTTGGGGGGGCAGAAATAGCTAGCTATAAGGTAGATTATGGATCCAAGATGTTGGTAAAGGACGGGCAAACAATTAAACGAGGCGAAAAGCTCTTTGAGTGGGACCCGTTTACGTTACCAATTATCGCTGAAAAAAAAGGTACGGCAAAATTTGTTGACCTTGTGATTGGTATTGCGCTTCGTGATGAGACTGATGATGCGACTGGCATGACACAAAAAATTGTCTCGGATTGGCGGGCAGCACCAAAAGGTAATGAGCTTGCTCCAAAAATAATAGTAACTGACTCAAAAGGTGAGGTGCTACTCAAAAAAGATGGTAATCCAGTATCATATGCAATGTCTGTTGACGCAGTCCTGTCGATTGAAGATGGACAAGAAATCAAAGCTGGAGATATTTTGGCACGGATTCCTCGTGAAGGAGGCCGGTCGAAGGATATTACAGGTGGCTTGCCGAGGGTGGCCGAATTGTTCGAGGCGCGCAGACCAAAAGACCATGCAATAATTGCCGAAATAGACGGCTACGTTCGTTTTGGTAAAGACTATAAAAATAAACGCCGTATAGCGATTGAGCCTGCTGATGACAGTATGGATAATGTTGAGTACATGGTGCCAAAGGGTAAGCATATCCCAGTTCAAGAGGGTGACTTTATCAAAAAGGGGGATTACATCATGGATGGCAATCCTGCACCCCATGATATTCTTTCGGTTATGGGTGTGGAAGCTTTGGCTGATTATATGATTGACGAAGTGCAGGACGTTTATCGCCTGCAAGGCGTTAAGATAAATGACAAACACATAGAAGTAATCGTGCGCCAGATGTTGCAGAAGTGGGAAATTACTGACAGTGGAGAGAC
>ENA-UOXV01006479-UOXV01006479.1-marine-metagenome-genome-assembly--contig:-NODE-6479-length-12246-cov-3.908129_pt1 | contig 12246 bp, 12 predicted proteins | sample MGYA00238165_ERZ766961 | MGnify/ENA primary metagenome ERZ766961 (study PRJEB28924, sample SAMN03173240) | marine metagenome | biome: Marine; feature: Water; material: Subsurface seawater | place: North... | reverse complement strand
AAAATGATCGATGTGGCTGAGTTGAATGGCCATTACCGTAAGGGTTTATTGCCGAGCACAAAAACATCCGGCTTCCAGGGAGATACCATTGGTGCTTTCGTTGCCTTTGGTGCCGCTGATACCGTTACAGCGGTTCGTACCGTTGGTTTATTCACAGGTATATTTTTTACAGTGTTCTGTGTGACGACAGCATTCACAACCGGTTGTCGGTACGGCTGTGTTGTTTGACTCGAAATTACAATGGGCTCGGGCTCAAGAATGACCGGATCAGGAAATACGAGGGACGTAAACAGTGGCGATGGCATGGAACGGTGAAGGGCTTTCATTATAGTAATGGCCTTCGCGTTATTCTGCGCGGCGGCCAATTTAATCCATCGATACGCCTTTGCTTGGTTTTTCGGTATGCCATCGCCGACATAATAAATCATTCCTAGGCTGAGTTGCGCATCGGCAACCCCTTGTTGAGCGGCTTGATGAAACCAGAACATTGCCTTGATGTTCGACAGCGAGACACCTTGGCCGGTGTGATAATGCTGAGCCAGCGCGAGTTGCGCCGACGCAACGCCCGCCTTCGCCTGCTTCACAAGCTCTGCATAGTCTAATCTTTTGGCTAATTTTTTCGGTGCCGGTGCCTCAGGGATAACCGGGACGGGCTGCGTCGCCTCAATCTGAGGCTCAGCCGGTTGAATGGTCGGCGCACTTTTGGCGGGTGGCACAGGTTTTAAAATTGGTTTTGAAATAGGCTTGGGAACTGGTTTCGGCGCAACCTGCTTTGGTTCAATCTGCTGGGGAGCGATCGATGATTTAAATTTCGGCTGAAGCTGTTTCGGCTCGACCGCTGCCATTTGTTGTTCGGGCCCAGGAACAGACTCAGGAACAACCGTTGGCACAACCTTTGGAGAAACTTTAGGGGCGATGACAACTCTTTCCGGTGCCGGCTGCTTCTCGACGGGCAGTGCAATCACGGGTTGTGGGATCGACACCGCCGTTTTGGGGGCCGTCGTTTTAGGTTCCGCCATTTTGGGTGCCGACAGGCGCGCGATTTGCTGCTCAAAACTTTTTGGCGGCAGCGGCAAGCTGGCAACGCGGCGCGGCGGCAGGCGAAGCGAAACATAGGGCGTCGCCCACCCCAGTGACACGGCCCCGTGCCTGAATTGTTTACTAATGGCCGATGCGATGGTCTCCGGACCGAATTGCATGATCACGGCCGACATAAAAATTGCACAGGACACGAACAAAAATGAGGCCGCCGCAATGACGGTAAAATCCGGCGTACCGGCCCGGCGATCAACAAAATATCGGCTCATATTACACACCACCCACGAGATATAGTGTAATTATAGCTGATTCGGCCGCTAAAGCCAGTTAATCTTAAGGTCACCGGTCCTGCGATGGGCCACCTAAATTCCCTACTAGAAATTTCATGCTATAAGGCACCTATCAGAACCCGTGATGGCACGATCCATCATGGCAAACGCTGCAAACCCTTCTTTGGATTTTTATGTCCTCTTCGTTTTCATCACCTGATGCGGGCTCTGGTTCAGACCAAGGCCGGCCTCAAAATGTTCTTCGCGGCATGGTGTTCATGGTGATCTCGACGATTGCCTTGGTCTCGATGAATGCTTTAGCGCGCCATATGTCTGAAGAGTTCCATCCGTTCCAGATTGCTTTTTTCAGAAGTTTTTTCGGCTTTTTGTTTTTTGTGCCGTGGTTTTTTCGCTACGGCTTTGAACCATTGCGCACAAAAATGCTCGGCTGGCACGCAACACGGGGCGTCGCCAATGGCGTCTGTATGTTGATGTACTTTATGGGCTTATCGCTCATTCCCCTGGCCAAAGTGATGGCGCTCTCATTTTCATCACCGCTCTTTGCAACCATCATCGCGTTTATAACCCTCGGAGAAGTTATTCGGACCCGCCGCATCTCGGCTTTGATCATTGGGTTCGCCGGTACAATGATTATTCTGCGGCCCGGGTTTATTGAACTTGATCTCGGATCCATTCTCATTCTCGGGGCCTGCGCCGCTTGGGCCGGTTGCCTCGTCATCATCAAAATACTCGCGCGAACCGAGTCGAGCGTTACCATCACGTTATATTCCACCATTTTTCTCATGCCGGTCTCGCTCACCGCGGCGATACCCTATTGGCAGATGCCAAATGTCGATCAATTGCTGGTACTGGCCGTCATGGGTATTGCCGGCAGCATTGGGCAAACGGCACTGGCCCAATCATTCCGCGAGGCTGATATGACAGCCGTCATGCCGCTCGAATTTTTGCGTTTGATTTGGGCCGCAATGTTTGGCTACTTCTTTTTCGCCGAAGTACCCGACATCTGGGTTTGGACCGGCGGCTCGATCATTTTTGCCGCCAGCTTTTACATCGCCGTTCGCGAACGAAACGTCGGCAAACCGTCACTCGAAACTGCGCCACCAGTTCCACCGCAATGATGAAGGCCACCTAGAGAATGAGTATCGCTGATTATCTTGGGAAGCGGCCCAACACCGTTCGCGGCATGGGCTTTATGTTGCTGTCGGCGCTGTGCGTGTCGATCATGGGCGGCATGGTGCGGCATGTCTCGGCGGACATTCATGTATTTGTGGTCGCATTTTTTCGGACCTTGTTCGGCCTCCTGGTCTTTACGCCGGTGTTTATGAAAACCGGCATCGAAGTTATTAAAACAAAAAGAATTGGTCTACATGTTCTGCGCGGCGGTTTGAATTCAGCGGCCCTGCTGCTCATGTTCTTTGCTTTTAGTGTAACGCCGCTGGCCAAAGTCATGGCACTCCGGTTCACTGGCCCGTTGTTTGCGACGCTGCTCGCGGTGATCGTACTCCACGAATTGATCCGCGCCCGGCGTATCTCCGCCCTTGTCATCGGATTTTTTGGCGCCCTTATTATTCTGCGCCCCGGCATTGTCGAGCTCGACCCCGGTGCCATCGCCGTTTTGGGCGCGGCCGGTGTCTGGGCCGGTGTTACCATCATCGTAAAAATTCTAACCAAAACCGAATCTAATTTCACCATCACCATCTATGCGGCGCTGTTCACGATCCCCGCATCATTGATCGCAGCGCTGACGGTTTGGCAGACTCCGACACTCGAACAACTGACCTGGATGGTCGGACTCGGCACCATTGGAAGCATCAGTCACTGGTGCCGGGCGCAGTCGGCTCGCGATGCCGACGTCACAGCCATTATGCCAATGGATTTCACGGTGTTGATTTGGGCCGCATTGATTGGGTATTTCGCATTCGGTGAGGTTGCCGATGTCTGGACCTGGGCCGGTGCCTTTATCATTTTTATCGCAACCAGCTATATTGCCATTCGCGAGCGCCAAACGAAAAGCAAGCCCCCCGAAAGCGCGGCTTAAGGAAGACATCGTGAACTATTTTTTAAACCTGCTGCGCGACGATCCCGGTACCCGGCGCGGCGCTGCCTTCATGTTCGTTGCCGTTGCCGCGAGCGTCGCCGTTATGATCTGCATCCGGATTATCTCTTCGGATTTACATCCGTTCGTCATGGCTTTCTTTCGTTCGTTGTTTGGTTTCGTGGTGTTCATTCCGTTGTTGATGAAAGCTGGTCTAACGCCCTTAAAAACCGACCGGATCGGCATGCACTTAACACGAGGCACTTTGCAGGCTGCTCTGATGTTGGTGACGTTTATGGCGATCAGCCTAGCACCCCTGGCAACCGTTACAGCGTTGCGATTTTCAGGACCGTTGTTTGCGACACTGCTGGCCTTGTTGCTGCTTCATGAAATCATTCGCATGCGGCGGATCACAGCACTGGTGATCGGTTTTACCGGCGCCATGGTCATCCTCAGACCGGGCATTATAGATATCAATCTCGGTGGACTCTTTGCGATGGCCTCGGCGGCAACCTGGGCCATAACGATGATCGCCGTGAAGAGTTTGTCGCGCACCGAGTCAAGTTCGGCGATCACGATATATTCCATCCTGGTAACCACACCGCTAACGTTTATCGCCGCCCTTTTTTATTGGCGCATGCCGACCCCGGAAGAATTTTTTTGGCTGGTCCTCATGGGAATCTTTGGCAGCCTCAGTCACTGGTGCCGGGCCCAAGCCTTTAAGAGCGCCGATATTTCAGCCCTCGTGCCGATCGATTTCACGGCGCTCATTTGGGCGGCAACGTTCGGTTATATTCTGTTCGGTGAGGTTGCCGACATTTGGACCTGGGTCGGCGGCATCGTGATTTTCTCTTCAACCATGTACATTACCTATCGGGAACGTCAGGTTCGCACCGGACGAGAAAAAGAAAACAAACACGAAAGCAACCCGCCAACATAAAGTGAGCATCACAGCCATGATGAAGCACTTGTTAAGCATCAGTTTGGTTCTAGCACTATTCCCAACTGCAACCGTCTTGGCCAGTGACATTCCTAGTGACATTGCTGATGACTTTGCGGATGGTGTTCAGGCCTATGACGGGGGCCGCATCACGGTAGCACTTGAGGCTTGGTAACGCGCGGCGGCGCGCGGGCATACCGATGCCATGACGGCGCTGGCTAATGTTTATTTATTTGGTGAACGCGTGACGCGCGATGCGTCTCGAGCCGCCGCCTGGTACCGAAAAGCGGCCAAACAAGGCGACATGACGGCACAACTTAATCTTGGCGATCTCTATCGCCGCGGGTTGGGCGTACCAAAAAACAACATTAAAAGTTATGTCTGGCTGAGCCTTGCCGCCATGCAAGGCAACGCATGGGCCTTAGACACAAAACGCCAACTCATCAAACAAATGAGCCCGCAAGAGAAACGGCAAGCCGAAGCCACCCTTCACCAACAAATAAAATAAAATAAAATAAGATTTAGAAACGGTAACCGTAACGAATGCCAACATTCTCAAGGCCTTCATTGCGCGAACAAAGTTTTGCGTTCGAGCTATGATCGAGAAATGCCATCAAGCTATGGTGTTTGCTAAGCCGATAACCAAAAGTAAGTGATTCGCGAAACAGCACGCGACAACCCAGTTCTTTTCTATCTAAACGACTCGTCGTTTTAAAACCGTCGTGCACGGTACCGCCGAGAGAAAATCCAGCGAAGAAATCGTCAAAGAAGTCCCATTCCCAGGTGAGCCCAAGATAAGCTTGACTGGTATCGCCGGATGAATTGTAGGACAGGCCAATGTGTGGCCGAGGTGCCCAGAGGATGTCTAAAAAACTAGGCGAGCCGAATAAGAGTTCAACGTTGCCATCAACACCGCCCTCTTTATTCGAACTGAACGGCCCTTGGTCATGCCACAGCGCGCCAATGCGCATTTCGGAAATGAATGAATCAGATTTATAAGGTGTTGATGTGCCTTGCGTCGGCTGCGATCCACCAGAACGTTTCTGCCACTGAATATTAGAGGGCGTTTTCTGTTGAACGCGTTGTTGTCCTGGCCGCGGCGCTAGAGTTGGTGCACTTGCAGGCGCTGACTGTGGCGCTGCGCGCACATTGCGCGGCTCAGCCGGCAAGGGCGGCAAGGGCGGCACGGGATTTAAAAACGGATGGGTCTGCCCGAGTAAGCCCTGCATATTGTAAATGGGCGCCGCTGAACTCGCTGTTGGCGCCATCACACTGGCGGCTACAATTAAAGCCACACCGAATGCACAATGAATACTGCAGGTCCAATTCTTGACCACGATAGATCCTCTTCGCCTGGCGGGTCCGTTACAGCCTTGATTTAGCCTTTTGGGACCCAGAACGATCTTTTGTGCCCCTTGTTTCCCTGGTTGCCGGTCGCCTGTCAAGCCTTCCCCGTTGGGGTCTGTGCTATTAGAGCTTGAAATCTCACGTGTTTTACCATTTACCAAGATAAATTGATTATAGTTCGATTCACAGGACAGCATTGAGGACAGCATGGACTTGGTCCCATGCCACCCTATTGTTAAGGCTAAGCCTGAGAGACGGACTCCCTTCACGATAACCAACAGGACGCATGGTGGATTCACCAGACCCAAACTCTAAACTCGGTAAGGTTCGCGCACTGGCTCATCGACTTATGGCCTTGGGCAAAGTCATAGGCAAAAAAAGCCGACCGGCGCGAATTGAAATTAGAGTCGCACCCTTGGCCGGTGCCGCGGGGCCCCATATCAATCGCCATTTACTCAGCGCGTTTGATGGTCCTGCCCATGTTCATGCGCCGGTTCGCGTTAAGCCCCTGAACGAAACGATCGACTATGACCCCACTGATCCAAAGAGAAACGATTTTACGAAGGCTATTCAACAAGCACGGGCTCATCTCGCAAAATCCAAAGCAGATTTACTGATATGGGGTGAAGCAGCTGCGACCGGGACCACCATGACGTTACGATTTCTGTCCGCCGCCCCGGTTGAAATCGATCAATTTGGTTATAGTGATGCGCAAACAGAACTACATTTGCCGGTCGATTTCAATGAAACTCTAGCCAATGTGCTGTTTGCCATTAGCATTGCCGCCACACCGACCCAAACAACGGAAAAGACACAGGCGTTCAATAATTGTCTGCCGGGTATCGTAAACACCCTCTTAGACAGCACCCAAAACTTACCGGCCAGCCTGACATCACGTGAGCAGGCTTCTATTCAATTTTGCGCTGGTAACACGTTTGCCTTTTTAGCGAGTCATCAACATATCATTCCGTTTTATCAGCACGCGGTGACGCATTATCAATCGGCGTTAACAACCCTAACGGCAACAGAGCAGCCTATTGATTGGGCTTTGGCACATCTCAATCTTGCCGCCTGCTTGCAGGTCATTGCAGAGCGCAATGAGGATTCAGCATTGATACAAGCCGGGATCGAATCCTGTGAGGCTGCCATTGATGTTTTCAAACATTCACATAAATATCTGTATGCGGTGGCGCAAAACCGTCTTGGTTTTTTGCTGTACAAAATGGATTGGCAAACCGGCGACAAAGAAGCCCTCAAAAAATCACTTAGTGCGTTTCAGGCTGCACTGAAAGTATTTTCGCGGAACGAAACACCTCGACTATGGGCCGACACAATGAATAACTTCGCTCAAGTCGCTCTCGTTTTAGGTGAGCACATGCTGAGCCCCGAGGTGCTCGGTAAAGCGGTCGATGCGTGTAACGCAACGCTTGCGGTCCGCTCAAGAAGAGACAACCCTTTGCTCTGGGCTACAACGCAAAATAATTTAGGCTCAGGTCTCTTTATGCTCGGGAAGATGACGCACAATGCGGCGACCCTTCAGGGTGCACAATCAGCGTTCAGTCAAGCACTTGAGGTTTATGAAGAGCATGGCGCCAAACGCCGCGCCGATCTCACCGCTAAAAATTTAAATCACGTTCAGCGACTCATCGATAAGGGCGGCGCCTAAAATATAGATCTAAATTTGTTTGCCTTAAGCGTTAGCGACGCCCGGGCTTACCAGCCGTAAACACCTTACAATTCGAAAACCCATCATTGAAAAAATGATAGGTCAAACCATCGATACCAATGTTGGTCGGGTCTTTCAGGTTCCAATATTTTTGTGCGACCCCGGTGATCCCTTTACCGACCTTACCAAGGTAGCCGATGTTAAGGTTCAGCCGCCGAACTTGATTAAAGAGGCGTTTCTGGCAGAGCGCTGAAAGATCTTTATTGATCACGCCGACACGCCAATACGGACTTTTCGATGTCGCATACTGTCCCGCCAGCGCGCCATTGAAACCGGCACTCAATACGAAAAGGCATAACAAGACACCCGAAAAGACACGGGTCGCCAACCATGATTTTTGAAAATGTTTGTGCGGCATCGTTCTCGATCCCGAAATTAAATATGAGGTGCGTTCTGCACCGGGAAAGCCATATCGTTCATGGCCTTCGAATGGAGAGAGTATAGCAAAAATATGATGAAATGACCACGGCAAGCCGATAATCGGCAGAAACCTAGGAAAAATAGCAGGTTTTTCGGCCTATTTTTAAGCCGGCTCGATCACAAACAAGACATCGCCTTGGTTCACCAGCGCGCCGTTTTCTGCCGGAATTTCTCGGACCGTACCAGCCTGTTCGGCTTTGAGGGTGGTAAAGAGTTTCATCACTTCGATGATGCACAACGCATCACCGGCTTGAATGGCTTGGCCGACCTCTGCATAGGCCGGATCGGTGGGCGACGGGGCGCGATAAAATGTCCCCATCATCGGCGCTCGGATTTCAATGGCGCCATCAGTGCGCTCGGTGACAGCGCCGACGGAAACGTGTTCACCATCATCGTCATCATCATCTTCGGTTGCCTGGACGACCGCGGGCTCTTGGATGAGTTCAGGGACCGGCTTTGCCGCACTCGTTTCATCCGTGCCAGGATCCGTTGAAGGATCGGTTGAAGGGCCTTTGCGCACGACAAGGCGCATGCCATCGATATCGATCTCCAGCGTATTGAGATTGCTGGAATCAATCAGCTTGAGAATGTCGGCAACATTTTGATAGCTCAAAGGCATCGTTTAAATACATCCGGCCATTGTCCGAATTGGCCGCTCCCTGTAAAAATACATTAGCAGCGATCGATAAAGGCTGCAAAGGCCTGACGATTAAAGGGGCCAATAAGGGAGGCCAATAAAAAGAGATGGCGAAAAAGATTAACCTGATCGATGTCACCTTGCGCGATGCCCACCAATGTTTGTGGGCAACCCGCATGACGACGGGCATGATGCGCGAAACAGCGCCCTTGCTTGATCGCGCCGGTTTTGAAGCGATTGATCTCGTCGGTGGCGCCGTCTTCGATGTGTGCGTGCGCTTTTTACGCGAAGACCCGTGGGAACGTATGCGGATCTTAAGCTCATGGGTCACCGAAACGCCGCTGATCATTCATCATCGCGGGCAAAGCCTGTTTACCTTTGAATTATTTGCCGACGATGTTGTCAAGCTGACCGCCGAGCGGATCGCCGCCAACGGCATGCGCTATCACACAACGTATGATGCGCTCAACGACATCCGCAATTTAGAAGTCCCGGTGCGCGCGGCGAAGAATGTCGGGCTTACGGTCGCCGGCGGTGTGGTGTTCACCGAAACACCGGTACACACGGATGCTTATTACGAAAAGAAAACTAAAGAGCTGCTCAAACTCGGTGTCGATGCGGTTTATATTAAAGACCCGAGCGGCCTGCTCCGCCCCGAGCGTGTCGCGACGTTAGTACCCGCGCTTAAAAAAGTGTGTGGCACAACACCCTTGCAACTCCATTCGCACTGCTTATCGGGGCTTGGTCCTTACGTTGCCGTGCAGGCGATTGAGCACGGCGTCGATTGTGTGCACACCGCAACGTCGACCCTCGCCAACGCCGCATCGCACCCGCCGACTGAACTCTTCGTTCGCAATGCTCGGCGCCGCGGCTTCGATATCGATGTCGATTTAGAGCCCATCGAACAAGCCGCCGACATTTTGGCGTATATCGCCGCCCAAGAAGACAAACCAACCGGCGCCCCGATGGAGTACGACGAGTTCCATTTTCATCACCAGGTTCCCGGCGGCATGATTTCGAATTTAAAATCCCAGCTTGAGCCGCTGGGCATCGCCGATCGCCTCGAAGAGATCCTCGAAGAAGCCGGTCACGTGCGCCGCGATCTCGGCTATCCGATCCCCGTCAGCCCGTTCGCGCAATTCATCATGACGCAGGCGGTGTTGAACGTGATGGGCGAAGAGCGCTACGCCACGGTGCCCGATGAGGTGCGCAAATATGTGCTCGGGGCTTACGGTGAGATCGCCGGGCCGATTGATCCCAATCTGTTTGATCGCATCACCCAAGGCACCGAGCCCGTCACCGAACGCCCCGGCGCGCTCGTCGAGCCGGGGCTCAAACGCCTGCGCAAAGAACGCGGGCCGTTTATGTCCGATGATGACCTCTTGTTAGCGGCTTATTATGACGATAAAGAATACAGCGCTTTAAAAGCCGCCGGCCCGATCCAAACCGACTACCCCCTCGGCGCCACCCCGCTTGAAACACTTGTGAAAGAAATCACCGCGCGCCGTGAAATCACCTACTTTTCTTTAAAAGACAATGACGGTGGCAATGACAGTGGCAGTGGCAATGACAACCTGGCCGTTCAACTTCCTTAAAAATAAAGAGACTTAAATACTATGGACTTAACGCCCCTTTTCGAGCCTAAAACCGTCGCCGTCGTCGGCGCCAGTGATGATTACACCCGCTTTGGCGGCGGCATGCTGCTCAAGTTTTTGCTCAGCCACGGCTATCAAGGCACGGTTCTGGCCATCAACCCCAAGCGCGATGAAGTTCAAGGCTTGAAATCATACCCATCACTCGACGTCGCCCCGGGCCCGATTGATCTTGCAGTGTTTGCCGTACCCGCCGGCATCATCATGAAAACGATTGAGAACATCGAACCCGGCCATATCAAAATGGCGCTCATCTTAACGTCCGGTTTTGCCGAGCTCGGCGGCGATGGAGAAAAGCTGCAAGAGCGTCTCGTCGAACTTTGCCGCGAGAAAAACATTCGTGCCATCGGGCCGAACTCGCTGGGCGTCGTAAATATCGACAACGGGCTGATCACCAACATGAGCCAATTCTTTGATAAAGAAACATTGGACTCAGGCACCACGGCATTGATTTCGCAAAGCGGCGCGTTTGGCTCGTCTTTGATTGCCGAATCCGATTTCCATGGCGTGCATTACAATTATTTCGTCAGTTCCGGCAATGAAGCGGATCTTGAGTTTTCCGATTTCGGCAGCGGCCTCGTCGATTACGATAATGTTGATGTGTTTTGCGGCTACTTGGAATCCATCCGCAACGGGCAAGGCTTCATCAACTTTGCCGAGCAAGCCTTAAAGGCTCACAAGCCGATCGTTGTTCTCAAAGTCGGCTCGTCCGATGTCGGCGCCGAAGCGGCGCGCTCGCATACCGGCTCACTGGTCGGCTCTGATGCGGTTGCCGATAGCGTGTTTAAAACCTGCAACGTGATCCGCGCCGATGATGGCATTGATTTGCTCGAAACCGTCAAGGTGCTGAGCCGTACACCGATCAGCAAAGGAACCCGGCTCGCCATTCTCTCGCATTCGGGCGGCGCTGGTGTCATGGCCGCCGATGCGGCCGTCGCCGAGGGCATGACCATCAACCCGCTCCCCGATAAATTACGACCGGGCTTAATCGAGGTTCTACCGGCCTACGCGGTGCCGGCCAATCCGCTCGACATGACCGGCAGCGCATCCTTGCAAGGCAAACTCATGGCCGACTGCGTTCGCGTGATGCTGGAATCGGATGAATATGACGCGGCAATTTTGTGTGTGAATCTGGTTTGGCGCGACGGCATGGCGCTTATTGATGAGCTGACCAAAGTTGTGAATGACATCGACAAACCGTTTGTCATGTCATGGATTGCCCCCAACGCGGAAGCAAACGAGCGTCTTAAGACAGCGCCGTTCGCGGCCATTAACGATCCGGCCCGTGCCGCCCGCGCCCTTTGCCGGCGCCTCAACTATGACAAGCGTTGCCGCGAGATGACGGGCGCACCAAAAGCCAAGCGGCCTATTGATGTAAATGCATCGTTTAATCTTGCAAACGTTTCCGAGCAAACCAAAGCGCTCGAAGCCTATGGCGTGCAACTACCACAGCAAACATTGGCAACGGACATCGATAGCGCACAATCGTTTTTCGATGATACCGGTGGTGCGGTCGCGCTTAAAATCGCTTCACCGGATATCGCGCACCGTACCGAAATCGGCGGCGTGGTCACCGGCATTGCCGATTACGCCGCACTTGATAAAGCCTATGACACCATTCTCGCCAACGCACAGACCCATCACCCAGACGCACAAATCGACGGCATTCTCGTGCAAGAAATGATCACCGATGGTGTTGAAGCGTTGATCGGTATGAAACGCGATGCCACCTTCGGCCCGATGATCGCCGTCGGTGCCGGCGGCACCTTGGTTGAGTTATTAGGCGATGTACAAATGGCGCCGGCGCCTTTAAGTGCCGAGCAGGCAGAAACCCTCATCAACAATACGCTGCTCGGTAAGCTGCTGTCGGGTTATCGGGGTGGCGCGGTGATGGATAAAGCCGCGCTCATTGAGATGATTGTTAAGGTCTCTTGGCTGGTGGCCGATAATGACACCATCACCGAACTCGACATCAACCCGGTGATGGTCCGACCAAAAGGCCAGGGCTGCGTCGCCGTCGATTTTAAGTTCGCGCTTAAGTCTTAAATTAGCGCTTTTTAAGACTCCAATAGAGAAGAATGCGATCACCATCTCTGGCGGAAAACATACTCACGCCTTTTTGGCTTGCCGATTTCGATCCCCGCTGACAGGCCTGACGACT
>ENA-UOXV01006477-UOXV01006477.1-marine-metagenome-genome-assembly--contig:-NODE-6477-length-12248-cov-5.496514_pt1 | contig 12248 bp, 7 predicted proteins | sample MGYA00238165_ERZ766961 | MGnify/ENA primary metagenome ERZ766961 (study PRJEB28924, sample SAMN03173240) | marine metagenome | biome: Marine; feature: Water; material: Subsurface seawater | place: North... | reverse complement strand
CCGGTATTGTAAGCCGCCTTGAGTGCCTGAAACTGCCAACCACTTACAGAAGTGTCACTTGCACCTTTGTTACCAAAGTCCACCAAGCGAACATTGTCTGCTCCCCCTTTTTGTTCCTCCATGTACACCCACCCACCGTCTGCTTGTTGACCAACGATTATTCGACGAATTGCTTTTTGGAGAACAGGTAAAATAAAGGGCTTTTCAGTCATCCCATAAGCCTCTGCAAGCGCGTAAGTTGCAATTCCGTGTGCATAAGCGGAACCATGCTTGTTATTGGTCACAAAAAGCCAGCCATCTTTTTCATCTCCCAACTCAACCAGGTACTTGATTCCCTTGGCAATCGCCTCACCATATTCTGGAGAATCGGTCAATTCACAATGACCTAAATAACAGAGCAGGGCAAAACCTGTCATCGCACCTTTAGAATTCTTCCCCCAGGATCCATCCGAATTCTGATCTTGATTCAACCAGTGCAATGCTTTGGTCACTGCATTTTCAACGCGATCGGGATTCTTCACTCCGCCACGGGCTAATCGGGCAACTCTGCCCACTTTATCACAGCGCCCACTCATAGATTTGGGGACTGAAACCCCGAGAGAATTAACCGCAGCTTTTAGATTGGAGAACTTATCGCCTTTGGCTTTGGATAGAATGTCAGAAGGGTCATCTGCACCACGGAAAACAGTAGGATCAAAGGCAAGAGTATTATCGTCATCTTCATCAAATATCAAAGCATTAGGATCCCCAATATCTTTATTTTGTTCATCCTGTCCGATGCGGGATAGGAGTAAATCTTGGGCGTCTGCAGTTCCCTGATCGAATTCACTAGGTTCTACAACCTCATTAATGTTCTGTGCAGATACTTTGGTTTTATTCGAAATCCCCAATTCTGCACCGGCTATTTCAGAACTGAGTACCTGAGCTTCACGCATGGCATTTTGATTATCTGCATTTGCCCCTCCCATCGCGTCCAATCCCTCGCCACTTCCACTTTTACCAAGACGGGCACGTTCGCCACCAGTTGCAACATCTGTCATCTCACTTTGCGGAATTTTTGAACCCTCTGTTTCTTGTCCTGAAGACTGACCTGCTTTCGCAATTGTCTCCAGGCGAGATCCCTCCGGATTAAGAAGTAAAAAGAGAAACGATCCTAGACTAAGCAGAAGGCATCCGTAAGTCATCGCCAAGTTAATCCAAGCGATTGGACTTATCCCATTTTGATTTTTTTTCTTCTCCTCAAAAAAAGCAAGATGGGAAATGATGCCCACACCTAGAACACCTAAGACAAGAGCAGCACCAACAAGAAGGTTACTGAGAAAAATATTTCCAACAACCGCCAACCCTAAAGTTGAAGAAAGAATAATCGATAGAATGGTCTTTATACTCATACCATTCCAAACTGATTTAAATCTTTCGGACTCTTTTCAGGTAAGCTGGAAAAGGAAATAAAATGGTTGCGATAGTTAATCAGCGACTTGCAAATTTATTTTTACAACCGTTACAACAAAAGGCTACAGTCCTTCCCCTCGAGTCCTTTGCGGTAATTGAGGGATTAGCCTTACGATCTGGTTTGATTGGACACATTGGGTTTATACCAGATGAAGCAGGAGAACCATTTTGGATTTTTGAGTTGTGACGCCCATCTTCCTGCCCTCCTCCATATCTTCCAAGGTCCAAACCAATTTTACGGGAAGCATCCATAATCAGATTCATGTAATAAGCTGGATCCCCTTCAGAATTCACATGATATTCATCACTAAATACAATACCATCACGGTTACGAATATTATCACTGTTTTCCTGCCAATAATATGGCTTTAAGTTTTCACCCGCTCCGGATAAATATCCGTCACCGCGCCAAGCATTCTCAACAAATTCCTTAAATGATTTAGCGAATGTCTTTCCGCGGTCTACTTGGAACATAATTCCTCGGTAAAGTCCGCCGTATCCATTTAAACCTTCCTTCAGGTCGTTCAAATCATCCATGTAGTGATCTTCTGGTTTGCGATTGAAATTAGGAAGGTGATAGGCAGGTTGAGCTTCGTCTTGGAATACGAGGGCTAACACATTTTCTTTCTTTGCCGCGTCTGCAAAGAATTTAAGAGTTCGCTCACCTTCCCCATCCACTACCAGTACCCTTCTGTTGTAAAGATCTTCGTCATTTTTGTAGTAGGGAAGTAAGGCATTTTTAAGAAGGGTGTCTTTCATTTCATCCAATGCTTTTCTTGTGCTCAAAATTGAACCACTCCCGTCAACATGCATCATTATGTAAAGATTACCGTCCTTGGGAAGATGATCGTAATCCCAATCATCATGACCATCACCAATTCCACCACGACCATATCCAACTCCGTCAATGCCAGGTTCACCTACTCCTAATCCAAGTGGATGTGAAACTCGTCCAGAAACTAAGCCAGCTGCTGCTCCTGCTCCTGCTCCACCAACTAAACCTGCTACGCCACCTGCAACTCCCGGAGCAACCGCGAGTGCTGGACCAGCCATTTCCCCTGGATTACTTGCTGGATTTGTAGGGCTAGTCATAGCAGCAATCTCTTCGCCATCACTGAAACCGTCTCCATCTGAGTCGGGCATGGACGGGTTTAAACCATATAATGCTTCCAATGATGCAGGAACTCCGTCTTGGTCGGTGTCAGCACCAGGAGCTGGTGTCCCGGGCTTACTTCGGGGATCCCGGGGATTTGACATTCCTTTTACTTCATCCGCATCGCTAACTCCGTCTTTGTCCGTATCACTGGACTGAGGGTTTGTGCGAAAGGAAGCTTCCATTGCATCGCTAATTCCATCCTGATCTGAGTCTGGACCTTCAGGTTGAGTCGGTGCAGGAGGGGCATATGTCCCTATTCCACCAAGTGCAGGAACTGCTTGACCATCCATAACCGCTTGTCCAATACCGGCTCCAAGTCCGGCAAATCCAGCGGCAGCACCAACTGCAGGGCTGCCTATACCTGCACCAACACCTTGTGATGGGAAGTTATAAGCATAAACTTCAGCTCCCTTTCCCACTCCAGGCATTGTGCCTTTTCCAAAACCAGCTCCATCTTTATCGAAATTTCCTACAGCACCAAGCTCGTCATCATCAAAATCTCCACGACGGGCATCGGGAACAAAATTACCAACATTTACGTTATCATTTCCGCCTCGACCTAAACCAATATCTTTTCTGTCTAAGCGGGCTACTAGATCATCGTCATTGTCAATAATGATCAATTCATCATCGTCAAGTGTGGCAAGTCGACGGTCAAGCAATCCAACATCAACATCATCATCGATCACAACACGGTCACGCCCACCACGAATTCTTCCGTTGCCACCATTACCACCGAATGCACCACCACGGTTGTCACCTGTTAAACGAAGATGGCGGTCATCATTTTCAACATAAACGATATCATCATCGTCATCGCCAATAACAGCAGTAATTTTCTCGTCGTTTAAGACAACTCCATCTAAGCGATCATTGTAAGCTACATTTGCTCCAGCCATAAAACCACCGGGATTAACCGTAACAAATCGCTCAACTGAATCCATAACATTTCCGGATTTTGAGTCTTTAATCGTGTAAATAACTTTGTATTGGCCTGGAGTGTTTACATCTACAAAGGAAGCAGTCTCCACAAATGCGGTCAGATCTTCATCTCCCACAATCGCACTGTACCCGGGATCAACCCATAACTTTCCAGCTGGCCAAGGAATACTATTTCCTCCAGTTAAAGTAATAACTGATGATTCTCCTACCGAAGCATCGACCGCCGAAACCATTTCACCCTCTTCGATCACCTCATCCTCATTGGCAATCGGCTCAGACTCCTCTGTACCCATTACTAAAAGTATACCAAAACCAAGTGCTAGTACATACCCAGCAATCAAACTGGAAAGTGCTGCGGTGCGATGCTTTGGATTTAGCTGAGACTCTTCGGATATTACATCCGCTTCAGCTGATTCCTCAATCGTCGAATCCGTCGTTTCCTCGTTCGTCTCCTCGTTCGTCTCTTCCTTCTTCATTTTCAGTACTTTCTTTAGTGGTTTGGATTGAAAGGTTTTTATATTGATTGAAAGCCAAATGAGCCATGATCACCTGTCCTACAATGACTGCTAATCCAAAAAGTAGAAAGAATGGATTAGACAGCAATGTGGATTGAACCATCCCCAACATCATACAACAGAACAAAATTGCACCGAGCGCCAGAGATATGAGAAGTTCTTTCGACATTTGTTATATAATTTGCGTAATTATGGCTTTGTGCAAGTTAAAAGAAAAATTATGGGAACCAACATCGGCTATGGATAAAGAACTTACATGTTCTATGTAAGTCCGCTTTTGGGAGCCCAGTAATGATTGATCAACCTGCATTTAAATTAGTTCTGCCACTAGTCTCTGTCATTGGACAAAAAAATTATTTATTTTTAAAGTATTAATCTATTAAAATTTACTTTGCTATCCACACGCCCATTTTCGATTACTAAAATCTCATTGTACTTTCCAGGGTACATTATCCGAGCGTAGAATCAGGGGAAGCTCAGAAATCGGGATCCAATTATAGTCCAATTTCCTAAGAACGGCTTCGTCTCTAATTTTATTAAATATAGCAAAGTTTTCTGAATCGGAATAGACAAAAAGATTTAAAAAGAAAGCCTGACGGACTGAGCGTGGTGCATCCTGAACCGAGGAAAGAAACAAATCAAGGGCATCTTCGTTCATTGGATCGACCCCTTTTTCTGAATCAACCTTCACTTGAAATCGCTTATCCGGGGTTTGATTCCATGATAATCCATCTTCATTTTTTTCCACTGATCCAATTCCAATAGAGATCATTGGATACATTTTACCATGAGCCACAATGACAGGAAGCGGTTTCTTCCTGGTATCTTTTTGTTGGGGCAAACTCACTTTACGATAGGGCTTTTTCTTTAATTCCTTGCTAAGCTCCTGATGTTCGAAAATCGTTTCTAATCTGTTCATTTCCTCCTCCATCGTTAAACGCTCTTCCTCAACAGTGGATTCTAATTGCTCCATCTCTTTCAGCCTGTTCTTTTCGCGCTGGGCTAATTTTTCCAAAGCGGAAGAATCACTACTTAAATCATCTAAATTATCTTTAATTTCTTCAATTTCTTCTCGCTTAGAATATGCATCGTCTTCTAGGTCCTCCAAAATCTCGACATTTTCATCCTTCAAATCAAGAAGGGAGTTCTTGAGTTGCTCACGGGCTCGAATCAACTCAGATTTATTATCATCAGTTTTGACCAGCTTATCATACAATTCCACGCTTTTCTTATTTACACTTAGAGCGAGCAGAAGAGCGATCAGTATAATCCCTCCAAATGTGTTGCACAAAGTATCGAGCAACATATCTAAGCTTCCGCCTTCTTCTTCTTCCCTTGCCATTATTTCACCAAAATCTAATTTTTTGTGAAGGATAGAAAATCATGTCCAATAACGAGATCATGGATTGGGCAAAAACTCAACAAAGGGGTCAGGTGTTTTATCAGTAAATAAAACGGCCGCCTCTTCATGAATGGGTTCAAAACCATATTTAAACCCAATCATGCGAGTAAGGTTGTTCTTTGGGTCACATAGTAAATCAAACAAGTTCTTTTGAATTGTTCCATTTCTCCCTGGCACATTAGTGATGGTGGTTTCACATGCAGAGGGCCGAAAGAAATAAACGAAGAAGTTTTTCTTATTATCGTAGGAGGTTAAAGCTGATCCGAGTTGTTGATAGTAGTTCGCTGGAGAAACCTGAACTGTTCGTTGCTCGCCATTAAAGATTCCAATAGTGAATTCAGTTGCTCCAAGAATAACTAACACCGGCTTCTCACCCACATTATTTTCTTTGGGGATCACCCGAACTTCGTTTTTAATTTGGGATTGTAATTGTTCAACCTGGGAATTGAGGTTTGCATCCAATTCTTGAAGTTCCAACTCCGAAAGATTTTTCAAAGAGCGAAGCAAACGGGCATTTATTTTGTCTTCTAATCCTTTTTTTTCTTCAATTAACTCAGCTTGCTGAACCTTGGCTAGATCAGAAAGTAATTCTAAACTTTCGATTTTCTCCTTCATTTCTTTGCTCTCATTCGAATCTTGAATTCCGAGTTTCTTTTTAAATATTTCTATTTCAAGATTAAGCTTTCGAAGCTCTTCAGCTAATTTCTCAATTTCACTATTCTTTGCCTCACTCTTAACTAAGAATTCTCGTTTTTCTTCAGTTATCTCTTGATGTAACTCAGCAATTTCTTCCATCACCTCGGTGGCATTAAACTCACTTGCCACAACAATCGTGGCATTTCCGCCCCCGTCCTTCAATCCGTCGGTATATTCAACCGGTGCAGTATTATTTCCAGGATTATCTCCCTCTTTTTCACGCTTTGGATTTACTTGTAGTGCCAAAATAAGTGCGATCAGAACTAAAATTCCAATAACCGCAGTTATTATATCCTGAAAGGCAAAGAAACTTACCTTCTCTTCACTGTTTCGGCTACTTCTGCCCATTTTATCCTATGGAAGGTAAAAACTTAAAAAATAAAAAAGGATTAAGAACGTGTTCTTCCACTCTTCTCAAGCTTGAGCTTGGCCAAAACATAAGTTTGGCAATATTCGTTACATTCATCCAAGAGCAGAAATTCCTGCCTTTTTCTAAAGGTCATTACCATTTGTACAACAATAGAGGCAACTAGACCTAAAAGTGTGGTGTCAAATGCGGTGGATAGCCCCCCTGTAACATCGGTTAATGAATTTTTTAATTTATCAACATCGTCAGCTAACTGTATGGTTACCCCAAATTCTCCAATGGCTGAACCCAGTCCTAAAACCGTTCCAATAAATCCAAGAACCGGAATTGCCCAGTTAAACCCGTTAATCAAGCTGTAACTTGCAGAAACCTGATCTTCATCAATGGATGCCTGAGCATTAGTTAAACTAGCAACTTCACTTATCTCTCCGATGTTTTGTAAATTAGATAACGCAACATCAATTCGATTAAGAAGCAAAAAGTGCTTGGGATCATCGACTTGACCCCGAATCCTAAGCAATGCATCCCGAGCAGTGGCATTGTTTAAAAAGAAGTTTGGATCTTGGGGGATAAGATTGAGGGCAAGAATTTTGCGCTGAAAGCTTACCTTTCTTCCTTTGACGATCAAAATAGCCAATGCCCAAAAAAACAAAAGAGTTATACCAGCACCCATTAAATATCCACCCACTCCCCTGTTAATAAATTTATCAGCAAGGGCAATATGGTAGGGAATCGGCGAGACCTGTTCCTCCTGAGTACCGTCTTCCAAGGTAACCATTTGCATATTTTGTTCGTTCCATTCAGCTGCGGTACCCGAATCCCCAATCACAAATTCTAAAACTAAAAAGAAAAGGGTGGTTAAAATGAGCCCAACCAAAAAGGTAAAGAATGCGTTAGTATCGGTGTATCTACCTCCACTAAATCCAATCTTCTGCTCAATATCTTGGGTAGACCAACTTAACTCAGGTTCATCAAATCCTACTCCTCCGTCCATTTATTTTTTTCCTTTCACTTGATTAAATAATACAAAACTCTCAAAACTCAGCTCTCTGAACTTACCTCTTTTACGATCGTGCCGCATAGTAAATCGTGAAGACCTTGACGACGCGGCGTAAAGAATACCACAAAGGGCAATATAATAGTTAAGGAAAACAGAATTTTCAAAATTGCTCTTCCTGTGGAAATACCAAACCCAGGAATTTGCTCATCACTCACACGCACAACCTTGATCTTGGACATTCTTTTACCAATAAAACCCCCGGCTTTGGAGGACTCGCCAAGACCATAATACAACCATCCGAGTAAAAAATAAGCTACAATTGCAGCAATCACCAAGGTGCTGTCAAATTGTGAAACTACCCCTGTAATTCCTACAAGTATTCCAACAACAGAGATAAGAATAAGACCATCCAACAATCCAGCAGTTAAACGGGCTCCATTAGAGGCGAGATTTGATGTGTCAAAATTTGGCTTTTCCGTTTCTTCAGACTCAGCATCCTCCTCGTCAACCTGATCTGGATCTTCTTTTTCTTCCACAGTAGCCTTCTTGAGTGAAGAAGTGGGAGATAAAGGTGCAGGAATAGTCTGCATTGGAGGCGGACCGGCAGGGGTGGTAGGGGCTGGTGGTGGTTTGGGTGGTGGTGGTGCAGCAGAACCCAATGAACTGAGCCCCTCAGCAACTCCAGGGATTCTGGACAAGGGAACCCATTCAGCTACGCCTTCGAACCAAACTAAGTCACTAAAACGCAAATTCCCCGCCTTCAAATAATCTTTGAGCTCTTTTAGGAGGTAGGGCCCAAATTGGGTACCTGAACGGTTTACATGAATTTCTGTGGCTGGGCCAGGTTCGGGAACCTCAATGATCTCAGGCTCTGGCTCTGGCTCCGGTTCAGGCTCTGGTTCCGGTTCAGGCTCTTCAATCGTCTCCTCAACTTCTTCTACCGGGTCATCTTCGAAAGCTTTTTCCAAGTTTTGTTCAGGAAGTTCTCCCTTTTCATATTGATCAATAAACTCGGATACTGTGAGCAAATTCTCACCTAATTTCACTTTATGAATCGTGCTAATTTCCTTCATCCGCAATAAATCAACAATTTCCACTGCAGAGTAAGGACCAGATATCTGGCCTCGTTTGGAAACTTTATACTTTACCACATTTGCCATGACTATTTTGAAAAATCTATAGGCAAAAACTTTTCTGCTCCACCGAACTTTCCATTTGGTAGATCAGCGTTTGCATAACTTTCTGCGAGCACCGCCTCCAACTTTGGATTCGTTCCGACTAAAGGACTGTATGGAACATGAGCAGCAGCCTTGGATTCTTTCAATTGGTAAGTTCCTCCATCCCCTGAAAGTCCCCAGTAAATGGGAGGAGTAGAACCAGTAAACCTGGGCTTTCCAGAAAGGTCAATATGCCCGATGTAAGAAAATTCTACTTTTTGCAAGGATTTCAATACTCCTAGAGTAAACTTTGCCTCGGGGAAATAATCTCTCTTTCCAATACCTTTGTAAAATTGAGCAAGGTTCGCAGAAAGTGATTCATTAGCCTTAACATCCATCCAGTCAGTAGGTCTTATTTTAATCTTAACCCTTGATAAAAGAGATTGGTAATCTTCTAAGAGTTGGCTACTCAACCCTACTCCCCATGCTGTGGGTTTCTTTTTCATTAATTCAACAATTTCACGATGGAGGAATGCTTTAAGAAGTGGTGAGATTGTGGGCTCGGCAATAACAACTTCTAGCATTTCCATTAAGGGTCCAGCTAAACTCTTGGTATTTGGGTCGAGCCGTCTTTCGATTTGTTGCTGCAGAAAAGTTGATTCTGCAGTCAACTCGCCATTTTCTACCCCATGTCCCTGAGAACCTCCGCCATAAATCTTAGTTTCAAATTCTCGCCCTTCCACCTTACCTTGGTAATGAAACTGACCCACCTGCACCTTAGTTGTAACAGGGTCGCTAATGGGCTGACCTTGGTCATCAAATTTTTGCGCTAACTCTTCCTCTTTTACGGGGCCATACGCAAAAAGTGACATTAATGTCTCTTTGTTTGTGTTGTAAACACCAGGTGTTGTAGTTTGCTGTGGGGAAAACTTTACAAGCTGATATTTCCAGATATTACGAAGATCTGGACGCGAAAGGAGTGCCATAATATGATCGAACTCACCTCGAGATTCATCGGGTTGTAATGTAATTTCACCGGCTTCAACTTTTTCCCATATTTCAACAGGTCCTTCAATAAATAGCTTGCTTCTTAACTCGCCATTATCGTTGGAATACTTTTTACGGTGAGATAACACGGTACGGACATGTGCAGATTTTGACTTTTCAAATGCCTCATTCTGTAAAAGTTTCTCCAGTGCAAAAAAGTACTCCTTCAAGTTTTTTGCCTGCCCCAACCCATCTTCCACTTCACCCAATTCCCCTAAGGCCGAAATAGCTTCCTTTTGCTCTTTAACGAGTTCCTTGAATTCGCGCTCTTGAGCAGAGCTCATCCGTTCCTGTTCTGTGGAACTACGATTCAGCTCAGTTATCGCCCCAAGGGCATCAGACATTTGACGAAGAAAACCCAATTTTTCCTCGCGGGATTTCGCCCGTTTGCTGTTATTTAATAATTCATCCGCCTGCTGAAGAAATCCATCATAGGAAGAACCAGATTTGTTTTCCACTTCTTTCGAATACCCTTTCCATGTTTGCCTTAATTGACGAACCGCGTCCCTTAAAACACGATAATCGTTCGGGTCAATCGCATCGGAATCTGAGAACCCACGAGTTTCCGTATCTAGTTCGTCCAGGTATTTTTCCTGAGCAAGAATTCCATGATCCGCTTTGGCATTGCTACGAAAACTTTTCCAAGCTTTCAACACCTTGGCATCAAAATTAAGCACCTCTTGCTTGATTTTTTGAAAACGGTCAACTTCGCGGTCATTGGTATCTTCAACACGGGCAAGGTAAGCTGAAATTTCCTGTAACTTATCCAACACATTTTTATTGTCCAGAAAACGATAGTAGTCCACTTCTGCAAGAGGCAAAGGTTCACCATTTTCATCTTCCCGAACCCTTGGAGCAGATTCGAATAACTCCAAAAAACGCTTTGCATCCCGAATTTGAAAACTTGGGTCATTATCAAGGTCTTCCAAAATTTTGTCACACATAACGCCAACGACGACTCCTCGTCTGCGTTCGATATCCTCTTTCTTTAAAATTGGCATTAATATTTTATCTTGTGTCTTAAGTAAAAATTCGTCCTGACTTTCAGACACCAAATTTTGACCAGCTGAATCAAAAATTTTCTCAACCGATTGATCTAAATATTTCCTGACTTCAACATCGTCCAAATAATCTGGGTAATTCCCCACAAAGGCGGATAATTTCTCCCATTGCTGAGTCGGATTAGGGACTTGCAACACAGTCTCCGCGGCGGATCTGGCATCCCAAAACCCCTTCAACCACCAGAGACCGGCAACCGCACCTATGGCAACCAAGACAAAGCTAAAAACTCCGGCTATCCAAAGCCTCTTTGTTTTTCCATGTATTCGGAGAATACGATTTTTGACATGACCTTCAGCTTTTTGGAGGTCCATCATGATCTCGGTTGAAAGAGACTTACCTAAGTCCTGAAAATCCTGTCGATATTTGCGTAATTCATTTTGCTCACCCAGATAAGTTTCAAGGGTTTTTCGGCCCTGAGTTTCAGATTGATGCATCTCAGCTAAACGATTTTTAAATTGAGATACAATCGCTTCGAGCTCACGTTCAGACTTTGCCTCGTCTGCTAATTCTTCTGCCCACTCCTTATATTCGTTGTAAACATTAATATCATCTGGAGCTAATTCACCTTCCAATCCATGCTCTTGTGCCAAATTAAAAAACTCGCCAATCAATGCTAGCGAACCCTTCCAATCATCTGCCGCACGAAATGAAGCAATCTCAACAAGAATTTGTTCCAGCCTTGATTTTGCACTTCTCCTCTCCACGCTGTCACGAACAGCAAGTGCATTTTCCCACTGGTCGCCTTTGGGCTGTACGACCCAGTCAGTATCCTCGATATCAAGCATTAAATCAAGAAACTCTGCTTCCCTACCCGCTTCGATCAGAGATGTTAATTCTTTAATTTTATCTTCAAGTATTTTAACACTAAGCTGCCCAAAATGCCTCTTGGATGCGGCATGATCAGGATTCGCCTTAAGAATCATTTTTAATATCTTAAAGGTCTTTTCTTGGTCACGACTACGAGCGGCAGTGCGATACTCTCTAAAAAGCGGACTATCCTCACTTATTTCTTTATCGTAAAGCCCATTGAGTAAATCAACATGCTCATCTGCCCAAGTTGGTCCCACATACAGTCCCTTCTCATCACAAATTTTTCGCCATTTCCCATCATTGGCAAAAGATAACTTTTCCATGAGGGTCAAAACATCAGGCGGTTGCTCCGCAAGCTCACGGGCTGCAAAATCTTTGCCTGAACGGATCAGAGTTACGCAATGCTCTAGTCTCTCATCAATTTGAGTACGAAATTTCGCGTACTCTTTTGCTAGTGCATGAAAAACCGGGTCAGTGGTTCCTTCCTCCCTCAGGGCCTTTTCAATACGGTCAATTAAACGATCAATATTCACAACGATTTAGTAAAATAATTTAGAAGTTAAAAAATAAAGAAATTATAAGTTTGAAGGAGGGGCAAGCCGTAAAAAATCTGATTCCTTAACCCAATCTCCATTTGGGTTC
>ENA-UOXV01006474-UOXV01006474.1-marine-metagenome-genome-assembly--contig:-NODE-6474-length-12253-cov-5.006558_pt1 | contig 12253 bp, 9 predicted proteins | sample MGYA00238165_ERZ766961 | MGnify/ENA primary metagenome ERZ766961 (study PRJEB28924, sample SAMN03173240) | marine metagenome | biome: Marine; feature: Water; material: Subsurface seawater | place: North... | reverse complement strand
GGTAACTATTACAAAGGTTTGGTTGAATTGATCCCGTAAATCAAAAAACAACTTGTGAAGTTCTTTACTGTTTTTAGAATCCAAATTTCCTGAAGGCTCATCAGCATATAATACGGCTGGTTGATTAATTAAGGCTCTGGCAACTGCCACTCTTTGTTGCTCACCACCAGAAAGCTCAGATGGTTTATGACTGGCTCTTTCCTTTATCCCTAAAAAATCAAGATATTCCATGGCCTTAACTTCGGCTTCTTTTTTACCAAGTCCTTTTATAAATGCTGGAATACACGCGTTTTCTAGTGCTGTAAATTCGGGTAACAATTGGTGAAATTGAAATACAAATCCAATTTCAGTATTCCGAAATTTTGAAAGTGCTTTAGATTTAAGTTTAGTTACCTCAATGTAGTTAATGATTAAGCTTCCTTTTTCAGGTCGGTCTAAGGTTCCAAGTATTTGTAGTAAAGTAGTTTTTCCAGCACCTGATGCGCCTACTATAGAGACTATTTCTCCTTTTTTTATATCTAAGTTTATGTCCTTGAGAACTTGTAAGTCACCGTAAGACTTTGTGATATGTGAGGCTTGAATCATATTATTCTGTAAAGTTAAAATAAGCCACCAAAGGATAATGATCAGATAAATCTTCTTTTATAACACTAAAGTAAGTGTTGTCAATTTCTGGGCTATGTAAAATATAATCAATTCGCAATAAAGGAAATATTCCGTTGTAGGTACTACCAATTCCTTGTCCGTTAGCTTCAAAAGCATCAATAAAATCACCTTTTATAAACTCATAAGAATAGGAGAGGGGTGTGTCGTTGAAATCGCCGCAAACTATTACGGGATATGGGCAACCTTCAATATGTGCTCTAATACTTTTGGCTTGCTCTTCTCTTTTAATGTAGGCAGATTTAAACCTGCTCACTACATTTTTTGCACCGTCAAGGGTTTTATCTTCTGTAATATTAATCGACTCTAAAAACTGGTAATCCGATTTTCTAAAATGAAGACTTTGAAGGTGCATGTTGTAGATTCTAACGATCTTTCCATTAAAATCAATGTCGGAGTAAATACACATATTAGTACCTTCTCTTTCAAAAGGAACTATTCCTTTTTCTACTATAGGATATTGGCTCAGTGTAGCAATACCAAATGAGTTTTCTCGAAATTTCACGAGGTATTCTACATGGCGGTATTTAGCGCCAATTATTCGTTTTATTGAATCGTAGGGTGAAAATCCTTTTCTGCTCAAATTAAAAAATTCTTGAAAGCAATAGACATCAAATAATTCCTTGTCTAAAAATTGAAAGATTTTTTTACTGTCGTCAGTTTGAAATTTTGGCCCATTTAATCCAAGTGCTCTAATGTTGTGAGACATTATTTTAATTGATTCAATAGGAGGATAAGATTCTTGTTTTTGAAACCTCACAAATTTGCCAAAGTGGAAATAACCCAATGCGATTACTGCTACAGAAAAAAACAAATGTTTTTTGAGTTTAACTAACCAGTAAGTAACAAAAAGTCCGTTGACAATAAGGAGAAAAGGGTATCCTAATCCAAAAAAAGAGATATACCAAAATTGTGATGGATTGATGTATGGAGAAAGGTAGGCTGCAATAAGTGCCAATCCTACCAAAATGTTGACTAGAAAGAGAATTTTGTCAACTAATTTTCTCATTTCCGGTTACTCTTATTACTGGCCCTAAAAAGAAATTCTTTTTCCTCAGCGGTTAACGTATCATAACCTGAAGCAGATATTTTATCTAAAATGGCATCAATGCGTTGTTGATCAATTGAATTTACAGAATTCTTTTTTTCTTTTGTTTTTCTTTTGTTTTTTGTTGGTTTTTTTACCACTTTCATTGTTCTTTTTTTGGTAAAAAAGCCTGAAAATAGATTTGCAATACCATAAAAAGGCTTACTCCAATCGTTGCCAGTTTTGAGGTTTCGAATAAAAAAGAAGCCAACAGCGGCACCACCAAGGTGAGCCAATTTCCCCCCCATGTTTATTGAAAAATCCATAATGGAAGTTAGAACCAATATTCCTATTCCAAGATATTTCATAGGCACTCTACCAAGCAGAAAAAGTCGTACTTCATAATCAGGAAGCAATGTGGCTACAGCAATAACAACGGCCATAACACCAGCAGAAGCTCCAATTAATCCGGGACCCATGGTTACTTCGGTTCCTAATGTCATTAAATTGTAAGCTACCAAATAGGTGAGGCCACCAGCAATACCTCCAATAAAATAGATGGAAACAACTTTTTGTTTACCAAGATATTCTAATAAAATTTGCCCCATCCAATACAACCAAAGCATGTTGAACAGAATGTGAAAAAAACCTTGATGCATAAACATGTAAGTGACAATTGTCCAGGGTTTTAATAAGAAATTAAAAGCACCTCCAGGAAGTCCAAACCAATCTTTAATTGGAATTACTGAGCTCAACAAATTTTCAAGAACAAAAGCAATAACGGTTATAAGAATAATCTTCGAAAGGGGATTATCTCCTTTAGCAATCCGTTTTAAATCATCTATTATAAAGTTGCTCATCGTTTGTCAGATTTCAGATTTGTATTTCCAATATTTTATCAATAAGAAACCAAACAACATTCCGCCCAAATGAGCAAAATGAGCCACATTGTCATTAGGATTGTTTTGAAATCCATTTATTAATTCCAAAGCGCCATATCCCGCAACAAAATATTTTGCTTTAATAGGTATGGGAATAAACATCATATACAGAGATGTTTCTGGAAACAACATCCCAAATGCCAATAGAATCCCAAACAGCGAACCTGATGCTCCGACTAAAGGTGCGTTGTATAAAGAATTCAATTTATTCATGCTTACGGTTACATAATTGTGCCCGCTCGAAATTACATCTGCACCTTTTTCCATTACAATATTCACTTCTTGCGGATCCATGACCGACAATAATTGTTGTATTTCAAAATAATTAATTCCATAATGAAGTAATGATGCTCCTATACCGGTGATAATGTAATAAATAATAAATCTTTTTGGTCCCCAAACATTTTCTATAACACTACCAAACATCCATAAGGCAAACATGTTGAAGAATAAATGTGTGATGTCTCCATGCATAAACATGTAAGTAATCAACTGATAGGGCTCAAATAAATCGGAAGAAAAATAATGTAATCCCAAAGTGTTTTTTAAGTCCAAATCCATAGAAATCCCCATAGAATATGTTGCCAGAAGCATTATTCCATTTATTATCAATAGATTTTTTACCACGGGGGGCAACACTTGAAAACCGGAGGGGCTGAGACCGTTCATTAATTAAATTTACTGTTTAATTCTTCTAAAGAAAGTGTGTTTATAATAGGCCTACCACTAACTGTGCTCTGTGGGTTTTCACAAGCAAACAGCTCATTTATTAAAGATGAACATTCCTCATTTGTAAGTACTTTGCTCAAACTTCTACTTTCTTTTTGGGCTAAAGAAAAGGCGATGTTTACATGTGATTTCAATTCTAATTGTTGTTGGTTTTCTTTAAAAGATTGGAGTATTTCATCAATCAATTCTTTACAATTTTCATGAGCCACTTCAGAAGGTAAACCTCTGAAAATATAACTATTGTCTCCAAATTCATCAAAGTCAAAACCCAGTAATTGTAATTCTGATGAAAGTTCTTGAAGTAATAAACTATCGTTGGGGTTAAAGTCTAAGGTTACTGGAAACAAACTTCTTTGACTTGCACCTTGGTTGAGGGCTAGCGTTTTTAAGTTTCTTTCATACAAAACACGTTCATGCGCTCTACGCTGATCGATGAGCATTATTCCAGATTTTATTGGGCTCAAAATATACTTGCCATGAATTTGAAAAACGCGGTTTTGTGCTGGGCTTTCATCATTAGAATTTTGATTCATGGTACTGCTTTCCATTTGTCTGGCAGGTTGCCCAAAATCATTCTCCGTTTTTTCGAATTCTAATTTTTTTTGTTCAAGCTTAGGTTCGGATTCCACCAAGGCTTCCCAGTTTTTTTGGTAATCTTTAGAAACTGTTGTGGATTTATATGACGATGAATTTCCAAAGGAGGCTGACCTTCCCGGATTTTGAGTCTCAAATGGATTGAAGCTTGAGTTAACTTTTATATCTGGTGAAACAACTGTTTTGTCTAATGGGATATCATCAAAGGCTGTTTCTCGATTAAAATCCAGAGTGGGTGAAATGTTATGTTCACCCAATGCCTTTTTTACTGAACTTCTAATTATGGCATATATGGATCGTTCTTCTTCAAATTTTATTTCGGTTTTTGTTGGATGAATATTTACATCAATACTTTCTGGGTCACATGCCAAGTGAATAAAGTAACTGGGATGGACGCCGTTTGGAATTAGATCAGCGTATGCTGCTAATATTCCGTGATGTAAATAGTTACTTTTTATATATCTGCCGTTTACAAAAAGAAACTGTCCATCTTTTTTCTTTTTGGCAAATTCTGGCTTCCCAATAAAGCCACTTAAGGATACTAAACTCGTTTCTTCTTCAACAGGAACAAGTCTATCATTATATGATTTGCCAAAAACACCAACTATTCTTTGTCTCAAGGTTCCAGGTTCGAGGTGAAAAAGCTTGATGTTATCGTTTAAAAAGGTAAACCTAACATTAGGGTAAATTATCGCAATTCTTTCAAATTGGTCTATTATATGCCTTCTTTCAACGGCATTAGACTTTAAAAACTTTCTTCTAGCAGGTAAATTAAAAAATAGATTTTTAACTGAAATTGAAGTTCCGTTTTCCGCAGCACAAGGTTCTTGCTTTTTTGTTTCACTTCCTTCTACCTGAATGACGGTTCCAAGTTCATCTTCTGCTCGTTTGGTTATGACTTCACACTGGGCTACCGCCACAATTGAAGCCAAGGCCTCACCGCGAAAACCCATTGTGGTTAAATGAAATAGATCTTCGGCATTTCTAATTTTGGAAGTGGCGTGACGTTCTAGGCTCAACCGCGCATCAGTCGCCGACATTCCTTTTCCGTTGTCAATTACTTGAATTAATGTTTGTCCGGCTTCTTTTACTATTAATTGAATTTCGCTTGCACCGGCATCCAGTGCGTTTTCCATTAACTCTTTTACTACAGATGCGGGTCGTTGAACGACTTCCCCTGCAGCAATTTGATTGGCTACGTTATCAGGTAAAAGTTGAATAATATTGCTCATGAATTAAAGATAGAGGTAATAGTAAGCTGCTAAAAATAGAAGTCCTGCTATGAATGCCACTCGCATATTACTTCTGTTGAACTGCGTTTTTCTTGAAGTTCCTGTCTTCCATTCTTGAGACATTTTAAAACGAGTTAATTCAGCATTATAATCATCTGAACTCTTCCCGTTTTTCTGGTTTTCTTCTCTGGCTATTTCTGATTTTATGGCAGCTACTCGTTTGTCGAGTTCATCCTTTTGAGCATCGTAATAACGAGCCTTAAAATTGAAACGTTTGTTTCTAGGAAGTTTAATAAAAGTAGGTGTTCTGTTTCCCATAAAAAATAGCGTTTACAAAGGTAACAAGGTTTCTCAAAAATGAGTCCAAGAATTGAAATGGTCAGAAGAAATTAATTTTTTTTAGGAAAAGTTTATGATTCAACTAAAAACTAGTAGCCATATTTATCTTTCCAGAGTATTTTTAAATTGTCCTGAACTCCTTTTTCTTTTGGGTTTGCTCCTGGTTCGTAAAGCTTTTTTCCACTAAGCTCTTTGGGCAAAAACTCTTGTTTTACAAAATTCCCTTGAAAGCCATGAGCATATTTATAGTCTTTGCCATAATCCAATTGCTGCATGAGTTTGGTTGGCGCATTTCTCAAATGCAATGGAACAGATAAATCACCTGTTTCTCGCACGATTTGCCTTGTATTTCTTATTGCCTTATATCCAGAATTACTTTTTGGAGAAGTGGCCAAATAAATAACGGTTTGAGACAAAATGATGTCACATTCAGGATATCCAATTTTAGTAACAGCATCAAAACAAGCATTTGCCATTACAAGAGCGGTGGGGTTAGCAAGTCCAATATCTTCAGAAGAAAAAATGAGCATTCTTCTTGCAATGAATTTAGGATCCTCTCCACCCTCTACCATTCTGGCCAAATAATAGACGGCAGCATTTGGATCTGACCCTCGCATCGATTTAATAAAGGCAGATATTATGTCATAATGTTGTTCGCCGGTTTTGTCATAACGAACTAAATTTTGTTGAATGATTTCTTCTACTTTATCATTAGTTATTTCTATTTTTTTCGTTCCATTCTTTAAACTTCCTACAACAATTTCTAAGGTATTTAGTAGCTTTCTAGCATCACCACCACTTAGGCGAATCAAAGATTCATTTTCTTTGATATTGATTTTGAGTTTTGCGAGTTCTTCATCTTTTACTAAGGCCGTTTTGAGCAAGAGTTCTAAATCTTCTCGCTCAAAGGATTTTAAAACATAAACTTGACATCGTGAAAGAAGTGCACTGATTACTTCAAATGAAGGGTTCTCTGTAGTAGCGCCAACCAAAGTTACTGTGCCTTTTTCTACAGCACCTAATAAGGAATCTTGCTGTGATTTTGAAAAACGATGAATCTCATCAATAAAGAGAATCGGATTATTCGTGCCAAAAAAACTAGATTTTTCTGCTTTTTGAATAACCTCTCTAACATCTTTTACTCCTGAGTTTATAGCAGAAAGACTATAAAATGGGCGTTTCATGGTGTTACTAATGATTTGAGCTAGGGTGGTTTTCCCTACTCCAGGAGGACCCCAAAAAAGAAGAGAAGGCAGTAAACCTGTATCAATTGCATTTCTTAACACAGCATTCTTTCCAACTAGATGTTTTTGGCTGATATAATCATCAAGAGACTTGGGCCTTAATCTTTCCGCTAACGGAGTTGAAATACTCATCTAGCAAAAGTAACTCTTATTAAAATGAACACTCTGTAAACCAATTATTATTCTTCTTATATTTTAGCATTCTTTTAGATGTAATATATTCGCGTAAGATTTAAACTCCACTTAAAAAACAAAAATGAAAAAGTCTGTTGTTGCGGTTTACGATAAAAACTCCAAAGCCATTAGTGCTGTAAAACACCTCGTTGCAAATGGTATACCAGCAGAAGAATTATCTGTTGTGGGAGAAGGGCAATTGATTGAAGATCATATTCAGTTTATTCCTATAAAAAAGGCAAAAATAGTTACTCCTTATATTGGTTTAGGTATCGGGGCTGTTTTGGGTTTTGTTGTTGGAATGGGTTGGTTAGATATACCTGGGTTTGGAAAATTATTTGAAGCCGGTGGTATGATTGGAATGCTTGGTGGAATCGTTTTTGGTGCAGTTATAGGTGGATTAGTTAGTGTAGTACTCTCTTTGGTAATACGTCGGGATGATTTGGTTGTTATGCAAAAACATATTGACAATGGTAAATATATGTTGGTAGTAAAAGGAAGTCTTGAGGATATTACAAAGTCAAAAAAACTGCTTCATACTGAAAATATTCATGAAGAAATAATTGATGTTGAAGGATAATTCTTATTCTCTTAATTGGAGCAATCATTTTTGTCTTACCGGTAAGATTAGTTATTAATCTTAAGCTTATTTTAATCACTTTTTATGAAAAAGTTTAGTTCTATTCTACTAACAGGCTTAATGGCATTCTGTTTTATTTCTTGTAATGAGAATGAAGCAGCTTCCGATACTTTATTTCCAAGCGAATTTTATTTACTTGAAAACAATTGTTTTGGTCGATTCTTTTATGAAAATCCTCTAACAGGAGAATTAGAATATGAATTGTATTGTTCAGGTATTCCTATGGCTAAGTTTTCTGTCGGGACAGATACTGTTTCTGTAAAAACTGAATTTTCTAGAACGGCATTTACTATTTCTGAGTTTTATGAAGAATACGGAAAGCCAATTAATGTATCCAGAGTTAATCACAATAAACTTCATTTTAAAATTGATACACTAGGTCTTGAAATGGATTCGGTAGGTCACTTAGAAACTGATGCCATGCATCGCGTGAAACTTCAAATTGAAAAAGAAAATGAAATACTTTATGACAAAGTATTTAAGTGCAATAGACTTGTTCTTTTTGACTCTAGTAATATAAACGTTTACATACCAGAGGGGCGGCCCGAATTATATTTTATCGATGGGGTTAGTCCATGCTTGGTATTGGAAATGGAATATTATGATGAAGATGGAATCTTTGCAGGATGGGAGAGGTTTTCGGCCGACATTAAAGCGTTTCCTAAAAAGAAGTAATTACTAACTTTTTAGTAGTTTGTTCAGATCCATTACTTAGACTTAGCCAGTAAATTCCATTATTTAAATTCAGCTTTAATCTCAATTCATTCAGTCCAACTTTACTATCAAGCTTTTCAGCATGATGTAATTTACCACTCGAGTCAAATATTCTTAAGAATATTGTATTTGCCTGATCGATATTAAATGACAGTGTAAATACATTATTACTGGGATTTGGGTAAATCTTAAGAGTATTTTCTAATACACTTTCTGCAATTGAAACTGGATCTTTATATTCAAAATCTATACTGGTGCTTGTACCAGAACCCAAATTTTTATATGTGCCCGAAGGAGTAGTTTCAATTTCAATAGCTCTGACCAAATATTTAATATTCCCAGAATATTTATTCGTTTTATCCTTATAAGCCAATGTCTTTAAAGGTGATGAATTGAGCTGAATAAATGAATGAGAAATGGTATCCAATCGATAAACATTAAACCCTTCTGTGTTATTAGGAGCTGCTTTCCAAGTTAAATTAACTTCAGAATTTGATGTTGTTGCGGCAAGTTGGGTAGGGCCTTTAAAATAACTTAAGTTTAGGCTAGGATCACCAATTAATGCAATATGAATTTTATTTTGACTGGCATTGAAATTTCCATTAAAATATTCACTGGTGTTTCCTTGAGAAACCTTGGTTCCATAACCTATATTTTTTCCCAATGCCATAGTATGTACATACCATTTAGGAATGCCACCCCAAAATGTAAATAGACTGGAATTGGCGGTTGCCGCACGTAACAAATTGTTTTTAGAATCCCAATCTCCAAAGTAGCTTCCAGAAATTATAGTATAGATGTTCTTTAACGAATCCGTTGCAAATTGGGCGGTATTAATAACATTTCTACAGCTTGAATATGAACCGGCTCCACAACCAAATGACCATAAATAAGAATCGCTCATTTGAGAAGTTCTATAATCTCTAATATTTACACTATCTGCACTTACCATGGAGGTTAGATTTGCCCATCCAGTAGACGCCAGGTTTAGGCTGTTAAAATTATTATCGATAAGTCCTCTTTTAACAGTTGTGATTTGGCCAGTTCTCCAAAGATGGTTTCTATCCAAATATTGTTTTAACAATAGCGTATCACTTTTATTAAATGCTGGAAGGTTATACATGTCAATCCTTCCTACTTGATAATCTGGTTGAGTTGGTGGAATAGTTTGGTCAAATTTACCGTCGCTGGGTTTATTGTGGTTTCTAGACTGAGCTCCTGAAGTATTATTTACAGTTTTATCTGTCCAAGCTCCATTTTTATCTGCATAATACAAATCTGCAGCCCATGCTCCAGTATGATTCCCACTCCCTTCTACATGACCATCAGGTGGTGGATATCCAGCCCTTTTAAAATCTCCTGAATAGGGCACGGTAACATGCCCTATTATAAAAATGGCTTCAAATTTCCCGCCAGATTGAGCAATTTTAGTTCCTATTTGTGACTTGACTTGAAAAGCCAATAGAGATCTGTTTAAGTATAATTTTTCGACCCTCCAACCTTCATTGAACAAATCATTTTCTAGTCGGTCTATCTCACTTTGAAGCGGAATGGCATAGCTGGAATCAATTAGGAGCAATATTCCATTCATGTTATAGTCTGCTTCTTTTTCAATTCCTGCATAAACGTAACCATGACCAAATTCACCCGAACTTCCACTATGAACAATATGATACTCTTGACCATCTCCAATAATTATGTTCGAGTCAATAAATTGATTTTCACTGAAGTTGAACGTTTTTATGGGGCTTCCCCAAGTATCTCCCAAATTAGCCCTTTTGAATAAACTAAATGTACCATTAGTTCTACTTTCCCAGTTTATTTCCAATGTTTTATTGGTTTTATTAGTAACCACATTCATTTTTACAACTTCCTTTTCAGCTTTTTTTTGTGCGTTGATTAGAAGCGGAATGAACAATAAAAAGGCAATAATTTGTTTCATAATTGAGATTATTTAGCCATGTAAAATGGTAGAGATATTACTACTCGAAAAGTAATAAGAAATCATGAATCATACAACCTTTTCATTAATTGTCTGTTTTAATATAAATGTGGACATTTCTTTTTCTAAACAATCTCAAATTTCACTAGTTTCACAGCAAATTAAAAAATAATGAAAAAACTTTCTATTCTATTACTCGTTCTCTCTTTTGTTATAACTGAAGTTGTTAACGCTCAGGACTATAAATTGTTATTGGCAAATCGAACAGTGCAAAAAAATGATAATTTAAATGATCAAAATGTTTCCAACTTTATTCACGCTCTCCCAAAATATGAAGGGTTTTATTACGGAATAGTTCAGTTTCATAAAATACCAAGTGAATCAGATAAAAGTCTTTTGTTTGAAAGAGGAATTGAGTTATTAGATTATGTTCCAAACTATGCCTATTACGCTAAAATTAAAACCAGCCTTATTATTGAAGATGTTTCCAATATTCGAATGATATATGAATTGAATTCATTTGATAGACTCAGATCGGATCTAAGTAGTGATAAATACCCAAGTCATGCATTTTCTGAAAATCAATTAAAACTACAAATCCAGACTGTTTCTGAAATGGATTTAGGGAAACTTGTATTGGAAATTGAAAATAATAATGGTCAAGTTTCATCAATCGACGAATACACACATGTGTTGACCTGTGAGCTGCCCGTAAATGCATTAAAGTCCATTTCTGAACTTTCATTTGTTCAGTTTATTATGCCAATTGATGCGCCAGGCGAACCTGAGAATTATAAAGGTTTTAACGACCATAGAGTTGGAGCTTTAACCCGCATGAATACCGGTTTGTCGAAAGACCTAGATGGAAGTGGAATGAACGTAATGTTGCAAGATGATGGCGTAATTGGACCACACATTGATTATACAGGTAGAATTGGAGGTCAATTCCTTACAACTAATAGAGGAGACCATGGTGATCACACCGGAGGAACTATTATGGGTGCTGGAAACCTAGAACCTAGATTCAAGGGAATGGCACCAGCATCACAATTATGGGTTTATGGCGCTGCTCCTTCTTACCCTGGGTTTGATTCTATTTATTCTCATTACAACAAATATGATATTAGAATTACTTCTACGAGTTATTCTAATGGAGTGAATGCGGGATATACCGCTTTGGCAAAAAAATTAGATGATCAAATAGAGAAAATGGATGATTTAGTTCATGTTTTTTCTGCTGGAAATTCTAGAGGTGGCTCGTCAAATGGCTGGTATACCATTACAGGAGGACACAAAGTTGCTAAGAATGTTATTACAGTGGCCAACCTCGATTATAGAGATAATGATGCCGCAAGTTCGAGTCAAGGCCCTACAAAAGATGGTAGAATTAAGCCAGATATTGGTGCTGTTGGTTCTAATGTAATGTCAACCACAAATCCAAATGATTATGTTTCTAAATCCGGAACTTCTATGTCTTGTCCTGGTGTTGCGGGAACAGTAACAGTATTGTATCAAGCTTATAAAGAATTGAATGCTGGATCAACTCCAAATTTTGCTCTAATGAAAGCCATAGTTTGTAATACAGCAGATGATATTGGTAATGAAGGGCCAGATTTTACAAACGGCTTCGGAAGAATAAATGCTCTAAAAGCATACGGGGCAATAAAGAACAAAACTTATTTCAAAGGATCGGTTTCTACAGGAGGGAGTAATAAGCACAGTTTCAGTGTAAGTTCTACTGATAGATTATTGAAAGTAATGTTGGTTTGGGTTGATCCGCAAGGCACAGTTGGTGCTTCTAGACCCTTAATTAATGATATTGATTTAGAAGTATCTACTGGATTTTTATCACCATCAAAACCTCTTATTTTAGATCCTCAGAATCCATCTTCTAATGCAATAGAGGGACGTGATTCTATTAATAATATAGAGCAGGTTGTAATTACAAACCCAGCTTCAGGATCATATGACATTACTGTTAAGGGCAATTTAGTTCCTAATGGTCCACAAGAAT
>ENA-UOXV01006470-UOXV01006470.1-marine-metagenome-genome-assembly--contig:-NODE-6470-length-12259-cov-4.822599_pt1 | contig 12259 bp, 10 predicted proteins | sample MGYA00238165_ERZ766961 | MGnify/ENA primary metagenome ERZ766961 (study PRJEB28924, sample SAMN03173240) | marine metagenome | biome: Marine; feature: Water; material: Subsurface seawater | place: North... | reverse complement strand
GAATGGGTTTGACTATTTCGAATAACAAACCCAAAGTTGTTTACTCTCAACAAGAGCATAAACAACTTTGGGTTTGTTATTCGAAATAGTCAAACCCATTCTTCCTAAATTTCCTTTTGGCAATCCATCCTTTTCTGTTCTCTCTTCCCACGTAGTTCCACCATCAAACGTGACATACATTCCTGAACCTTTTCCACCAGAGGTGAAAAACCAAGGCTTTCTACCATATTCCCACATGCCAGCAATTAGCTTATTCGGATTCGCAGGATCCATAACTAAATCTGCACAACCCGTTGAATCATTAATAAATAAAGACTTAGTCCAATTTACTCCTCCATCGACAGATTTAAAAACCCCTCGTTCAGGGTTTGGTCCCCAAGCAGAACCTAAACTTGCCACATATACTTCATTAGCATTTGTTGGATTAAGAATTATTCGGTGAATGGTCTTAGAGTTTTCAAGTCCCATTAACTTCCAGTTTTTACCTCCGTCGATAGACTTATAAATTCCCTTTCCGCTATTATGACTATTTCTTGGATTACCCTCTCCTGTACCAACCCATAAAACATCAGGGTTGGATTGATCTATTGCAACCGCACCAACCGATTGAACAGGAGCATCGTCAAATATCGGCTTCCAATTTGTACCACCATTAAAACTTTCCCAAACACCACCTGAAGCAGTACCAATAAGAATATGATCAATATTTTTTAATTCTACATCAACCGAGGTAACTCTCCCACTCATTCCTGCTGGACCAATTACACGAGGTTTGAAACCTTTAAAATCATTAATATCCAGTTGTTGACTAAAGCCTAAAGAACAAAAACTTAGACCCATGAACAGAGCGAAAATGTTTTTCATAATTGAGTTTTTTTTATGAGCCGTGAAATTAGGTTAACCACCTGAATTAAGGAATAAGGAAAGTGATAAATGGTGTTACGACTGGCTTCATGTTTTTTTCACTCTAATTGACACAAAATTAGATTTGAATTCATCTAAATTAGCTCTGTTTATATGGCTAAATGAATTAAAGAAGAAACATAATATGCATTATTTTAATTACAAAAATAGGAACTTACAATTTTCGGATTCGAACCTCTTTAACTAAGAAAGAAAGTGGTTTAAGCGAAAAATGAGCTAAAAAGTTCACTTTTGGTTCAAAACTCACACTATTTTTATCCAATTTAATTTTCATCGCACTTCATTATCTTCTAACTTGCAGCCTATAATTTGGATGCAACTATGAATACTAAACTACAAGAGCTCACAAATAAGGTATATGAGGAGGGAATTGAAAAAGCCCAGAAAGAATCCGATAGTATTTTAAAAGAGGCTAATTCTAAGGCGAAAGAGATTGTTAGAAATGCTGAAAAGCAACGCGAATCTATTTTAATAAAGGCAGAGGAAGATGCCAATAGTTTCAAAAGAAAGGTAGCTTCTGAAGTTCAATTAGGGGCACGTCAAATGGTTGGGAAACTAAGACAAGACTTACAAATCCTATTAAAAGGCCAGGTGATTGAAACTCCAATTTCTAATACATTTTCTGACCCAAACACATTAAAAGAATTAATTAAAAAATCAATTGAATCTGTTCAATTTAGCAAGGACGGGAACATCAAAATATCCTTAAGCGAAAAAGATTCTTCCACAATTGGCGACTCGATTAAAAACGACATTCACAAACAATTTAATTTGGGAGTGAGTATTCATCAAGACAAGTCGTTGAAGCAAGGATTTAAAATTGGACCTGAAAACGGCAATTATCTCATTAGCTTTTCGGATGAAGATTTCAGCAGCTTATTTGGACAATATTTGAGAAAAGAAACTCAAGAAATCATCAACGGGTGATCAATCTAAAAAGCAACAAAAACTATTACGGTTTGGTAAGTGGCCTGCACGGTTTAGTGATAGGAAAAAAAGGTGATTTGAGACCCTCAGATTTCCGAAATGCACTCTCTGCTGAGCTAGAACCAGAAGATCATTACCAATTCTTACTTCCATTTTACCTTTACGACAATAGAAATTTTCTAGCAATTAAATTTGGGAAAGGAGAGTTCAACCCACAAGGAAATTTAAAAGAGGAAGAACTTACTCTATTGCTTAAGAATAACTTTTCGGAGGATAAATACTTTGAAGACTTTTTAAATAAAGTTGACATCGAAGAGGAAGGTATCTCAGCCTTTAAAGTTGAATATAAGCTTACTCAGCATTACTACGATTACCTTTCTGAGTTTGGAAATGAATTCATCCAAAATTGGGTTGACTTTGAACTAACTCTAAAAAACTTAACAGCTGTATATGCTATCCGAAATTTGAACCTTGAAGATGAGGGACAATTTATTGAAGGAGGGTATTTCAGTGGCTTAGAACTAAAACGAATAAATATTGCCGATTTGGATGCCCAATACCCTCATTTAAAGAGAAAGTATGAGGCTCTAGAAATCATTGACCCCATTCAGCGAAAACTAAAAGTTGACCAGATAAAATGGGATTTCTTAGACGAAAATACCTTTTTCAATTATTTCACTATTGAGAAAGTGATAGCCTATACATTAAAGCTTATTGACATAGAGGTATGGCACGGAATCAACGAAAACGGAGCAGATGAATTGTTCAACAATTATGTTGAACAAATTAATAATGAACTTGAAACTTTGATAAAATGACCAAAGGAACAGTAACAGGAATAATTGCGAATTTAGTAACTGTTGAAGTAGATGGTCCGGTTGCTCAAAATGAAATTTGCTACCTAGTAATGGACGACCTTAAGCTTATGGCCGAGGTTATAAAAATTGTTGGGGTATCGGCTTATGTACAAGTATTTGATAGCACACGTGGGGTTCAAACTGGAATCTCTGTCGAATTCTCTGGAGATTTATTAGAGGTTGAACTTGGTCCTGGAATTCTCTCAAAAAATTATGATGGACTCCAAAATGACCTAAATAAGTTAGATGGCATTTTTCTACAAAGAGGTGTTTCAAGCTCACCATTAGATGAAGATAAATCGTGGAAATTTAAGCCTATAGCTAATCCTGGAGATACTGTAGAAGCAGCTTCCTGGTTAGGGGAAGTGGATGAAAATATGCTTCCACACAAAATAATGGTTCCTTTTAAAATGGAAGGAACATATCAAGTCAAAGAAGTAAAACCCGAAGGTGAATATAAAATCTACGATACCATTGCCATTATTACCGATGATCAAGGTGAAGAGCACAACATTACAATGAGCCAAAAATGGCCGGTTAAATTGGCTATAAAAGCATATAAAGACAAGCCGCGCCCCAGTATATTACTAGAAACAGGAGTTCGAGTAATTGATTCTTTGAACCCCATGTTAGAAGGAGGAACTGGATTTGTCCCGGGTCCATTTGGATGTGGAAAAACAGTACTTCAACATGCACTTTCAAAACAAGCCGATGCCGATGTTGTAATTGTTGCAGCCTGTGGAGAACGTGCCAATGAAGTTGTTGAAATTTTTTGGGAGTTCCCTACCCTAGTCGATTATCGTACCGGTCGCAAATTAATGGAAAGAACTACCATTATTGCGAACACTTCTAATATGCCTGTTGCCGCCAGAGAAGCTTCTGTATATACAGCCATGACTTTGGGTGAATATTATCGAGCAATGGGACTTCGGGTTTTACTACTAGCGGATTCAACTTCTAGATGGGCACAAGCGCTTCGTGAAATGAGTAATCGACTAGAAGATTTACCAGGGCCAGATGCATTCCCAATGGACTTATCGGCAATTATTGCAAACTTTTATGCTCGAGCCGGAATAGTTGAACTGACTAATGGAAAGCCTGGCTCTATTACTTTTATTGGCACAGTATCTCCTGCTGGAGGTAACTTAAAAGAGCCCGTTACTGAGTCGACTAAAAAAGCAACCCGTTGTTTTTATGCTTTATCTCAGCAACGTGCGGATAGTAAAAGGTACCCCGCAATTGACCCCGGATTGAGTTATTCCAAATACAATGAATATCCTGAATTCCAAGAATATATGGAGCAAGAAGGTCATGGTAGTTGGGTAGAAAACGCCAATAAAATGATCAATTATATGCAACGAGGAAGAGAAGCTAGCGATCAGATTAATATCCTTGGAGATGACGGTGTTCCTGTTGATTATCATGTACATAATTGGCGAGCTGAACTAATTGATTTTGTGATTTTACAACAAGATGCTTTTGATAAAATCGATCAAATGTGCCCGTTGCCTCGACAAAAATATATGGTCGAAAAAGTATTGGACATCTGTACCGCTGAGTTTGATTTTACTCATTTTGAAAAAGTCGGTGGATTATTCAAAAAAATAATCAATGCGATGAAGCAAATGAATTATTCAGAATACGAATCTAAAGAATTTAGAAAATATGAAGGTGAAGTTGATATTATGATGTCAGAATTTCACGAATCTCCTACACCTGAAACTATAGCTTAAGATGGAAGTAACTACTGCATTTCAAAAAAAATATACGCACATTGAAGACATCAATAAGGCTACTTGTACACTCAGAGCGACAGGAGTCGGCAATGAAGAGCTTGCCTTAGTTGGTAGCAAACTTTCACAAGTTGTAAAAATTATTGGAGACAAAGTCACTCTTCAAGTATTTTCAGGTACTGAGGGAATATTCACAGATACAGAGGTGGTTTTTCTTGGAAAAGCTCCTACGATGAAAGTAAGCGATGATCTAGCCGGCCGTTTTTTCAATGCCGTGGGCGAACCGATTGATGGCGGACCTTCAATAGAGGGTGAAGAAAGAGAAATTGGGGGGCCTTCTGTTAATCCAGTTAGAAGACTCCAACCCAATAAACTCATTGCAACTGGAATTGCAGGAATTGATTTGAATAACACTTTAGTTGCTGGTCAAAAAATTCCCTTTTTCGCAGATCCAGATCAACCTTACAATGAAGTTATGGCTAACGTGGCCATGCGAGCCAAAGCAGACAAAATAATTTTAGGTGGTATGGGTTTAACCAATGATGACTACCTCTATTTTAAAAATGTATTCCAAAACCAAGGAGCGCTAGACCGTATTATTTCATTTGTAAATACGACTCAAAACCCTCCCGTTGAAAGGCTTCTTATACCTGATATGGCGCTCACTGCTGCTGAATATTTTGCAGTTGACAAAAACGAAAGCGTATTGGTACTTCTTACCGACATGACACTCTTTGCAGATGCATTAAGTATTGTGAGTAATAGAATGGATCAAATTCCTTCGAAGGATAGTATGCCGGGATCATTGTATAGTGACTTAGCTAGAATTTATGAAAAAGCGGTTCAATTTCCTGAAGGAGGTTCCATTACCATTATTGCTGTAACCACTTTATCAGAAGGAGACATTACTCACGCTATTCCAGATAATACAGGCTACATAACCGAAGGGCAATTATTCCTTAGAAAGGATACCGAAATTGGAAAAGTTATCGTTGACCCTTTTAGAAGCTTGTCGAGGTTAAAACAATTGGTTATTGGAAAACAAACAAGAGAAGATCACCCGCAGGTTATGAATGCCGCGGTTCGATTATATGCCGATGCGGCAAATGCAAAAACGAAATTGGAAAATGGTTTTGACCTTACCGATTACGATACTCGAACATTGGCTTTTGCAAAAGAATACTCAAATGAGTTACTGGCAATTGATGTAAATATTGTTGTGGAAACGATGCTTAATACGGCCTGGACACTTTTCTCGAGGCACTTTAAAAAGGAAGAATTGGGGCTTAAACAAGAATTGATTGACAAATACTGGAATCATTAATATTTAGATTTTAGACTACATAGATTAATGGCAATTAAGTTTCAATATAATAAAACCAGTTTACAGACACTTAACAAGTCTCTCAAAATGAGAAACATGGCCTTACCTATTATTAAAAACAAAGAGAGTGCTTTACGGTTGGAGGTAAAGAGAACAAAACACACTTACACAACTAGTTTAGAATTACAGAAAGAAGAACAAAAGAAGTTGGAAAAGTACAAACCACTTTGGGGGCAATTTGATTTCGATTTGGTGCAAACGGACGAAATAAAATTGACCAATAAAAAAATTGCAGGCGTACGAATTCCTATCTTGGAAGATGTGACTTTTAAAACTCCAAAAGTTTTTTGGTTTAATCAATGGGTTTGGGTTTCAGAGGCACTAATCGATCTCAGAAAATTGAGTAAGCTCCAAATAGAAACACGAGTATTAAAGTTACAACTTGATACACTAGAAAGAGAACGGAAACGAACAACCCAAAAAGTAAATCTGTACGAAAAGGTTCAAATTCCTGAGATAGAAACTGGAATTAAAAAAATTAAACGCTTTCTTGAAGACGAGGAAAACCTTAGCAAAGCAGCACAAAAAATGGTTAAATCTAGAAACTCTCAGGCAGCATGATAGTACCTATGCTCAAATATAGTTTCGTGGTTTTCCATAAGGATTATGAAGACTTCATAAAGAAGCTCAGAAATATTGGAAAGTTTCATATCAAAGAACAAAACGAACTACCAGAAAACGTCAAGAATGCTACCCGAGAAACTGGTCATTTAAAAGAGATTATAACTTTCCATAAAATAGATCAAGACATTCTCAACGAGAATCGAAAAGGAAAAGAACTCCCTTCTATGGTTACAGAAGACTGGAGAGAAAACATCTCACTTCTTGAACAAAAGGAAAAAGAGCTTAAAGGATTATTTCAAGAAAAGAACTTGCTCGAAAATACATTGGGGCAATTCTCTGCTAAAAAATTAAAACGGCTTAAATCTTTCGGATTATTCCCACACCTATTCAGTTGTAAAACCAATCAGTTTAATGATGAATGGGTTAGTGAATTTGGCGCTGAAAAAGTAAGTGCTGGTGGTCGAAAGACCTACTTTATTGTATTTGATAAATCTGAAAAAACACCTAAGGTTGATTCTCAGACAGAAACGATTCCTGAAAGAGGGACAACTGAAATTCAGTCTTTGATTTCAAAGAAAAATAAAGAAATAGATGAAGTTAAAAACCAACTCGACTTTACACAAAAAAATCACCAATTTGATCTACTCTTTACCTTAGATAAAATAAAAGACAACATTGATTTGGAGTCAGTAAGTTCACAAAGTGCAACTGTTGGTGAAGGAAAAATACATTGTTTAGAGACCTGGGTGCCAGAAGAGAACCAAGAAGAAGTCAATTCTTTATTCGACTCCTACTCTATCTATTACGAAACAACTGAACTTGATACTAAAGAAAAGAATCCCATCTTACTTAAAAACAATAATTACAGTAAATTATTTGAACCAATTGGAAATTTATTCTCATTACCAAATTCTAGTGAATTAGACCTTACTCCCCTATTTGCACCATTTTTCACTTTATTCTTTGGATTCTGTTTGGGAGATGCCGGTTACGGTTTTTTAATTTTACTTGGAATTACATTTTTCGGTAATAAACTAGGAGATGAAAACAAAGGGATTGTACGACTTGCCCAAGTATTGGGACTAGCCACTATTGTTTTTGGAATTATTACGGGAACCGTTTTTGGCGTTAATTTAGGTGCTGAAAACTCAACCTTATTACCTAAATATTTAAAAGACCTACTCCTCGATTCTAATAATTTGTTCGCGCTTTCACTAGTACTGGGCTGGATTCAAATCGTTTTTGGAATGGTTGTTAAGATTATTAACCAATACAAACAAAATGGTTTTATGTACACCATTTCAACCTTTGGTTGGATAATACTCACCTTTGGATTGACTCATTTAGGACTCTCCGCAAAAGATTTTATTGCTCCAAACATTGCTGCTCCAATACTTTCATGGTCGGGTGTTGCACTGATCTTGTTCTTTAATGATCCAAAAGCCAGTTTTTTAACTCGAATCGGAAAAGGAATTTGGGAATTGTATGGAATCACTGGTCTTTTTGGAGATTTACTTTCTTACATCCGATTGTTTGCTCTTGGATTGAGCAGCTCTATCCTTGGTTTTGTAATCAACGACATAGGACTTTCTTTCATTGATATAAACATAATACTAGGTCCAATTCTCTTCATCATTTTTATGATAATTGGACACAGCCTAAACATCTTTATAGCGGGACTTGGCGCTTTTGTTCATCCCATGCGACTCACATTTGTAGAATTCTATAAAAACGCTGGCTTTGAAGGTGGCGGAATGAAATATAAACCCTTTAAAAAAAACACTTAAATAAATAATAAATTATGACTACAGCAATTATTCTCGCATACACAGGACTAGGTTTAATGATTGGCTTATCAGGTATTGGAAGTGCCATTGGTGTTTCTATTGGTGGCCGCGCCACGTTAGGAGCCTTAAAGAAAAATGAAGATGCATTTGGTTCTTATATGCTACTCTCAGCATTACCCGGAACCCAAGGCCTTTATGGTTTCGCTGGCTTTTTTATTGTCAATAATAAATTAGTTGAACTTGGATCTAATTTAACTGTGCAACATGGTGGAATCATATTCGCATCTGGACTTGCTTTGGGTTTAGTTGGCTTAGTTTCAGGAATGAAACAAGGAGAAGTTTCTGCTCAAGGAATTGAAGGAATTGGTTCTGGTTATGACGTATTCGGAAAAACTATGGTATTAGCTGTTTTTCCTGAATTATATGCAATTGTAGCATTTGCCGCAACCTTCATTTTTGCTGGAGCTTTAGTATAGAAAGGCAAATAGAACTGAAACATACTCACCCATAATAATTTGATAATATCTGAAAAATAGAATTATGAAAAATGAACAAGTAATCATTCAATTTTTAGGAGGAGCAGGAACAGTTACTGGCTCAAAAACGGTATTGAAATCTGAAAACCATTCGATAATGGTAGATTGTGGAATGTTTCAAGGCTTAAAGAATTTAAGGCTTAAGAACTGGAGAAAATTTCCCGTAATTGAGTCTTCAATTGAGCATATAATATTGACTCATGCACACTTAGATCATTCTGGGTTTTTACCTGTTTTAACCAAAAATGGATTTGAAGGTGAAATACATTGCACAAAGGCGACCAAGCGATTGGTTGAATTAATACTATTGGATAGCGCCCACATTCAAGAAGAAGATGCAGAACGTGCGAACCAAAACAAATACACTTCTCATAACCCCGCAAAACCATTGTACAACACTAAAGATGTAATAAAATGTTTGACTCATTTTGTTACCCATGATTATGGTGAGTGGATTATAATGAATGAAGATTTCAAATTCGTGCTTCATAATGCTGGCCACATAGCCGGAAGTGCATGGACTGAAATACGAGCAATGGGTAAAAAAATTGTTTTTTCAGGTGATTTAGGAAGAAGTAAACCCCTTCTATTATTTCCACCGCACCGATGTGAAGAAGCAGATTACTTAATTTTAGAAAGTACTTATGGTGGACGAAATCATGATGAATATGATCCCAAAACCGAGCTTGAAAAAATAATTAATGAAACTCTACAAAGAAATGGATCTGTTTTAATTCCTGCTTTTGCTGTTGAACGAACTCAAGAGATTCTCCATATTTTAGGAGAACTTATGGTAGAAGGGAAAATACCCGAAAAGAAAATATTCATAGATAGTCCTATGGCGTTGTCTGCAACAGAAATATTCATCGATTTTGATTTTCGAAGAAAAATTAAAGATGAAATATTGGATGTATTAACCAAAACCGTAGTTGGAATTAGAAACGGAAGAGCATCACGTGAAAACGTTGAAAAAGATGAACAAAAAATAGTAATTGCTGGAAGTGGAATGTTAAGTGGAGGAAGAATTTTAAGTTACCTAGAAAAATACTTGGGTGATAGTAATACTTCAATTGTGTTGACTGGTTATCAAGCAGAAGGAACCAGAGGACGACAATTATTAAGCGGAATGCCCGAACTCAAATTTTATGGAAAATATCACAAAGTATTAGCACATGTTTATTTATTAAAAAACATGAGTGCCCACGCCGACCAAAGTGAACTTTTGAGATGGATAAATCGTATGTCGGAAAAACCAAAACGCATTTTCATTAATCATGGAGAGCCTATATCAGCTGATACATTGCGGGTTAAGTTACAAAATGAGCTGGGCGTGATTTGCGAAGTTGCCGAAGAAGGTGTCGATTATTTCTTTTAGACAAAAAACAGGGAATACCTTGTTATAATTGTCACGATACAACATCTGAATTTAATAAAATGCATTTCATCGAATATAATCACCCTTTCACTAATTAATCAGCTAATCTTAATTATAACGAACTCGATTCGCCATCGAACGTAGGTATCAGCGAATAAAGAATTAAAATAATTGAATATTACTAAAACACTCATATCTACTTGCATTATTATGCTGTCTAGTTTTTTTCTAGAAGCAACTAATTATACTTCAAAGGCAGCTGGTGGAAATTGGACTACAAATGGCACTTGGGTAGGTAATTCAAATCCTGGAACAACAGTATCGTCGGGAGATACGGTTTTTGTGGTGTCTGATGTTACTTTTAGCGACGACCTTAAAATGGAAGGTATTGTTATTATTAGTTCTACCGGTTCTTTAAAAGGTTTTTCGAAAAGTATTACAGTTGGTAATGGTAAAAATACTGGAGCATTATACAATGCAGGCACCATAAATGCGGATAAAATTGATGTTAAAGGAATGGATAAAGTTTACGTTTCAGGTGTTCCTTTACTCTATAATACAAACATAATTGTAACGGGGAAAATACATACTGGTACAAATGGTGATAATGGAATTGGGTCTTCTGGGAAAACCTATAATTCAACTACCGGCGTTATTACGGTATCAAAAACTTTGGGCTCTGCAGAGGGCGAACTCCATGCAGATGGAGAAATAGAAAACTGTGGAGTTATTAATGTGGAAACAAAGTTTATAGCACATGGTACCACTACCAGTTGTTGTGGTGCTATCTATACTCCCGAAATAGAGTTTGATGATAATAAAGATAGACTTGGAACCCTTCAATGTCAAAATATTTGTTCTGCTCAAGGAAGTTCCACTGAATCAACTTGGGATAATATAGGAGGAGATAGTCATTCATCTCTTGTTGACTTGGCCGATGATGATGGTAGCGGGAATGCAAATGGTACAAATAGTGGTAGCGATTTTTCCGTTGACTCAAATGACACTTTCTCATGTGGAACAAGCCTATCAGGAAACACTTGGGGTGGTATTGGTAGTGGGCCTTTACCCATAGAAATGGCACATTTTTCAGTGAAATATGTATTTGGTAATACCGTAATTAATTGGACTACAAGCTCTGAACTAAATAATGATTTTTTTACTATTGAAAGAAGTGAAAATGGATATGATTGGGGTTTTGTTGCTGAAGTAGTTGGAATGGGTAATTCTAATGAAAAAGTAGATTACGAAATAAGAGATGAAATTGAATTTAACGGCAATATGTATTATCGACTGTCTCAAACTGACTTCGATGGTAAAACAAAATCTTTTCCGGTAAAAATGGTTTCTTCGAATAAACTAAACTCAGAAAGCAACTATGTTATTTCTCCAAATCCTTCAAGTGTAGAATTCAAAATTTTAGGAAAAGTTGACAACATTGTAGAATATTCTTTAATTGACCAAAGTGGTAGACAGTTTGACATTGATGCCCAAAATTCAAATTCTGAAGTTATAGTAAATACTTCCAATTTAAATTCGGGCATATATATTCTTAGAATTTCACTTGAATCTAAAGTGGAATATTACCGGGTTATAGTTAAATAACCAAGGGTAACGCAACTAACACATTCTTTATTTGAGTTATTGATTTTCAACACAATAACTTTTGTTATATTTTCGTTTGGATGTATTCCTAAATTAATAAATCATGAAAAATTTCATCCTCATAGTATTTTCTTTTATAACTCTTTCAGCTAGCTCTCAATTCTATGATCAATACAATTATCTCAACTACTATAGCTTTAATATTTATGACCCCGAAATGCGATATAACTCTCGACCTACCCCTCCTCCAATATCAGTTGACCAAATTGAATATGTTATAACCGACAAAAAGGGTAAAACAAAGACACTCTTAAATAAATATGACAAAAACAAACGACTAACAAGCCGAACAAAAACGGATGCAAAAGAAAACACATATTCCATAGCTGAGTTTGCCTATAATGATGAAGGAAAACTCACATTTTCTAAATTTTATAAAAAAAATGGGAAGCTCAAATCGCATTTAACCGTTTCCTATAATTCTCTTGGAAAATTGGAAGAAAGAAAAACTAAAACTGATTCCCCCAAACATTACCAGTATTGTTTAGCCACTGCTAAAGTAAGTCT
>ENA-UOXV01006466-UOXV01006466.1-marine-metagenome-genome-assembly--contig:-NODE-6466-length-12272-cov-6.033151_pt1 | contig 12272 bp, 19 predicted proteins | sample MGYA00238165_ERZ766961 | MGnify/ENA primary metagenome ERZ766961 (study PRJEB28924, sample SAMN03173240) | marine metagenome | biome: Marine; feature: Water; material: Subsurface seawater | place: North... | reverse complement strand
GGGGGGGGGGGGGGGGGGGGGGGGGGGGGGGGGGGGGGCGCCTTCTCGACCGAGTACGTGATGAACGCCTCCTCGAGCGGAATGTACCCCGAGATCAGCTCCGAGCGCTTCACGTCGATGGCCGCAACGCGCGGGAGCGCCCCACCCGCGCCGAGCCGCGCGGTGAGGAACCACGTGAACTGCTCGAGGCGCTGCAGGCAGAGCGAGACCTCTTGCAGCGCGCGGTCGAGCTCGAGCGCCTCCTTGGTCGCCGCTCCGCCCGGCTGGTGCTGTTGGTGCTCCCCGTGGTCGCGGTGCTTGCGGACCAGCGCGCGCACGTTGCGCCCCGCGTAGGCGAGCTCGAGCGCGTCCGCGATCGCGGGCGCCGCGCGGTCGTACACCGCGAGCACGAGCTTGACGCGCGCGTCCTCGCCGAACCCCTCGGCGATGACCGCCTCGCCGTCGGAGATGGCCTTGGCCACAACCTCGAGAACCGTCGTGAGCCCCTGCGCGAAGAAGGGCGTGCTGCTCGACGGTGCCCCCAGCGCCAGCGCGCTCCTCAGCTTGCTGACCTCTGCTGCAGCAGCGGACTCGACGCGCCCAGCAAGGAAGGCTGCGTAGCGTTCTACGCCCTTCTCGCCCATCTCGATACGCGCCATGATCTTGCAGAAGCGTTCGACTTCCTCCTGATTTCCGGCTGCTACGGCCTCCTCGCACTTGTTGACGGCGACGCCCTGCAGCGTGTCGCGCGAACGCCGCAGAGAGACCAGCGCAGCCTCCTCGTTTTGAGAGTCTTCGGGTGTTACATTGAGGTACCGTTGGATGGAGGCGGCTGCCTGTTCCCATCTCTCCGCGCCCATTGCCTGCGTCACCTCCTCGACGCAGGTCTTGAGACCAACGATGTCGACCGTCCGTTCCAGCGCTTTGCGCGTGTTGGCCTGCGCCCTGTCCAGGACGCGGACATTCTCCACAACCTGCTGCACCACTTCACTCGAGTCCTTGAGCCGCTTCGCCAGCGTTTCAGTCTCGCGCTCAAGCTCGCCCACAAGCGGGCGCAGCTGTGTCTTACTCTGTACAAGCGTTTTGATGCTACTGCCACGCTCCACAATCTCACGTAGCGCAGTGGTGGTGACAGCCGCCCGCTCATCTAGCTCCCTTAGCTGCGCCTCCATCGCCTGCACAGTCACCGTCATGATGCAGCCCTTTCCCCCGGGCGGACGCCCTCACTGACGCTGCCACGCAGACACTCCCCGCTGAGTGGTCAGAGGCGGGCCGGTCTCGAGAAAAAACGAGAGTAGCTGCCCCGGCGCCCTTCGCGCGACAACGCCACGAACAGGGGCTGCTCGCGGCACGTGCCGCGAACTGGGAAATACGCCGCGGTCTGCTACTGTATGGGGCGCGGGCCCTTTGTCACCGACGCTGAGGGGCTTCTTTCTTGAGGCGTGTGGCTTGGTCTTCGCACTTTTGTTAGTCGGCTGCGCGACTGAGACGGGCTCCTGCGACACTGCAGTGCGCTCAACACCATCACCCCCACCATCCGATCCTTTCCTACAGAGCAAGTGGCTTGTCAGAGACAACCCAGTGAGTCTGGTGCCGAACAGACTGTTTTGCGAGTGCTGTGGTGAATATTGCGCGAACGACGAGGACTTCCTCTTGCATCTCCGCGGACACCAGACCGAGGAACAGGAATTCTTCGCTGAGCTTCAGCGCCAGCGCGTGGAGGGCTTTGACGCCGAGGTCTCTACCACCGAGGAAGGGATAGAAGGTCCCTCTGAGCTGCCGGAGGAAGGAGCTCGCGAAGACGGCGCCTCGGTAGAAGAGAGCGGAAGCAGTAGAATATCTCGAGCCAATAAGGGCGAGGACGAAAGCGGAGGGGAAGGGGTGCAACAGCCAAGCGAAGCGGCGCAAACCACTGACGACACCGGTGCATTGCAAGTGCGAGGTGGGGGGGCAGAGGCGGGTCAGCGGATGTCTGCAGACGAACCGGTTGGGGCGGGGGTGCCGAAGGGCGAGCATGCCAACGCCACAGGCACCGAGTTTTACGAGGATTTCCAATGGCGCGACGGCTCTGTGCGAGTGAAGCAAGACACGTTGCAAGGGCATGCTGCAGTGCTGTGGGACGCCGCGCGGGTGCTTGCCAAGTTCCTCGAAATCCAGCCGGTGGCCTGGAGTGGCAAGAAGGTGCTCGACCTCGGCTCGGGGTGCGGGCTCACGGCGCTCTGCGTCGGCAAGGACGGCGCGGCGGTGACGATGACGGAGCTCCCCGGCTTCACCCGCGTGCTCCGGGAGAACGCGGAGGCGAACCTGCCGGCGGGTGGGCCGTGGGCAGTGCGGGACATGGTCTGGGGCACCCCGGGAAAAGAGACGGACTGGGGGCCTGCTACCGACCTGGGCAGCGATTGGGACTACGTGATTGGCAGCGACTTGATCTACTCTGACAAGAGCACCCCGGCGCTGATGGAGACGCTCAAGCACTGCTGCGGGCCCCGCACGGAAGTGATTCTTTCGTTTGAACTTCGCCGGGCGGCGGACCTCGACTTCATCCGTGGTCTCGCATCCCACGGTTTCGCGTACATAAAAGTGCCTCCTGAGCAGCAGCATCCAGTCTGGCAGGCCGAAGAGATCGGTATTTTCCGAATCCAACGTGTCTGCTAGGGCTGCTTCAGGTCGAGTAGAGGCGCGGCGGGCTGGGGCGGGCTGGGGAACGTAGGCTGGCAGGTCAAGCGGACCATACCGACTAAGAACAACCCCCCGCCCTCCCGCTTCCAGTGTACTAAGAACAACCTCACTGCGCCGCACCACAGCACATGCTCCCTCGCGGCCTCCGAGCACGCGCGTGCCTGAGCGTCAGCTTACCAGCACCTGGCAAATCTTGAAGTCCGGGTGCGGGGGCGCCCTCACGTCGTAGTCCCCAATCACCGAGTCGAGGTCGAGCCACGCGGCGAGCGAGAGATTATGCCCGTAATACTCGTCGGCGAGTCGCATCACGAGCGACCGCGCGACGATGCGCCCGTTGGGGAGCGCGCATGGCGGGTCGTCCCCGTCGAGCAGCTTGCCAGAGTAGCTGCAGAGCAGCGTCGTCTCCGCGGGCACTGTCATGGGGAGGCGGCGCGCGATGTTGTAAAGTGACTTTTTGAACCACGCCAAGCCGCCGGCAGGCTTTCCGGCTACGCCGCTGCTACGGGTGCGCGACTCTTCCACTCCCGGCGGGAGCGCCTCCGGGTTGCAGCCGCCAAAGATGCTGCACACCTCCGGAATGCAGTCCTTTCCGCGGTGACCAGGCCGCTGGTCCCACGTCTTCAGGCCCGTGAGACCCGCGGCGAGCAGAACAGAGGCAAGTGGTACCCGCGACGCACCCGGCCCGCTGAGATGCGCGTAGGCCAGCATCTTGAACGCTTGTTCCACCTGCCAGGGCATCAGCAAAAGTCAGCCTGGTGCGGAGGAGCAAGAGCATCTCAATGGTACGCGCAAGTGCAGCTCGCGCTGCAAAGGACGGGCGAAACTACCATCTCCCACCGACTCAAAGCGAAGAGCCGCTTCACTGTCGGGTCGGCGGTGCCTGGCCCGAGTGCAATAGCGCGGATTGCAAGCCGCTGCGCAGCCGAGACCTCATTCCCCCACTCGGCCTCTCCAGCCCCCGTGCGCTGTGCCCCCTCGCCCTCCCGCTCCCAGACCTCTTCTTCTTCACCCTCCGCCGCACCGTGCCCCTCTCGCTCCGCCGCAGTGCTGCGGCTCGGCAGCTTTGACGCCATCCACGCGCTCAGCACCGCGCGCGCCTCCGCGTCGTTCCCAGCACGCGCACGCTCCAGAACCTGCTGCAGATGCGCTTGTGTCGCCAGCGCAGCAGCCGAACGCAAGTTCTCGGGACTCAGATCGCCCCACTGCTCCCAAAGCCACCTGCGGTAGCACACCGTGACAGCGTCAGTCAACTCGTTGCCGCGGAGGCTCCGTGGGCCGGTTGCTCCTCACCTCAGCATCGGCCGTACGTCGCGAGACTGAAGGGCGCGAAACGCGGCCGCAGCAGTCTCAAAGAGGTCAATGTTGGGGGGTAGCGGGATGGAGGCGGCGTTAGCCGTCTGCGGCTCGTTTCGCCCAAAATGTCAGACAACCAGCACCTCGCGGGACGGGCAGAGGGACGTTGTGGGGCGGGCAGGCAGCGCACCTCCCTCGCGCCTGACACGTCCATCTGGCTCAGCTGCAAGTCAGTCTGGAGCCAGAGGAGGGTACGTTCTCGGGCAGAACGCTCGGCGGCTGGCGTGCGTCTCGCTTTTTCGTTTTCGGCAAGCGAGGAGACGTGCTGCTCCAGCTCGTCCATCATGCCGTTGCTCGCCAGGCGCTCGGAGAGCTCGAGGGCGTCACGAAGCGCACGCACGCGCCGAAGCAGCACCATGAGCTGTCCGAAGCTCGCGACAATGGTGCAGACGAGCTCACACTCTGCGGACTCGGCTCGCTCACGCGCAGCGGCAGCAGCCGGACCGCTGCCAGCTCTTTCAAGCTCGCCAGCAGCAGCGTCAAGCTCCTCGGCAAGAGCATGCTGGTCAGCGAGAGTCCTGAGAAGGGCGCGCGCCCCTGCTGTTGCGTGATCGAGTGTCTTGCCAGCTGCTTTGTGCAGTGCGCGAACATTCTTTTGCATACGCGGAAGAATTGCTGCCCAGAGCTGCACGATGAGGTCGCTCTCTTCTCTGGTTCCCGATAGCAGCTCCCGCGCCCTCACATCTTCCGAGTCTTCACTCGTGCTGTCGTCGCCTTCTGCAGAGCCCCATGCGGTGGCACTGCAGCCACCCCTCAAGCATTTGAGGAGGGCTGGCCTCAACCGCATCGACTGAGCGGGCGCATCTCCCCCGTAGGCGGCAGCGTGGAGTGCCGGCGCATTTGGCTGCGACGCGCGCGACACAAGCAGCGCGTGCAGTGTCAGCAGACAAGAGCGCAACCATCCACCCCAGCGCATCCCTGCTCCCGGGGCAAGGAGCGAAGCCAGGCGTCCCTGTTGCGATTCTCTGTTGGTCTGGTCCTGGATCAGAATTCTCTCACACGTACGATCGAAAATTTTGTGATTTGAGCTGGCGAAGACTGTGGCGGCCCTGTGCGGCCCCTAAGAGAAGATACGATGAATTTCGACCTCAATCTCGGGTCGAGCTTAGAGACGCCATCTTTCTTTGAGACGGCTGCGCAGGAACGCATTGTGCCTACGCTGCTGTCTGCGTTCGAGCATTCGCTCACTGTGATGGCAGCCCGGCATCCGGGTCTTCTGCTCCGCGTACACAACCGGCGCGATGAGGCATTCTTTCTCCTGCTCTTACTAGTGGAGCGCCAGTGTCTTGCGACGTGCGACGCGAGTCTCTCGGAAACGTTGTTTGGCTTGATCCGCACGGCCACAGGCGGCAGCGAGATGCCTCGACGCAAGGCTCGCTGGTCCCTCTGCTTTTTGGTGCTCCTTCCGTACATCCAGCGCAAGCTCGAGCGCATTGCTGCACCGTCTCTTGATGCAGTGGCCGACGATGTGGTACCTTGCCCCCCCGTACTTTGCAACCAAGGTGTAGGACAGGTGCTGTGCGCTAAAAGCAAGATCCGCTTCCTGCCTGAACGCATGAAGCCCCGCGCGAATGCGCTTCAGGCCAGGGACGAAGACGGCGCGCAGCCTGATCAGGCGGGAAACGAGGGGTTTAGGCTCCCCGAGGAGGCCCGCGGTTGGGCCCACTTGCCCTCTGCGCCAAGCATCCCTTCTGCACCATCAGGAGGAGGGACCTTGGCCCTCCCAGGCGCCGCGGGCGACTGGCGAGCGTGGGTGCGCCGCGTGTACCCGTGGGTGCATGCTGCGAAGGAAGGCAGCGTGCTGACATTCCACATCCTTTTCCTCTTTCAACGATCGCGCTTCTCGTCCCCCTGGCTTCGAGCCCTGTGGCTCGAGCTCCGCCGCGCATCGCCCAAGGATGCCGCGGTACGCCCGCACCCGGACACCCATCAGGCCCTCGTATCTCCACAGCATCGCCCTCAGAGTTCTATGCACTGCAGCAGACTAGTATCGAGTTCATGTGCCTTGGTGCGCTCACGAGAGCGCCAGGGTGAGAATGCGTGTGCGCGCAGCGGCTGGCGGCCAGAGTCGAGGCGGCGCGCGCCGCGCGGGCGGCGTGGGCGCGGCGACAGCCCCAGCCTCTGAGGGTTCTGGCGCAGCTGCTAGCCGGGGGCTGGAATGCGATCAATGACAACTTTAAGGTGTCTGCGCCCGCACTGCGCCCCTCGGCGCCCCGCGCGCTGGCAAGTGACGCGCGGGCGCACGCGCGCGGCAGATGTGCATCCTGGGGCTGATTGTGTTTGTAAAGCTCGCCGACTGGTGGTTCTCGTCAGAGGGCGAAGCGGCACCTGAGGCGCTGCCCGGCATTCCGCCGCCGTCCCGCCCGCCGTCGCCCGAGGACGGTATTCCGGCTCCTTCGGCGCGGGACGAGTGCGCGATCTGCGGCCGGAAACGCACGAACCCCACCGCGGCCACCTCGGGCTACGTGTTCTGCTACCCGTGCATCTTCCGCCACGTCCAGGTGCGTCCGCGCCTCCCTCATGGGATGCACGCTGCGCTTTCCGATCGTTAACCGCGGCGCCCGTGCCCCAGGAGAAGGGCACGTGCCCGGTTTCGCTGATGCCGTGCGGTAAAGACGACCTCCGGCGACTGTACGAATCGGCTTGAGCTGACGGTGTGATGGCAGCGGTTGGGTGTATGAAGCCACGGCTCAACGGGTGTCATCAAGTTAAGTTGCTACCACGCACCCGATCCCTCTTATTGTTTACAACTCGCCGCCCCCATCTCCGCGCCACCGCGTGGATACAGACACGCACCAGCTCACTCCTTCCGCGGATACTTGAGCGCTTTTGGCTTTCCCTTCTCCTTGTCGTTCAGGTACACGCGCAGCCCCTTGCGCACCACAAACTTGTCCTCCTCCTTCAGCTCAGGCTCCACCCAGCCGCGGACCTTTGCAACCGCCTTGGTGAAGTCCGACATGTTGCTCGCGCGGGTCACTCCGTCAAGGAACGGCCTGCCATGGCAAATGTCACACGCCGTCCCCTTACGTGCTGCTCCAAATGTCCAGACACGCTGGGGGGGGGGGCCCTTGGCGCCGGGCCGTACTCGGTGCGGTGGGCCTGGTAGGTCTCCCAGAACAGCTGAACGAACTCGTCCAGCTCCTGCTCCTTGGTCTTCGGGGCAGGCGGGACGTGAAGCCGCCCGCCCGGCTTTCCCATGATGCGCCACAGCACCTGCTCGCCTGCGCGTCAACTGGCAACGAAGTTGACTCAAAATCGGGGCGTGCGAGCGGCGTGTGTAGTGCGCACCGTCGCGCACAGCCCGTGCCCGGCGCGGCGCGACGCCTCGAACGCCGTGCAGTTGTCCTTGTCCTCGACCCAGAAGTCGAAGTGCGCCCCGCCCGACTCGAGCATCGCCTCGAGCGTTTCGATGAAGCCCCGCACGCCGGCTTCGTGCAGCGCGGTGCGCCCGTCCTCGTTTGTGATGTTCGGGTTCGCCCCGGCCTGAAGCAGACAGACCGCGGTCTCTGCCCTGTCCTGCATGCATGCGTGGTGCAGCGGCGTATTCCCGTGCTCGTTCTGCCGCAGATATTCAAACCCCCATCAGCGGCGTGTCACGTGACAAACCGCGCCAGGGCGCTCCGCATCGGGTGCGGCAAGAGAACGTACCTGGTGGTCTGGGTTCAATCTCAGCTGCAGCAGCCCGCGGACAACGTGCGTGTGCCCCTGCGTCGCTGCGAGATGCATTCCCTGCACAGCAGCGCGCTTCATCATAAGACCGCGCGCGCCGCAGCGAACCACCCCCCAGATCCCGCGTGCAGGCGGACGCGCTCGTGCACGAGAACTTTCTAGTTTCTCATATCCCTCGGAGGGTGTCTGTTCGCTTATCAGAGAACAGAGACGCTTATCAGAGGACAGAGGACGCTTATAAGAGAAGCGAGGAGGGCGAAACCGTGTTCTGCACCCACGTCTCCCCGCTCGCGTTCGCGCCCGCGGCATGGAGTCGCCGCAGGAGGTGCAGGTGCCCCTGCCCGGCCGCGACGTGCAGCGGGGTGTAGTCGGACTGTGTGCGCGCGTTGGCGGGCGCTCCCGCCTCTAGGAGGTCGTCGACCACGTCCTGCCGCGGGCGGCAATCAATCAATAAATTGATTGGCACATTGAAATAATTTGCCACGCTGGAACCAGGGCGGCGGCGGTAGAGACCGCGCATGCATTCGCGACGGGCTATGGTCAATAGGCGGCGGCCTGATTCGCACAGTGGTGCGCGGTATGGCCGCGGGCACTCACTTCATGCCCCTCCAGAACCGCAACGTGCAGCGGCGTGTGTCCGAAAATCGACCGGGAAGACACCTGCGAACAAACCCGGCCCTGTAAAACGCGGCATGGCCGTGTACGCCGCTCGGGGCTGGGGCGCGGCGTGTGTGCGAAGGCCCTCTACCCGGCAGGCGCGCACGCACGGCTCCGCCCAGAGCGCCCTCGACAGGTTACGAGCCCCACTCCGCCCCTCCCCGGGGCAGACCGAAGAGCATGGCCCGCATCTTGCCAGGGCGCAGGGCGGGGGGACAGGGTGGCCCACGTTCGCGCTGAGATCGAGGAGGTATCTTAGGCACGACGTAGATCCTTTCTCCGCAACGTAGTGCAGCGGCGTCCAGCCACACATCGACGGGTCGTGCGTGTTCACAGAAGCCCCGGCCTGCAAACTCCCACACCCCCCGTACGTCATCAGTCCCCCATGGTCTTCCCTGGAGGCACTGCCCAGACTGACGAGTGCGCACAAAGACGCCTGTCCATATTGGCGACCCCCGTGAGAGCAAGGGCGCAGTCACCCGCACAGCGGCCTTGAGGTCGCGCAGGGAGCCCGAGCCCGCCGCGCGGAACAGCTTGTCGCGCGCCTCGTCCAGCCGCTCGCGCTCCCTGCTTAGGAAGTCCATCCCCATTGCCTGCGTGCGCACGCCGTCAGTCCAGGCAGAAGGTGGCTGGGGGGACAACCGCGCTGCTGACGCCACCGCGTGTCCGGGGCGCACCTGCACGTCTCCTTCGCTCGAGCGCTCTGATTCGCCCTCTGTCTCCTCCGGTCGTCGCAGCGCTTTCGCAATGGCGGCGGCATCAAGCTCTTCAGACCCGGGATCATCGGCATAGGATACTGCGAGCTCTGAGGATCCCTCTCCAAGCGACTGGCCAGGAAGCTGCGCCACAGCCTGTCAGCTGCGGGCTGCAGGTCTGGGGCGCACGCGGGGTACCGGGCGCAATTGGCATCGGCGGAGCGACAGAGTGAATTAGACGGTAAAGTAGAAGAGCAGGCCGCGTCAAACGATGGCGGGTAGAAACAGAAACGGGGGGAGGGTCCAGCACAGTGGGCCGTAGCAACTCCGCAGGAAGCTGGGCTGTCTTGTTTCCGAGCTGCCCGAGCAGTGCTGCCATCGTCTCAACACTCACCCCGTCTTCGGATGGGGTCCTCGCCTGCCCACGACTAGACGGGGCGCTGGCATTATGAGCCGGCCCCTCTGCAAAACCATTATCCGCATCCGAGATCTCCTCCACACTCGAGTCCGGCGGAGAAGAGGGGTGCTTGCGCTTCAATCCACCCGTGCTTGGAAGCGTGTCTTCTGAGGCATTTTCCTGAAGGCCACCTGCCTCCCCGTCGTCGCTCTCGCTAATATCCCCAGCTGCCGCTTTGTCCATCTGTCCGAAAACCTCGTCCAAGTTGACTCCTCCTCGCAGACGCGAGATGCGCCTCGAGGAACTGAGGCAGCCGCGGCAGTGTTCCGTCGGCCTCAGGGGCGTACCGCCATCCGCATCTCGGCAACGTTGGACGAGCAACCCCATGGTAATCTTGCGGCCCTGGAACGGCGGCACCAATGTCCTTTCTGTGCCAGAGAGGACCGTGTCCGTCCCGCGGGGCTCCCTGGCGCAACGCAGCGGAATCCAAACCATGATCAGGGCTACAGCTAGAAACTTAGCAGCATCTGACCAGCCCATCATACCGGCATGCACAAAGAGGCACCCCCGCGACTTTAATCACGCTGGTGACCGCCTCGTCAGTGGTGAAAGGGGCGATGCACGCCAGAAAGATGCCCCCGTGCTCCTCCTTGCCGGGAGAATTCTCCGTCCCAAGAATTCTCCCGAAAGTAGAGAATCATAGTAAGTGGACCAAAGCCTCCAACCGTTCGAAAACGTCGGGAGAATAGTTCGAAAGAAGCCGGGAACCATGTCGGACAGGAAGGCCGTGGTGAAGAATGCGGACATGTCCGGTCAGTGCCGCCCCCAGCGCGGTGTCTGTGCCGCAGTAGGTTCCACTGGAGTTCGCGCTGGACGTCGCCGTGTGCTGTTGAGATCTGGATCGAATCCGGGGTGCAAGCTGCTGCTGCTGCTGTCTCGTGTCTGGCGAGCGCTTGCATTTGGGTTAGGATCGTGAGATTCAGGGCCTGCGATCCCAAATTTTGCCCCGCGTGCATAGAATTCGTACGGCTGTCTGCATCTCTACACGAGTTTGCAGCCTGCCGGCCTTGCTCGTAGGCTCATTCGGCGGCGCTGCCTCGTGGACGGGCATCGGTTGGCCAAGATGCGTTGCGTTCCTGATTTGTACCGCACTGCTACGTCCGTTTATGCAGCTGCTCTTCTTCGCCACGGTGTTGCTGAAGCGGTGTTGTGTTGTGCAGAGGACATGCAGCAGGACGCTATCGATTGCGCTGCCCAGGCGATGGAGAAGTACAACATCGAGAAGGACATCGCAGCCTACATCAAGAAGGAGTTTGACAAGAAGTACAACCCGACGTGGCACTGCATCGTCGGGCGCAACTTCGGCTCCTACGTGACTCACGAGACTAAGCATTTCATCTACTTCTACCTCGGCCAGGTCGCGATCCTGCTGTTCAAATCGGGCTAAAAACACGCGGCACTGGCCGTGCGGACGAGGTGATTGGGCGCGGGGAGCGGCGCGGCGTGGAAGCGGCCTCATCTGATACTGACGGTATACGTGCCGACACGGAATGTGGGTGGATCGGGTGTGTAGTGTAGGCTGGGTGTGCATCTGGCAATGACAGCGAGATGGCCGCAAGAGCGACGCACCAGGCTCTCTGCGCCGCAGCCAAACGCACGGCGCCGCCCCGCGCGTGCACGCCGCAACTCGTGTTTGTGTGAGTGTGAGTGTGAGTGTGAGTGTGAGTGTGTGCAGCTCAGGAGCACGACGGCGCGATGTCAGCGCAGCTGCACGTCACGAGAACCCCACGCACCTTGCTCTGCACACGTGGCCCTCAACGATTTTCAGTGTGCTATCTGCACGGCACCGTACGAAGAAGCGCAGCAGAGGGTCCCACTCCTGCAGACGTATCACCTTGCAGAAGAAGCAGACACTCCCTTCCAAACCGAGCGCGCAGGGTCGACAGAGCTCCAGGTGCAGGCAAGGGAGTAGCAGTGCAGTGGTCGCCTGCCCGTAGCAAACCTTGCACGTCGTCTGCTCGTCCAGCTGCTGCGAGAGCCGAAGGTTGCGCTTTGCGAAATCCTCGACCTTGCGCGACAGTTGGCGATTCGCCTGTAGCAAACCCTCACGCTCCTGGGCCCTGCATTACTTGCCGTATTGTTCAAGCGCGTGACTTCAATTCGTGTGGGTGCTCAAAGCTTCAACAGTGGTCTCTCTGACACTCGTCTCTCTGACACTCGTCGCATGCCAAGCGCGCCACAGTCCCTCGTGAAGCACGTGTAATTGGCAGAAACTGCAAACTAAAATGCAAACTCAGTCGGCGCCGCACCAGTGCATTCTGTCGAAAGTTTACCACACCCTTGCCCATGTGTTCTATGTGCCGTGCGTGAAGCACGTGCAATTGGCAGAAACTGCAAACTCAGTCCGCGCCGCAGCGTTTCTTCCCAGCGCCAGCGCGTTGCCGGGTACGCTTCCCAATGATTTCAGGACTCTGTTCTCTCCTGCTTTGATCCCTGCTTTGATCCCTGCTTTGATCCCTGCTTTAACCATTGCTTTCCGTATGAAATGCTGGTGCCCGTGCCACCAAGGGCGCTCTGATTCTCTCCCGAAAGAAAGCGTCCTTGTTCTGTCGCTGCTTGCACAAAGCGTCCCATTCCCAGTACGGTATGGACACCACCGCATAACCAAGCTGCTCAAGCTGCCGCCACTTCAGCAACGTGCTCCCATTCGGAACTCGATCCATGGACCCCTGTACAAATTTCAAGCTCCTTTAGAACGGAAGCCTGTCACTACTTACAAACCTACAGACAGAGAGAAAGAGAGAGAGAGAGAGAGAGAGAGAGAGAGAGAGAGAGAGAGAGAG
>ENA-UOXV01006465-UOXV01006465.1-marine-metagenome-genome-assembly--contig:-NODE-6465-length-12272-cov-6.735942_pt1 | contig 12272 bp, 15 predicted proteins | sample MGYA00238165_ERZ766961 | MGnify/ENA primary metagenome ERZ766961 (study PRJEB28924, sample SAMN03173240) | marine metagenome | biome: Marine; feature: Water; material: Subsurface seawater | place: North... | reverse complement strand
CATGCCACCGCCCATGCCACCGCCCATGCCACCGCCCATGCTGCCGCCCATGCCACCGCCCATGCTGCCGCCCATGCTGCCGCCCATGCTGCTGCCCATGCTGCTGCCCATCCCACCAACTTGCTGCTGCATGGGGTTGCCTGTAAGGCCCATCCGGTGCATCTGCTCGCGCTCGCCCTGCAGCTTCGCGAGGTGCTGCTGCTTCACGTACTCCAGGTTCGACTTGTTCTGATCCTGCAGCAGTTCCTCAGTCGTCATTTCACCCTGGCGTCCGCGCTGCATGTTGAATCGCTGCATCGTAAGACGTGACTTCATGTCATCAATAGTTCCCATTCGGAAGTCGCCGTTCGAGTCACGAGCAGCACTGTTCGGAGCTGTCAGCCCTGCGAGCACGCCAGTGGGGATGTTGTTGAGGCCCGAAGCCCCCCCAAACTGGCTCTGCACCGAAAGAAGTTCCTGCTGCACCTGTGCGCCACTGCTGTCGAGTCCGAGCGATTGCGGAGCGCACGCTGATATGGGCGCGGGGCCATTGCCCGGGTGGCGGTTCTCATTCATGTTGCCGTAACTCTGGAAGTCCTCGCGCTGCGAGGCCGCGAACATACCCGCACCCGATCCGTCCGGCATTCCAGTGGGAATATCGTCCCACTCGATCTTCTTCTTGCTGGGGTCGAAAAGCGGGTGCGGCGTGCTGTTGACCGCATTCTCGTCCAGCCAGAGCGAGCCAGGCGGGAGCCCAAACTTCTTGCACTCCTCATCGGACATTTGGCGGCCGGGCAGCGGATCCTCACCTTGGATAACGACCAGTCTTAGTGCATGGGAATATTTTGCGAGAAAGACGGGCGAGCCGTCTGCTTCTGTGGGTACTACGGGCGTGGTGGGCTTGGCCAATACCGATATCGCAGCCCTCGCGGAACATGCCGGTCGATGGGTCTTTGGTCAGCGCTGCGATTCCAGTCTTTGGTTTGGGCTTGCCAAGGGGCGCGAATCCTGCACATTCCACAAGGTTAGTTAAGCGCGAAAGAAAACGGTGACACGGACAAAAGAGCAAGTGGTCTGTGCACGTCACGGTGTTGGCGGTTTTCTACAGCATCGCAAAAAACTGAGGGACGCGGGAGGTTGGAACGGGCTGTACAGACCGCCCTCGGAATTGGCACGCGTCTGATGAAGACTCGATAGCCCCTTGTAGTCGTCGAAAGCCTGCGGTGTCGGACCGTGGTCGTAGTTGGTTGGGAGGTCGCGGAGCATGCGATCAGTCATTCTGTTTGCATCCATCATGAACTGCGACGACGGTGCCTTGGCGTTGATAAGCGGACGCTGCCCCGCGGGAACGGGCGGCGCTTGATCGATGAAACCCATGTTTGTCTGGTTCCACGTCGTGCGGCTCGCTTGACTCACTCGGGATTCACAAACGCGGCTTTGAAACCGAATCTAGACTGTGAGGGTTGCTTGAAAAGCGGCGCTGGCCGTCCTCCGGACTTCTCTTCAAGCTATTACTGTTTTGTCTGCTCAGGTAAGCAGCAAGTATCGCCGTCGACGCACAAGAGGCAGCACCAAGTCTGCCTTGCTCGTCAGCTCACAATTTTCCGGCTTGAGAACTGGGGACTAGAACTCTGCACGGCGTATTTGTGCCGTTGAACGGAACTTAGATGGACAAGTACTAAAACAAAAATACTAATAAAAAAGGGCCCGCCTCGGGTTTCGAAAAGTTCCTCTTAGAGAGGTCGGCTCTCACACAGAGCAGTCAACAGGGTTGCAAGGACAGAAGCGAGCGTGGGGATGAGGTATCCCGATCTAAAAATGTCGTCCGTGCCGCTTGTATGAGCGCCCATCGCTAGCGTACGCTCGCCCATCCCCAGCGAGAAATTTAGCAGGATTCGTCGCACGCATTGGCATCTTTGCGTGCAGACACTTGGCCTTCAGATTGAGTAAGCATTTATGAGTACAGGTTAGATGCAAGGTTTATCTCTCCGCACGGAGCATGGTACAGACCAACCACATCGTCGCAAGTGGAAACGAGGACTGGTTGCGATTGCGTCAGCTGCGTTACTCCTCCAGAATACCACTGAGAGGAAGCACTGAAAATGGCACCTGGGTCCGTCCATTTTTAGCCTAGCTTTGCTGTTCTCAGTCTATGTCTTCTACCTCCTGCGTTTCCGCTCCATATCGGCAAAAACATGTTGCAACGTAAGAGTTTGGGGTAGCCCTCACCGGAGGCAGCACGCGCCCGAGCCTGGCGGCAGCTGCAATCGCTTGAATCGCCGTCTCAGGCTCACCCCCGGCCTGGACGGCACATCAAGTCTATAAATGAATAAAGCAGACGCTCGAGAGGAAACGCGTGACATATAGTTCCTGACTGTGCAAACATGGTGCAAGCCATATTGAATGCCGGTGAGGGTTCTACAGCACCTGCAAGGCACTAGCCAGGGCGAGCCAGGTTTCGGGGCTGCTCCCGTCCGCTTTCGTCGCCCTTCGGAGAAACTCTATCTGCGCGTGGGGGCTGTCGTCGACGCATCACATGTCAGCAATTTTGCGTTGCAGAAGTGCGCTTTGGCACAGTCTGCCTGCCATTGCTGTTTTGCAAGGGCACATCAGTAGGCGGCGCTCCCAGGACCTCACCCGTCCTCTGTGAGTGACGCAAGCTTGCGCAGCGCGGGTGCATGGTCCTGCTGGATTGCGACAGCACAAGAGAAACAGTCGCGAGCAGCTCGCGAGTCACCCTGCCAGCCCGGGAATCCTGTCAAGCACCGCTGGTGCAGTGCAGGGGAGCGTTTCGGCGCGGCGCAGCGGGACAGTATGTGACCTGGGCCTCTGCGATCAGGCCGAGATAAAACTGCACGTGGGCGTTGACAGGTTGCAGGCACTGCGCCACGGATGCCGCTGTGGTGGCATGCTCTGCACATTTTGGGTGTCAGTGGCGCGGCGCCACGACGGCGCGGCGGGATGGATGGAGGAGGAGGAGCTCACCAAGCATCGATCCGCGGAGGTAAGCGTCGGTGATGGCAATCCAAGTTTCGAATTGGTGCGTCTCGGAGGCCAGCGCCATCGCGAGGGTGCGCGAGGACAACACGCCTGTAGGCGCCTGCTGGCCCGGTGCGCGCTCGTGACCCGGCGATTCCTCGATGCGCTGCAGTCCGTGCATTCGCGCGGTCCCGAGAAAGGGTCAGGACCTGGGCCTCCTCCACCACGGCACGCAGAGCCCGCGGTGGAACGGCGGAGCTGGCACACACGGCGTCGAAAAAGTCGACGAGTGCGGGCGCAGCCCCCCCCCCCACCTCCAGTTCGAGTTTTCCGCACAGAAGCAGCAGCCAGGTAGCCTCTGCCGGGGCGCGGGCACGCAGAAGTTCCGCCACCCGCAACGCGCTCTGGCTGCGTCCGGCCGCAGCGTGGAGCAGCGCCGCCAGTCCGTCCGCGAAACTGCCGCTGCCACTGGTGCGAAGCCTCCGTGCTCCGGCAAGCGCGCTCTCCGCAGCGCACAAGTCGCCGGCCATCGCCAGCGCCAAGGCGCGGAGCTCCGGCGGACGTGGGTCTTGCGGCTCTGCTGCGCCTGCGAGCGACAAGCTCTCGATGGCCGATGCAAGCGCTGCACGACGCTTGTCGACCGTTACGCCGCACCGCACCTGGCAGAAGGGCTGGGGGTCATCGGAGCGAAGGTACATCGTACAGGCTCAGGGCATGAGGATCGGCTGTTTGCAGCCATGATAACCATTTCGTGTGAGAGCAAAGCGAGGCAAAGCGAAATCGTCCCTCCCTTGGTCCAGCAGGGCAGTCTCAAAGGCCGGGGAGCGGACCCGCCAAACTTCAGCGAGGCCGAGAAGCAAATACGCTGCACTGGGAACCTCCGCTCCCGCGCGCCCGTACCAGTCCACGGCCCTGCGGGCATGGCACGAAGCGGAGCGTGAATGAACAGTGCACCACAGCGCTGCAGCGAGGACGGCGCGGAGGCGCCAGCGCTGTTGATTGGCGACCAGGCAATGCACCTTTGCGCCAATTCCCGCCCCCGCTCGACAGCGTCGGCCCCCCGCGCCGCGGCCTCGTTGCCGCCGGACCCGGCGTCTAAGGAGCCTGCCTCGCCCAGAGCAAGCTTCGCCGCGAGCAGGAGCCGAAGTCCCTCCCTGCCCTCACGCGCCTCACTCTTGGCCCCGCCTCTCTGCATCATCCGCTGAGTCCCATTTGCAACCTCCTCCACGAAGCCTGGTTGCCCAGCCGCGCTGTCCGCGGCGCTGAGCAAGCCATCGGGCCGTGGGATGCAGAGAGCAGCTATGGCCTCGTCGACCTTTGCGTCCGCGCAGGCCGCAAGAGCAGCGCGGAAGAGCTGCTCGTCGCCCCCGCCTGGCCAGCGGAGCGCGCCGGCCCGCGCGTAGCACTCGAGCAGCGCACGATGCGATCCCGGCGACGTCAGCGCGGCTGCGGCGTGGTCGCACGCCAGGCCTCCAACCGCGCCCTCGAAAGGCTCTCTCTCTCTCTCAACCGCTTTACTCTCTGTCTCGCGTGTGCTGCTGTCTGCCGCACCTCCTGGCGCAGCATGCAGGTCCGAGCTGAGCTGCGACGGCGGCACGGCGCCAGGGTCGGCCAGGAGGAGCGCGGCAGCGAGGTCTAACACCTCCGGAAGATTTGGCTGCGCCAGCAGCGCCGTGGCGGCGGCCCTGCGCACAATGGATGCGCAGCCTGCACCGACGGAGGGGGTTTCGCCTGTTGTAGGATGGGGCAGGCCGTTCGGGGGTGCGTCGAGCACTGCTGCGACACACATGAGCTTGCGCGACATCGCTGGGGTGAGCTGATGCCGCGGCTGGGCGTCAGCAGGCAGACAGGTCGACGATGCGGCGGGAACGTGGTGCGGTGACGGAGCTAGTGGTGACCCGAGGAAGGACACAGCCAGGAGCGAAAGAGAATGCTCGAGCGCTGAGTTGAGAGGCAGATTCGGAGGAGCGGTGCTCTGCCGGGGGCGAGCGTCGCCGACCACCGTCAGCTCGCAGCCAAGGGACAGGAGGGAGAACGGACAAGAGTGAGGGAAGCGCTCGAGAGGCACCGCCCCAGATGGCGACCGCCGAAGTCCCGGGCAGCAGCAACAGATGCTCGAGAGAGGAGAGGCGGTACGTGGGGCAGCAGAGTGGGCGCGATTCGATGTTTCGCCACAAAGGTGAGCAGTTCGGCACGTGCCTCGGCTCCACCCTCTGCATCGCCCTGCCGTCCCGCGAATGGTGTCATGGAAGTATCGCAGGAGTGCGAGGGGGCGCTGGTTCTGGGAAGCTGCGGATATGCGAGGGCCGGCGCTGGCGAGTCCAGGCGAAAAAGCAGAGGGGACAAGACCTTCTGCTCCCGGGCACGGGAGAGGGCCAGCAGCGCGGCTGCAACGAGACGCATGAGGTACGGTGAGACCGGTTCCTGCAAGCCTCGCACGTATGCCTGGTGTCCAGCCGCGCCTTTAGTTGACGGGGGTTGAAGCAAGGGATGCGGCGCGTGATACCTCGAAGCCCTCTGCGCCTGGCGATGCCGGCTGGGCAAGGAAGTCAAAGGCTTTGAGCGCCGCCGCAGCGTCACCCAACGCCTCATGTAATATCCCGCTTAGCAGGAACAGCTGTGCTGGGCGCCCATTCAGCGACACTTTGATAGGGGAAGTATGTTGTTGCGATGGAGGCGATTCATCACAGACAGCCTAAATGGCGCAGGCGCAGGGTGCGTACGAGGGGGAACCTCCGCATCGTCTTGACCACCTATCGAGCTGGTAGCAGCAGATTTCAGCAGATTCAGAGCCGTTGAGATTGACTCCCGGCCGCGCTCTTTCGCAACTGTTTGCCTCCAGCAGAGAGGTCAGGGCTGCGATAGCAGCCGTTGTTTGGCTGTCGGGCAGTGCAGGAGCTGCAGACGGTGCGGTGTGAGGACATAGACATGGAGTAGCACCTACACATTCTGCTTGCACGACCTTTTCCAGGAACCCCCCGGGTGCCTCACGCCCAAGCTTCGTCACCTGCGCTGGGCGAGGATGGTCAACAAAGAGCCCGGCGAGCCACATGCGGCGAAGCAGGCACCTGAGCAGCCAAATGCGCGTCATAGATCCCCTGATCCCGAGCCTGCGAGATGCCGATACCCACTGGTTATTAGCTGGATTTCTGGCTGCCCGGAAAAGCGGGCGGCAGACAGTGCGCAGCGGGCGGATCCCAGCTTGAAAACGACCTGCTTTATTCGCGCACGGTACTTGGCCACTTTGGCTGTGGATGGCATCTGCCTGAAGAGGCTAGCAGATGCTGAGGGCCACATCGCGACTGTGGTCGCTTTTTCGCGAGCCCCCCCCCAGAATTTGGCACCCTGGTCCTCAGGGGATCATCGAGGTCACGAAGTCATCCTTCAAAAGTCACGGAGGACACTCTGATGACAGCGACGTGAATTCACTGGTTGAGAAGGTTACGACTCGTTTTCCACGGACAGACATTAAGCGACCGGCGAGTCCACGTGAGCCAAAAGCCCCACGCGGAGGGGTTCGCCGGGAATTGGACGGGTAACACCCACACTATTCCCTGATTTTCCGGAGGATAGATCGGTGGGAATGATCTGCTGCTGCATTCCCTTGCGCCATCCTTACAGCCCCTAAAATCAGCGCGTGGATTCCGAAACTCGCAACAGGTGCAGTGCACCAGAGTACAGGTTCGTCCGATAAGCCATGCTGATAGCCATCGGGTGCGCGAGGGGAGATATCAAACTGGTGAGCTTCTCGTGAAATTACCATCCATGGTTCCACAGGATCTTGCCATTTTGTGGAGGCAGATTCAGCTTTCCACCTCGTGACCTGGATTTCCCGGAGGTTTGCAGGCCGACGGTGTGACTGGTCAGCTCCACGAGTTTTTTCATGCTTATCACCCGTCCGGTGACCTCGTCGATATCGCTATCAGCGAAGACGGAGAACTTGTCTGCAGTGGCTCGAACCTTGATGTCTGCGCCCACTTGATCCCTTGAAGCTTATTGAAATGCAGTGGTGGGTCAGCAAGCCATAATGCAGTCTGTTCCGCCAGGTTGTACTCTGGTCTGCACGCAACGGCTCTATGGTGCATTGGTGGAGGGGTCATGACGGAAAGGATAACTGCGTCTGCACCATGACCCAGAGGCTTCGGTGCGACCCGTGGCTCACCAATCCAGGGGAAAGGTCCTTCAGTTGCTTTTACCGGCTTTGTGGGCATGTGTACCGCTGTTCGTTTAAATTTCTCTATTTCTTTCGGCACGAGACAGGCCGAAAGAAGTGGACAAACGATGTCGAGTGATTGGACATGCTGTGAGAGCAGTGACGTTTGGGAAGGGTGGGCGACTGGCTTCGTGCTCCAATGACAACACTGCGAAAGTCTGGAGGTATCTGCAATGATGATCTTGTTGTGCTTGATGGAAATTGGACTACAGGCTACGTGTCCAATTATTTTGGATTGTAATTTTCCGGCGTTTGCAGGACAGACACGTTCGAGTTGGAGCACACGCTCATCGGCCACCTTCGAGATGTGTGGGCGGTGAGCCATGAAAATGAAAGTTTCCGGCAATTTAGGTGCACCATTTTCAATAGATCATGCTGACCAATCTGCCGATCCACAGGTTGCGTTTTCGCCTGATGGCAGCGTCCTGGCAACTGGTAGCAGCGACCAGTCTGTCCTGGTCAGTTCCCCTTGACTGTGATTCAGCATCTCGGAAACACCGTACGCGAAGCCCTTATGACATTTCCTCGTTCCAACTCTTTGACCTTATTCCAGGTGTGGAGAATGACGGATGGTATGTTGCTGCTTAGACTATCGAAGGGGCATCTGAGCGACATCCGCTCTCTCGCGTATTCTCCGGATGGGAAGCAACTGGTCAGTGGAGGCGCAGATTCTACAGCTGTGATCTGGAGCCTCGACCCCGTGGCGGCAAGGTGCCGTGTCCAGTTGGAGGATCAAGACACCAATACGCTCGTGTGGACACCAGATGGCAAGGCGATTGTTACTGGAGGGTCGTCCTGCACTGTTACCGTCTGGTGAAGCCCTCGCCAAGGGCGTGCGCCCCGTGCCTGCGAAGCAGCGAGACCTCGAGCCCTGATGAGGAGCTGCCTCGAGCAGGGACGCGCACCAGACCGGGGAACTTGGTCGCGTGCTAGGAGGGCCGTGGCAATTTATGCCGCAGCACATCTGGGCGAACCTGGACGGGACGTCAATGGCGGTGCGCACCCGAAACGCATGATTCGTGCGAGTTCCGCTCGCATCAAACCCGCGCAATTGATGATTCGCCTCGGTGGAGCAGGAGCCGCCGGCTGGAGAGCCTGGGGGGCTGCTCTACCGCATTCACGACCCGAAGGAAAACTCAAAGCGGAAGGGGGGAGAGGGGCTGCTTCAGTCATTCCAAGGGCACGACGGCAAGCTCAGCTGCATCTGTGATCCGGCAATGCGACGACCGGCTTGTACAAGCCTGCCCGTATCCATTGCCACAGGCAACCTGCTGCAGCTCTGGGCGCAGGCATAGGTGATATTGGGCCAGCCATACTTTTTGGTTGCTAACCTTTGCGGCTGGGTGTGGACAGGTGAAGTTGTTGGTCACGAGAATCGGGTGCAGGGTGTGTGTCTCTCACAAGACGGGGCGCTGCTGGCAAGCGGTGGAGATGACCGATGTGTCAAGGTTTTGCTTCAGGCCCTTTGTAGCCGTGCTCCATGCGAGGCAACTCGCAGCGTCGGGTGACAGAAGCGCACCTCTCGTCAGGTATGGGATATGCACTCAGGTGCACTGATACACTCCTTCAGTACACGCGACCTGGTTCACTCACTCGCGTGTGGGCGGGACTGGTGGCGCTTGGAACGCCGTGTGGCGTTTGCAAGTTGCACGCACGAGCGTATCGGACGCGACTCTGTGGTGAGTCCCCGTCCACATCGCGTGGCATGAGAGATAGAGGCTCGTAGGGGCGTACAAGAGCAAGAACCTGACTCCCTGATCATGGTGTGCAGGCTAGTATGCTGGAGCCGAACATTGTCCACCTAATCTTGCTACAAGTTTGAGTGAGCTTGAGTCTTAGGCCTAAGATGGTCGATTTTTTGCGTGCCGGTACCAGTGTGCGACATCGGTTGCGTGAAGGGTTCAGGATATCTTTTCTTGTTGGGCCCCCGCTGCTCCGCGAGCCCACATCACGCGGTAATGCCAGCATTCACGATACGCTTGTGATGCATACACACCGGGATTCGATTTCCACCTAGTCGAAGTAGTAATTCTGCTGAAAGACTTGCTGGCCCTCGACGCACTGCAGCTCTGGCTCTTCGAGATCGGTCGCCTCTTGTCCCATAAGCCTGCGGGATGCACGCAAGGCAAACCAAATATTCAGCTGCAACATTCCATTTCCTACAGGAACGCGAAGCTGGTGTCGCGGGACTATGATCGGGGATGGAGTACCCGAATTCGCCAAGAGGATTCTCGTCGTCAGTCAACGCAAAGTTTACCTCTGGTAGATCCTGCAGAAGGTGTAACTTTTAAAATGAAAAAAACAATACAACGTGCATGTTGCCGTTTGCAGCACAGGACGCGAAAGACGCCTTTGGCTCTTCCGAGATGACTGATTGAAGTGCTCTGACCTCGAATATGATCTGCTCGAGCTGCCCATGCCCCGAACAAAGTTCCCCAGATGTCGAGGCCGCAGTCGGTCCCAGGTAGCCTAATTTCATCTTTCTCACACTCCCCGGGAGTGTCTCTTCAGTGTTTAGGTCTCCGAGCTGGCGCACAATCATATCGCCAGATTCTGGATCGACACTTTTCAACACCCCTGTCCGCTCGAAGCCCTCCAAGTTTTTGTAGATGACTCGATCTCCCGGAACCAAGGGACCATCCACATTTTCATCCAACCGATCAACACTGTCGGCCATCTTCCCTACTAGATTCATTTTTTTGAAAGCTTCGTCCAAAGCACCCTCCTCGCCGGTGTCGTGTGTGCGTGCCGCGTGCTTTGAAATCTGCTCCTGCGCGACAGAAGCCGAGTTGCGCGTGTCCGTTGGAGCCTTCAAGCCCAGGTCATCTTCACCATCCGATGAATCCTTTTCGGTCCTGCACGGCACGTCAGAGGCTTCATGTGAAGCTGTAGTGACTGCACAAGGAGCGGGGCGGCGATGGGAGACAGACCGTTCGACTGCGCCAAACCTTGCTGCGTGCTGATCGAATTCGAATCCTGTGTTTACGCGGCTTCCACACCCAGCAATCATTTTCCGGCGAAGCTCCGCCTCGGTCAGCTCCTTGTCGGGCACTTCTCCGCGCGCAAGGGCCTCTCGGCGCTCCTGGGCGCAGTCATCGCTTGCGTGACCGGACCATCCTACTTCACGCGCTTAGTGCTAAGAAAAGAATATTGCTGCAAAAGAGACTATCTTCCACGGGTACTAGCTGCCCATTCTCACGTAGCACTAACCTCCTCCTCGATTTCGCGCAGAACTTCGTCTCCGTCAATCGCCATGAAGCCTCGGTCAATCTCAAGCTGCACAAGGAAAGTATCCTGGTCAGAGGATGCTGCCGCAACTACTTACAATTGGAGGCAACATTGAGGCCTCAAGTTGCCTCTGCAGCGGGATTTTTTTGAATCAAGCTCGCTTCACACAGAGACGCTCCGGATATGGCCCGGAACGTTCGCACCGTCTCCCGGTATGAGACAAAGTCAGCTGCCGTCTCCCCCTCGCGTGCATGCGCCATCATGTGCTCCATCACCACCTGAGTATGGTCTCCTCCAAAAGTCCCCTCCAGGATCGCCTCCTGGTCCTCGTACCTGGTGATGGGGGCAGCGATCACGGACGAACGATGTTTCGGCTATCGCCTCTACATAAGCAGCTAGCGTGGCGGGTCGATGGGGAGCGCGCTTCAGGAAGTAGTAGCAGTGCAACTAATGAGGTGTTCCGCATGAGATTATGGATTTGCACCGGACTTCGTCATCTGGCTCCGGGGTACCCCGCTTTGCCGCCTGCATCTGCTCCTCCACGTCCACGACCTGAGGAGGAGTGTTCGCCCCGTCCTCAGGCGCCTCACTCGGTTCTGCGACTTCGCCTTCGTAGTGCCCGCTATCTTCTTCACCATTCCCACCCATCATGAACTCTTCGCCCATAACCTCCATGCCACCGCGGAGCCCCAAGCTCAGCCCGCCCGCCCAGGCCAAGTCATTCGTCCGCTTTCCATCGCGGAGTAGTGTGACCATGCAACCGTGATGCGCAACTGGAAATTTCAGCAGCGCAGTGATGGGAATCGAGGCGGATCGTGTTGCCGCGATCGCACCGTCCGAAGCCACGGACAGCGCCAAAAGGGAAAGGACCCCCAGAAGCAGCGTTGGACCTGTGGGATCGCCTCCCTTGGGCCGCATGATGCAAGATGAATGAACGAATCTCGGTGCTGGGAACAGGTGAATAAGCTCCGCGTCCCTCGCAAATGCCAATTTCGCAGCCAAGGCCTGGCCCCGCCTCTCCGTCGGTCGAGAGGATGGCGCTCCTTGCAGAAGCCCTTGCTCGAAACGCAGTGTCCAAAGAAGAAAAACTAGTTGGTCAAATATTCCAGCATGCGATGAGCAGACCGGGGGTGAGCGAGGCAGACAGGGCCTTCACAGCGTGGCTCTTGGAGAACGGGGCAAGTTTTCCAAAGCTGCAATGGCCGGTAAGTTCTGGTGCTGCATGGGGCGTTGCCAGCGTCCGATTCGTTTCTGTGCAGGCTGAAATTCAGCTTCCAGCGCATTTCGGAGCCGGAACTTCAGCTTCCAGCCCCAGAGCACGCATGCAGATGTAGCAGTTTGACGATTCGGCCCATCCGATTGATTTTCCACCTAGCCCCGACACGTGGCGTACCCAGTCCGGCTGGTTTCGGGGAGTTCACAGCCGCACCAAATTTGCGCAGGTGTGGGAATGGCCCGGCCAGCCGCATGATGGAGAACGGGGAGTTATGGCAACGGAGGATATCGCTCCCGGGGAGGCATTCTTCATGTGCACTCCTCTTCCCGATTGGTAGTGAAAGCTGTGGAGGAAGCTCTGCTGTTTTGACCTGGATCGAGGCAGAGGCCATGCCGTCTCAAATCTCGGGGAATCCATTCCATGTCCAAGCGCCACCTCTGAAAAGAATGTTTTGTGTGCACAGGATCCCTGGAAAGATTCTATTCAACCGGGAGAAGTGCCTCTCCTCTCCGATCGCACAGGTTCTCACCGCCCTCGCTTGACAAACACAAACACAAACACAAACACCCCCCTCTCTCTCTGTCCCCAACCTCCCTCTCTCACTCTCACTCTCACTCTCACTCTCACTCTCACTCTCACTCTCACTCTCACTCTCAC
>ENA-UOXV01006462-UOXV01006462.1-marine-metagenome-genome-assembly--contig:-NODE-6462-length-12279-cov-5.381299_pt1 | contig 12279 bp, 11 predicted proteins | sample MGYA00238165_ERZ766961 | MGnify/ENA primary metagenome ERZ766961 (study PRJEB28924, sample SAMN03173240) | marine metagenome | biome: Marine; feature: Water; material: Subsurface seawater | place: North... | reverse complement strand
GGTGGAGGAGGTCTGAGGTGGAGGAGGTCTGAGGTGGAGGAGGTCTGAGGTCCCATTGTAATTCCTACGCTATTGCAATTCGTTCGCCGCCTGGTCCTGCGTCGTGAGCGATGTGAGGTGCCGGCCCTTCTCCCGGATCTCCTGGATGCGAAAGTCCGCCAACTTTTTGAACACCTCGTCCGCGATCAGCCCGTTCTCCTTCTCCGCGCTCTTCTCCTGCTCCAGTCGCGTGATGCGGTCCTCGTAGAAGGCCACTCGCTCCAGGTGCTCGCTGTGCTGCCTCTCTGACTTGAGCAAGGCGTCTTCCTGCGCGGCTCGCGACGCGGCGGTGACTGCCGCGAACTTCCTCTCGAGCGATTGCATCGCGGACGTGGCGGTGTGCATGGTGCCGACTGCGGTGTCGCGCTCGGCCTCGGCGGCGGCGATGCGACCCTCGGCTTCCACCGCGCGCGCTTCCGCCTCGGAGGTCCTTCTAACAGCCTCGTTCATTTTTTTGAGCATGGCAACCTCCTTCTCCCTGAGCTCCAGTCGGTGCCTGCTCTCCTGGGCGTTGAACCTCGCCTCCGTCTTCTTCGCCTCTGCGTTTGCGGCGAAAAGCCTCTTCTTGACCGCGGTCATCTCCTCAGCGTCGCCACCCTTGCGATTCGTCGCGAGCGCGAGCTGCCTCTCGAGGTCGTTGCCCCGCTTGACCTCGGCGGAGTGTTGACGGGCCATGAGAGCCTTCTCTTTCGCCCAAGATTCCCTCTCCGCGTCGTGCTGGCGCTTGGCGGCCTCGAAGTCCAGGTTCTCCTCATGATCCACATCTTTGCGGCTCGCGGCCGCTAGCTGTTTCTGCAGCTCGTTTGACCTTTTGACCTCCTGGGAGTGTTGACGGGCCATGAGAGCCTTCTCTTTCGCCCAAGATTCCCTCTCCGCGTCGTGCTGGCGCTTGATGGCCTCGAGGTGGTCGCGTTCCTCCACGCACGCGGCGCACACGGTGGGGAGTGACGCATGTGGTCTAGCCGTATCGGCGACACCCCGTTTAATGATGGGTTGGCGCTCCGTCTTCATGGCGCGGGGCGGGTGTGGGCCATTGAATTCAAATATTCGACGAAAGTTGTGCGTTTTTCTTTTGTCTGCTTGTTGAGAATTCTTTTCAATGACAACCGAGGCGTCGCGCTCCGCGTCGCCTCCTTCTCTAACCTCTAACTCAATTCACCAAATCACCCACCTCTCCGCCTGCAGCACACGTCGCCTATTAAACCGTGACGACTGGACGACAGGCCTCTCACTTTAAAAGATCCCACTCCAAACAGCAATCAATTTACGCCTCGTAGGGTGCGAAGATGCAGCAGGAGTTGTGACCGCCGAAACCGAACGAGTTGCTAATGGCGGCGGTGATCTTGTGCTCCGCCTTGACGTTAGCGACGATGTCGATGTCCGCCACCTCATCAATGGGGTCTTCGTTGTTGATGGTGGGGTGCACGTAGCCGGTCTTGATGGCCATGATGGTGGCCACCGCCTCCACGCCAGCCGCCGCGCCGAGGCAGTGGCCGACCATGGACTTCGTGCCGTTCATCTTCACACCGGTGAGGTCACCCTTGAAGGCCTTCTTCACGGCGTTAACCTCGGCGACGTCACCGACCATGGTGGAGGTGGCGTGCGCGTTGATGTAGTTGATCTCCTTGATGTCGATGCCAGCCTCCGCAACCGCCTTCTCGATGCACAGGCCGACGCCGGAACCGTCGGGGAGGGGATCGGTCATCCCATAGGCATCGCAGGTGATGGCACCGCCGAGGTACTCGGCGTGGATGCGGGCACCGCGCTTGAGGGCGGACTCGAGGGACTCCATGACGAGGAGACCCGCGCCCTCGCCCATGACGAATCCGTCGCGGTTCTTGTCCCAGGGTTTGGACGCGGAGGCAAAGTTTTCGTTGTTGGAGGAGAGCGCGCGGCAGGCGACGAAACCGCCGAGACCGACGGGGATGATGGGCGCCTCGACGCCACCCGCGACGATGATGTCGGCGTCACCCTTGCGGATGTGGTTCGCCGCGGAGTTGAAGGCGTAGTTGGCGGTGGCGCACGCGGTGGAGATGGAGTAGTTGGGTCCCATGAATCCCTTCTCGATGGCGAGGAGGGCGCCGCCCATGTTGGTGATGGCGTAGGGGATGAAGAAGGGGGTGATCTTCTTGGGGCCCTTCTCGACGAGGGCCTTGACGCCGTCCTGGAAGACGGTCAGGCCGCCCATGCCGGAGCCCGCGAGGACGCCGATCTTGGTCTTGTCCATGCCCTCGATGACGTCGTCGGTGAGGCCGGCGTCCACGAGAGCCTTGTTGCCAGAGACGAGCGCGTACTGAAGGCAGTCGTCCATGCGGCGGGCGTTCTTCTTGTCAACGATGCCCTCGTTGTCAAAGTTCTCGATCTGCGCCGCGAACTTGGTGGGGAAGGTCTCGGTGTCGAAGCGGGTAATCATCTTCACGCCGGAGACGCCGTCGAGGAGCTTGTCGTAAAACTTTTCGTAATCGTTGCCGAAGCAGGACACGAGGCCCATGCCGGTGATGACGATGCGCTTCTTAGGGTCGGTCTCACGCGCCATGGCGGTGACGATGACGGCTGTTTTGGATTTGGTAAAGGATGGGAGGAGACGTCAGCAAACGAGGAGACGTCAGCAAACGCGTGATGAATTGTTCTCTCCCGTGAAGCACCACGATTGGACTTTTGACCCAAGGGCGGTGAGGCGCCTCACGATGAAAACCGGGTGGACCGTGCAAGGTTTGAATCCGATTGTAACCCAGGATGGTAACTCACCCTTGCGACCGGTGGACGCGACGCGGGTGGAGCGCGCGGACACGACGCGGCGGTTGGCCACGACGCCACGGGCACCGACGAGAACGGTGGAGGAGGAAACGGCAGCCATCTTGCTCGTCGTTTCTGGTTGATTAACTGCTGCGCAAGGTTCGAGCCCTGGATGGAAGACGCGGGAAAGGCGGGGTTGGATGCGAATGGTCAGATACCGATCGGGTAAGTCGGTGAAGGGCGCCGACGCGAGTGACGCCGCCGCGCGGGGAGGGACCCCGCCCGAAACTTTTCAGCGCGGACACAAAACTTTATCCTTTGATGGCCGAGCCCAATAAAGCTGCGGGGCGATCGTGGGCGGGCGGCGCGCTCGTTCCGGCGGGGCGGCGCGCGGAGCGATCGAAAACGGGTCGATCGGGGTCGTGGCCACTCACCTGCGTGCGTGCGTTGATGACTCGGTCCGATCGGCTCGGGGCGCTGATAGCGACGGGAAAGCAGCGGCCGGAACCCAACCCTGCCAACCAAAAGCACGGGTTATTTCACGGCTGATTCAGCAACGAGGGTCAACGAGGACCACAGGGCTATCCGGTTGCCGAACCGATGTTAACCGATCGGTTTGATCGATTTTCCCGATCGCACCGCGCGGCATTCATCGACAAACTTTGACCGTGAATCGTCGCGCTTTCACCGCGCCCGAGGAGAAATCGAGGGAGAAGAGCTCCGTCCAAATGGCGCCCCCTCATTGGTGATAAAGGGGCAAAAAAAGAGATTGACCAATCGGAGGATTCCATACATTTGGACAGAATCCAGCGAAACGACGGTCTATTTTATTCGGAAAGTCTCGAGTCGCTCTCAGGATGGCTATACAGGATCTCGATCTTTGGAGGGAGATCTCCAAAGTTGTGAGTTTGTCAAGTTTGGAGGGTTGACGGGCCCATCACAACACACGGAACAGCGGTCGCAAGACGCCGTTCGTACCCCAAAACACCTGTCAATAAAACAGACAAAATGGCCTCCGCCTCCATGACCATGGCCGCGGCCCCCGTGGCCCGCACCACCAGGTTAGTATCCGCCCGGCGCGCGTTCTCCGCGGCGTTGTTGATGTCGGGGAAAAAACAAACTCTATCGGGAGCCCAGATTGCGCGATAACTGGGAGGGTTTCCGCACCGGATTTGTCGCGCGGCTCGCGGTGACGATGTCGATTCGAGCGAGTTGGGTGGACCGATGTCGTGGCGTGCACCCGTTATCGACGATTCACCGAGTTTTCGGCGCGTTCCACCCGTGGGCGCGCCGGGTCGCGGTGTATCCAATCCCGATAATATCTGCACAACGATACGCTCCTCGTTCCAATCACGACTTGTCGACCCGGTTCGTGAGGTCCGGGAACGGGCGATGTGGCGACGTGCGCGATGCGTTCTGGATGCGGAACGCGCCGATCGATCCCGGACGTGTCGTGTCCAAATCTTGGCGCGATCCGATCCGTGCTTCATCGCGTCGTCGACGCGCGCGACGCCGTTGCACCGGCGACACATCCGGTCGTTCCTCGGGGTCCCAGCCCGCGCAGATTATGCAAACAGGCTTTTATCCTCCCCGACTCGACGCGCATCTCACCATCCGAACGCGTGACTGACCGTACCACCCGATCCCCATTACCAACAGCCTCAAGAGCTCCAAGTTCCACGGCGCCAAGGTTGCCCCCGTGCGCTCCGTCAAGGCTGCCGCCGTCGACACCGGCATCAAGGCCGCGGGCAAGCCCCTCGACGGCCGCAAGCTCCGCGTCGCCGTCATCGGCGGTGGCCCCGCGGGCGCCTGCGCCGCGGAGACCCTCGCCAAGGGTGGCTGCGAGACCTTCCTCATCGAGCGTAAGATGGACAACTGCAAGCCCTGCGGTGGTGCCATCCCCCTCTGCATGGTTGGCGAGTTTGACCTCCCCGAAGAGATCATCGACCGCAAGGTTACCAAGATGAAGATGATCTCCCCCTCCAACCGCGCCGTCGACGTCGGCCAGACCCTCAACGACAAGGAGTACATCGGTATGTGCCGTCGTGAGGTCATGGATGACTTCCTCCGCAAGCGCGCCAAGTCCCTCGGCACCAACCTCGTCAACGGCCTCTTCATGAAGCTCGACGACCCCGGCCAGGGCAACGGTCCCATCACCATCCACTACAACGACTACGAGGTGGACGCCAAGGTTGGCGAGCCCAAGACGATGGAGGTGGACGTCATCATCGGTGCCGACGGTGCCAACTCCCGCGTCGCCAAGAACATCGACGCCGGCGAGTACGACTACGCCATCGCCTTCCAGGAGCGCATCAAGATCCCCGACGAGAAGATGGAGTACTACAAGGACCTCGCCGAGATGTACGTCGGCGACGACGTCTCCCCCGACTTCTACGGCTGGGTGTTCCCCAAGTACGACCACGTCGCCGTCGGTACCGGTACCGTCGTGAACAAGACCTCGATCAAGCAGTACCAGGCTGCCATGCGCAAGCGCGCTGAGGAGAAGTGCGCCGGCGGCAAGATCATCCGCGTCGAGGCTCACCCCATCCCCGAGCACCCGCGCCCGCGCCGCGTGCAGGGCCGCGTGGCCCTCGTCGGCGACGCCGCCGGCTACGTCACCAAGTGCTCCGGCGAGGGCATCTACTTCGCCGCCAAGTCTGGCCGCATGGCTGCCGAGGCTGTCGTCGAGCGCTCCCAGAACGGCACCGTCGAGGTTGACGAGAACGACCTCCGCGTGTACCTCGACAAGTGGGACCGCAAGTACTGGGCCACCTACAAGGTTCTCGACATCCTCCAGAAGGTGTTCTACCGCTCCAACCCCGCCCGCGAGGCGTTCGTGGAGATGTGCGCCGACGAGTACGTCCAGAAGATGACCTTCGACTCCTACCTCTACAAGACTGTGGTGCCCGGCAACCCCCTCGACGACGCCAAGCTCCTCGTCAACACCATCGGCTCCATCGTCCGCTCCACCGCGATGCGCCAGGCGGGCAAGGCGCAGGTGAACATGTAAATGCACTCATGATTTACACGTTAGCGCATTTTTTGGAGGGTGTCGAGGCTCGGTCTGGGGCGATCGCGAGGCGCTGTCGTCCGATACGCGAGTGGGGCGGGTTGCCGCGGTATTTTGAACAGCCGCGGCCCGCAAAACAGTTTTTGTACTTCATAGTCTTCTCTCCACGATATTCTGTGGATTGGAATAAAAGTTAACCATATTGACTTTCACTCCAAGCTCCCCGCGCCGTTGCTAGACTCCAAAAGCCTCAAGAACTCCGTGCACGTCGACGTAGCCTGCCACCGCTCGGGCTCGTCCTCCTCGTCTTTTCCCTCTGCTTCGTCATCCTCTTCTTCGTCGTCGTGCTCCTGGCGTACCCTCGGAGCCAACACCACGAGTTCCTTCTTCCCCCCCGTCGTCGGCCTCGACATCGCGGACATGCCGTGAAACTCGCACAGACCGTGCGCGAGCAGCCTGCCGAAGCTATCGTCCAACGGCAGCACCAGCTCCGGCGGCGCGGCGTCCGCGTCAAAGGCTGTCGCGTCCACCTTTCCAAACTCCTCCGCAAAGTCGAGGATGACCCCTTCGAGATCCTCGAGCCTCTCCGGGGACCTTCTGGCCACGGACCTGAGCGCCGCCCGTGCGCGCGCGTTCGTCCTCGCCCACCCCGACGCGGCGTAGCTCTCGGACTCGTGCCTGTGCGTCCTCGAAGCCGCCTCCGCCGCTCTCACCTTGTCCAGGAAGGCTTTCTCCTTGTCCATGTCAACCTTGTGAAAACCGGTCCACTCGCCCCTGGCCTGCGCTTCGAGCATGGCCTCGAACGCGGTGGGCTTGGCTGGCGCGCCGAAGGGCGGGGGCATGAACTGCGCCTGCATCTCCGCCACGGACATGTTCCCGCCCAGCTCCCTCAGCAGCCTGTCGTTGGCCCACCGCCGGCGCCGGCGGTGACCGAGCCGGGCGACGGACGCGAGTTCCTCCTTGAGCTCAGCCTCCTCCAACGCGCTCCGTCTGCCCTGCCCGACGCCCAGCCCGTTCATCGCGCGGCGCAGGAGGAGCGCGCCGCCCTCGTCCGTGGACGACGGCGCGGACGTCGACAGGCGCGTCGTCGCCCCGACGTCCTCATCGCCCACCTCGTCGCCCGGGTACCTTCGCCCCGACGCGCCGTTCTTCCTGCGCCGAGGCCTGGCTCCGGCGCCCGGCTTGGCGCGGTTCTGCGGCGCGAGGATGCTCATGACCCTGTCGAACCGGCTGAGCGTGGATCGCACGTCCGCGGGGGTCCGCACCCCCGCGCCGACCGACTCCTGCCAGAGCTGCTCGTTCTGGACGTGGCAGTACGGGCAGAGCTGCGCCTCGTTGAGCGCCGCGCCGCTGCCCGCGCCCCGCCACTGAGCCCGCTTACCCAGCGTCAGCGGTAACCGACGCTCCCTGCTGGTTCCCTTGCCCGCGACGTACGTGACGTCGCCGCCCGGGTCGTCGGTCGGGTCCGACGTCGGCATGGGCTCGTCCAGACGGTACCATCGTCTGGCGCTGGTGCACGCGCACAGGGCACATGACCCGGGGAGCATGACCCTCATTTTTGGGGCGGGATCCGTCGCGGGATCCACGCCCGCGGCGGATGCTGTGGCGTCCTCGGCGAAGGTCACCACGGTCATCTCTCTAACGCGCGCGCCTCTCTCTGGCAAAGCGGAGTGTCCGAGAGATGGGGTTTTGGCGATTCACGTTTACAGCATATACGAAACTCATAACTGTAAAGTCAACTGTGCCACTCTCTATTTACTTATTTCAAACGGACTCCCGGACCGATTTACTGTGAGTTCTGACAATAAACGCGTGAAACTGGACCGTTGTCAACAAAGAGTCAACCAGAATTTCTCCGTGATGAATTGCCAAACGGGGCTCCGCGCGAGAGACCGCGCCGCCCTCGACCCATGAGCGGGCTACCCCCGATAGACGTCGGGTTACCCCCGCCTCCCGACGCCACGACATCAGCGACTGGGGAAGGGGGCATCGCGCAGACGGAAGGATGGCAGCCGGCTCGGAGACAAACGGTGTCGTCCCCCGGGCCCCCGTCGAACCGGTCCTCCCCGAGAGCCCCGCCCGCGTTTCCTCAACGGGAGCGCGCGCCGGCGCAGGCGAGGCAGACCATCGGGCACGTGGGCAGGTCAGTGATGCAGGCGAGGCGATGGCAACCCCCGCCTCCGAGCGCGAACAGCTGGGCGGGTAACAACGTGGCGGCCACCGGGGCTCTGGCGACGCCGGCCAACGTTCCCTCCGCATCGTTGGCGCCCGCCCCCACGCCGTCCACGCCGTTCACCCCGCCCACCTATGGCTCGCAGCCGCCGCCCTCGTCGACGGGCGGCTCGCAGCAGCCGCGCGCCTCAGCGGTCATGATGCACTCCATGCTCGCGGCGTCGAAGTTCAAGGCGCTCACGCCGAAAGGCCCGCCGAAGCGACCGGATCCGCTCAGGAGCGTGCAGAAGCGCGGCGAGACACCCCCCGCGACGCCGATGCGCAACAGCCCGAGCCCGTCGGTGAGGGCGAATGAATCGCCCGGGCCCAAGCTGACGCCCGGGCAGAAGACCATCGTTCGCAGGAACGCGGACACGCCGGTCAAGTCCGACAAGGAGGTCCTGGCGGAGTTTGGGGGTTTCCTCGACCGGCCCCTCGGGTTCTTCGGGTTCACGGTGGGGGACAAGCGGAAGGCCATCCTGACCATGTCGTGCCTCGCCTTCTTCCTCGTCATCCTCTTCATCATCCTCGCCGTGCAATCGACGACGGACGATTCGAGCTCCAGCCAGCCGCCGTGGCCCGCGTGGCCGCCGTGGCCCGACGCGCCGTCGCCGCCGCCGCCGCCGAGCCCGCCGAGCCCGCCGCCGAGCCCGCCGGCGCCTCCTCCGCCGCCCAATCCGCCGCCGTCGCCGCCGTCGCCGCCGCCGCCATCGCCGCCGTCGCCTCCTCCGCCCCCGTCTCCTCCACCGACCGCATGTAGCGGCAACGGACAGTGCCTGATTAACGGGGGGACGGGGCGGTGCATATACTCGCAATCCGGCGGAGACGATGTTAACTGTTACGGCACCGACGGGCTTGCCTTGAACGTTGAGAATGGGGTTTGCACGGGGCGGACTTGCTTCTTCTCTTCGGATAAGCTACAAGGTCACTGCCAATGCTGAGCGGCGACGATAGACACATAGACCATAGGCTCAACTAGCGCAATATTACATCATCATCCGACCAACACCTCGGGCTTTGCCGCCTGGGCCGCCTTCCCCGCCTCCTCCCAGAGCTCGGACGCCACCTTCTCGTCGTAGGACGCCGGGCTGGACGGCACCTCCGCGGTCCTCCCCGCCGCGCGTCCCCCCGTGCACCGACGCACGGGCCAGTCCAGCATCGACACCGCCAGCGTGGCCAAGCCCCACGCGTAATAGTTTGCGTACCACTTAACAGTCTCAGCCGAGCTCGTACCCATGATCCCGGGCGCGCACCCCGCGACGACTTTGGACGCGAACAGACCGCGAGCGTAGAACCTGAGCCTTCGTGTCGGATCCCCAGGTGCCTTGACGCCCAAGGCTGGCCCGGTCTGTACCTCGTGGAACGGCGCCAGGGACGCGGTGACGACCGCGGTGGCGCCGTCGGACGGAGGCGCGTACGTTAAACCGAGGATGAAACGCATCGGCGGCGACGAAAACACCGGATCGTTGTCCCACAGGTTGCTGTAGATCGCCCCGGGGTCCACCGCGGACGACCGCACGCCGCGGGCGCCCCATCGCCGGTGGCACTCGTACGCGAAGAGCACGTTCGCGAGCTTGGTGGCGGCGTAGGATCCGGCGTCCCAGCTGGTGAGAAAGTTTTTTACATTCGCGATGGACGCGTACCTGTGCGTGACTGACGACACGTGGACGATGTTGGCGACGCCCGATTGGTCCGCGGCGGCGAGGATGGGAGCTTCGAGCGCGCGGGTCAGCGCGGCGGGACCCAAAAAGTTGATCTGCGCGATCCGACCGACCCCCTCTGGGGTGAAGGCCTTGGGCAGGAAGTTTGTGCCAGCGTTGTTGACGAGGAGATCGAGCCTCGGGCACTTGCTGGAGACGTCCCGGGCGAAGGAACGGACGCTCTCGTTTGAATCTAGGTCGAGGGGTAGCCCCACGGTGACGGAGCCGGGCGCGCATCCCGTCTCGGCTTCGATCGCGGCGGCGATTCGCTTCCCCGCCTCCACGTTCCTCACGCCCAACATCACCGTCGCGCCCCCTTTGGCGAGCGCGGTCGCGGCGGCCCGCCCGAGACCGCTGGTCGCGCCGGTGACCAGCGCGGTCTTGCCGGTCAGGTCGGTGGCGGAGTGGATGTCGGCATCGGAGAGCCAACGCGTGTGCGTCGGCGGGGGGAACGCGGCAGCCATCGCGCACGTTCGAATGATATGATCCGATTGCCACAGATGATCATGAACACAACCAAGATGTACGCCTCGACGCGCGCCACGCTGGCAGCTCCCTCTTGTCCCCGGGTCGTTCGCCGCGGGACGACCCCGCGGCGGGTCCGAGCCACGCGTGGCGTCGTCCCGCGCGCGTCCACTGAGCCCCGCGAGGTGGCGGCGGAGCTCGCGTCGCTCGTTCAGTCCGAGGGGGGCACGGACGACGCGAGGGTGCTCACCGTCATCGGTCAGCTCGAAGCTGTGGGGGCTCCCGCGGACCCACGCGCGCTGGAGGGTGCGTACGAGGTGGCGTGGTCGGAGGGTACGATGGCGTGGAGGGCACTGGTGGCTAAAGCGGTGCAGGCGATCGCGGGGAGGAGCAGGGCCGGGCAGTGGTTCACCCCTGGCTCGCCGGGCGAAGCCTTGAACTTTGCCGAGCTCTTCGACGGCAAGTGCGTCATCACCGCGTGGGGGGTGTTCCGACCCAAGCCCGAGTGCGCGGACGCGGCGGATGACGACAAGGTGGCATCAGACGCGACGTATCCGCTCGGGTTCGACGTGCAGATCTCCGGAGGGGACTTACGGGCGTTCGGCAAACGATGGGAGCTGCCCATCTGCGGACCCGGCGAGTTTGAGGTGCTCTACGGAGACGAGCGCGTGAGGGTGTTCAGGTCGTCCGGGGGTGTCGCCGTGCAGGTGCCCAGCGACTGGGAACGACCGAGTGATGCGCAGTAGCCGTTTATGCGATCAGTAGCCGTAGAGGAGTTTATGCGATGGCGTTCAATCGTTTCGTTGTTACATGTTTCGTGGGTGGCCGCGAGCGTCATCGCTGAGCGTTGGGGTTGAGCCCCGACGCGGTGCCCTCCGAACCCTCCGAGCTCCCACCGACCTGACCCGGCGGCTCCCCCCTCACCTCCGGCGTGATCGTCCTCGCGGCCAGCTCCTTCGCGGCCAGCTCCTCGGCGGCGCGCTCGGCTCGCACCCGCGCCACCTCCGCCGTGCGAAGCCGAATCGTCTCCAACATCCTCGCCTCCTGCCTCGCCTCTTCGAGCTCCGCACTCCGCCTCGCCTCGTCCATCGCGGGGTTCGGTACCGGCGACATGGCCGCGTGGATGCCGTAGACCGGCGCGGGCCTGGGCGCGATCGCCCGAGGCTGCCCCGTCACCGTCGCGGCTCCGCCCATCACCGGCGCGCGCATCGCCGACATACCAATCGACGGCGCCGCCATACCAATCGACGGCCCCGCCACCCCCACGCCCCTTCCGAACCCCGACGCACCGCTCGCCCCGCCAAACCCCGCGCCGATCCCCGGCATGCCGCCCGGGCTCATGTAGGGCACGCCCATCGGCCCTGGGGCGAGCACCGCGTGTTGCTGTTTCGTGAGGGGCGGCGGGTAGTGCGGCTGGGGCGCCACGAGCCTCGGGTTCGCGAACAAGCGCTCCGCCTCCGCCAACTCGATCGCCCTCTGGTGCTCGGTGGCGTACATCCTGTAGTGGTCACTCGCCGCCCGTCTCTGCTCAAGCCTCTCCTGAGCCTTGCGGTACTTCTGGAGGTAGCTCGCGACGTTCACGCGCGTCAGACCCGTGTTAGCCCTGCGATTCATGAAGTCCAAGATCCGCGTCGGGGATTCACGCCCGCCGTTCGCGCCCGCCGCGGCCAAGGCCTCGCGGAAGAGCGCCTTGAGCTGCGGCGTCCACTTTACGCGCTTGCCGGGGTTGGTCCAACCCCGGGGTATCGCACCGCCGTCTGGGGCCTGCGGGCGCGCGTCCGGGCTTCCCGCGCCGCCGTCGGCGGGCCCGTTCGTAGGGGCACCCTCCGCCGCGTCAAGTTCCCTCCGAGGGGTCACCGTTGTGACGACACGTGTGGAATGGGAGGGAAGGACCGGGCGCTCGTCCTCGTCGTCGCTGGGAGTGCGCTCCTGATCGGGCGCGTACAGCCGCAGCTCGGGGGCGATCCAGCCGTCGTGCCACCAGTACGTCCTCGTTTGGCCCAGGTCCTTCGGCCTCTTGTAAAGGCGCGGTGGATGGCGAATCATCGCAAAAAAAACCTCAGAGCCGCACGCGGTCAAGGTGAGAGTGAATCAAAGTTCGACCCCCTCGGCCCAGAG
>ENA-UOXV01006454-UOXV01006454.1-marine-metagenome-genome-assembly--contig:-NODE-6454-length-12287-cov-5.466563_pt1 | contig 12287 bp, 10 predicted proteins | sample MGYA00238165_ERZ766961 | MGnify/ENA primary metagenome ERZ766961 (study PRJEB28924, sample SAMN03173240) | marine metagenome | biome: Marine; feature: Water; material: Subsurface seawater | place: North... | reverse complement strand
CGTACCAATCGGACACGCCGCGTCCCTCTCCCCGTACTAATCGGTGCACTGCGATACGCTTCGAGGCGCGCGCGGGTGACGAGGTCGGCGCTTGCAGGCGTGTCGCGCGTGCAGGACTAAGGAGTGGTTGTTCCGAACAGTGAGAAAAGCTCGGCGTGGTCCCCGGAGCACGCAACTCTGCCCACGCATTGCAATCAGCCAACCAGCGGCATCCACCCCGCGCAAATCCCCGAGGGCGACACAGCCCTCGCTGCCCGGCATCTGCACACTCGCGCGCCGCTTCCTCGCGCCCCTGCGCGCGGCGGGCTGTGCTCAGCACTGTCACTCGCCCTCTGCGAAAGCCCCAAGCTCGTCCAGCTCGCCCAGAAAGTCGTCGAGCGCCGTCTCCGCCGCCTTGTCCGCGGCGGCCGCCGCTGCGGTGGACACCGCGGCAGGGCGCACCACAGCAGCCTTGGCAATCCCGCCCTGTACGCCCGGGGCCTGCCCAGGCTTGCGCTTGGGGGCGACAGGCTGCCGTCGCCTGATCGCCGCCGGGGCCATCCCGAGCACGGCGGAGTTCAGCGCAGCCTGCCCCGGTGCCAGGGGCGCGCGCGACGCGCTGCTTGCCCCGCCCGCGGCGTCCTCTGCGTCGCTCCCCTCGTCGCTGTCGCTGTAGTCGCACATCCCCGATAGGAGCGGCGCCGCCGCCGCGGGCTCCTCTGCCTTCTTGGGTGGCGGCGGCGGCGGCGCCCCGCCCACGCGTGGCGGTGGCGGCGGCGGAGCCCCGCCGCCAGGTGCACCGGGCATGCCGCCGGGCGGGCCCGGCGGCCCTCCAGGGCCCCCTATGCCCATCATGTGCATTCCCGGCGGCCCCATGCCAGGATGCATCATGCCGGGCGGGTATGGACCCGGCAGGCCCGGCGGTATGCCGTGCATTCCGGGGCGCGGCGGCGGAGGCGGTATGCTGCCCATCATGCCGCCACCACCTGGCCGAGGCGGCGGAGGCGGCGGCACCATCCCCAGAGGCATTCCCTGCATCCCTCCGGGACGGGGCGGCGGAGGTGGCGGGATGGAGGTGTGCATCCCCATCACCTGTGCTGCTGGCGGCGGCGGGAGATTCGCTAGCTCTGCCTTGGCCTTGGCTGCCTCGATGCGCGCGAGGCGCTGTGCCTCCTCCTGCTCCCTCTTCTGCTTCTTCATCAAGCCATCGTACAGGCGCTTCAGCTCATTTTTTCGCTGCTGTGTGCGTTCAGTCTCGCCATGCCGCGCCTCACGCTCCTGAGTCTCCTTGATCTTTTCCAGGGCAAGCTCGGGTTTGAGTTTGATGTCCTCGATCTCCTTAGCAAAGTCACGCCGCTCCTTGTTCTTCTTGAGCTCTTTCTTCCGCTGTTCCTTGCGATAGAGGTCCGTAGGGTGAAGCGCCTTGTTCTTGTTCACCATGGTGGACCAGCGCGTGCAATGTACGGCGCTACTCCGCAGTTCCGGTACCACCAAAGGCCCCGCCCTCTCCCTGCAGCAGCAACACGGGCAGCAAGCCCCGGCTGGGGGGCTCCGTCCTGCTGGCTAGCTAGCTAGACCACGAGTTTTTGGCGATAAAAGAACCTACGGATCTGGCTACTATACCCCGCATCGTATGCTCGATCAAAGGGGAGTTGACTCCTAAGTTGACGATCTTTTGGGCGCGGCAGAGGGAGTGAGATTGGGCCGCGTTCTCGGGGTGCTGGGTGTGGCCTTGCGAGTTGCCAAGGGCGCGCCGCATCGCCCGGGTCGCTTGGATTTAGGCAGGAAGGGAAAATGTGCGTGCACGGGTTCTGAACGCGCACCAGCTGCAGTGCTCTCAACATTGCGCCACAGTCGCTCAAGCCGCACGCACACGCGCTTGCTGGCCCATCCGGTTGGCCTCCCGGCGGAGGTTGCCGGTTAGGAGGCTGGCGCCGCCGAACGCCTCGAGCCCGGCAAGCGTGAAGAAGAAGCCCGTGTAGATCAGCAGCAGCGTCAGGCCAAACGCCTTCCCAGGAAGCTCCTTTGCGAGCTTGAGCCACGCGAATATCGCGGTGAGGGCGATCGCGAGGAACGCGCCGCTGGTGTAGATTTCCAGGTTCAGCTCCATGGGGAACGGCGAGGCGACCAGCACGTTGCCGAGAAGCGTGGAGAGCCCGACTCCGAACAGCAGGTGCAGCAGCGGGCCGCCCATGCATGCCGCCGCCGCCATCCCAGCGAGACCGGCTCGCGCGACGGCGAGGTTCGCGCTGAGGTCGGCCACGGAGCTCGCGGAGGCGAGGACGGTGAGCCCCATGAAGGAGTCTGACACCCCGACCACCCGCCCGATCGCCTGCGGCACGCGCGCGCGCGCGCGAGAGAGAGAGTCACGACCCTGCCCCGGACACCGGAACGGAGACGTGCAGCAATGCACGATGTACAACGATGCAGAGGGTGGCAACAGGTGGTCTGGGAGACGGGAAAGAGGGATGCGTTCAGAGCGGTGCACAAGAGGGGCAGCGCAGAACCTGCAGGACGTGCACGAGTTCGACCGCGATGCAGTACACCCACGCGACGGCGACCAAAAACCCTGCGGCGCTCGCGTACCGCCAGTGCGCGGGCGGCGCGGATGGGCGGGAGACCACGTGCAGCGCGCCCGCGGCGAGCGCGCCAACGACAAGGGCGACGGAGAACGTGAGGTAGGCGTTGGCGCGCCCGACGGCGGGGAGGCCATGGAGCAGCACGGCCCACACAAGCACGGGGGGCGCGAGAACGCACTGCAGCAGCGCCGCCTCCTTCCCCCAGCCGGGCTGGTCCGCGGGGCTCTGCCCTGGCACGGGACACGTGGCGCGCATGAGCAGCAGCCCGGGCGCGCGGACTCCCGCGAGCATGCGCGAGGCCGGGGACCCGAAGTTGACTGACTCCGGCGGGAGCGGGTTCAGCTGCGCGAGTAGCCCCGCGAGCGACATGCCGCGCGCGGCGCCCGTCTTGATCTGCCCCTTGTCGCCGACCGCGCTGTCGTTGGCGGCCTCGAGGAGCTTCCCCGCGACAGTCGCCTCCCCCGACGCGCCGCGCCCGCGCGCGCGGTGCACAAAGTAGCCCTTGAGCACGACCGCGATGTAGAGCACGTACAGCGCCGCAAACGCCGCACTCTCGGCGATCGAGATGCGCTGGTCGAAGAGGACGGCCATGAGGAGGAGCACGGCGGCGAGGAAGAAGGCCACGTCGCGCTGCGCCTCCTCCGCGGGGAGCGCGACGGGGCTCTGCATCGCGACGAGGCCGAGGACCACGCACACAACAAACATGGACGAACCGAGCGCGGTGCCGAGCGCCATTTCCGTCGCGCGCGGGGACGCGACGGACGCGGCGACCATGGACGCGACCCCCGGCGCGCCGTTGGCGAAGGCGAGCAGAGTCGTGCCGGCGACCGCCTCCGTCATCGCGAGCTCGGCGGTGATGGTCGTGAGGTTCGGCGCCAGGAACGACCCCGCCGCAAGCGCGAGCCACGAGCAGAGCGCGAGCGCCCAGAGCGCGAGCAGCATGAGCCCGAACCAGGGCGCCCAGCCGGTGCCGCAGTACGGCAGCGAGAGGTAGTTGAAGAGCCCACCGGCGCCGCCGCAGCGCCGCCGCACGTAGCGGCACGCGCCCGAGGCGCACGGCGTGCCGTTGCACGCCTGTGACTGTGCCGACATCTTCCACGGCGACTCGCAGCGCGCGCCCCGCGCGTTGCGCTCCAGCGGGCCGCCGCTCAGCGCGGCCGAGGAACCGCCCGAGGAGCCACCACCGCCGCCGCCGCCGCTGCCCGAGGAGCTGTCCATGTCGTTGAGCGCGTCCTGGAGCTGGTCAACCGCCACCTGCGCGGACGCCTTGTCGTCCTCAACCTGCGCTTCGTAGCCCTTTGCGAGCGCCTTCCAGTCGCGCGCGCGGCGGCGCTGCTGTCGCTCCTGGTGCTGCTCGGTGTGCAACTCGCGCTTGAGCTGCCGTTTACGCAGCTCCTCCGAGTGGTACTTCTCCTTGAGCGCCTTGTACTTGCGCGTCTCGCGGTTCGCCGCCGCGGTCTCGCGCGCGAGGTTGTCCGTCTGGCGCCGGTCGCACACGACACCGCGCCCCTCCTTGATCTGGTTCGCGATTTGCGGGCCGTAGGATATGAGGTGCGACGGCACGCACCACGAGCCGGAGGGCCCCTTTCCGCCCTTCGCGTAGCTCTTGCGCGAGTAGCACAGCGGGATCTTGGCGCGCCCCTGCGGCACCGAGGAGTCGGCGTGCGGGAACTCCTCCGGGCACTGGAACCACTTGTGTCCCGCATCCTTGCAACCTTGCTCGGATTCCGAGCGGAAGTTTGTGCAGATCCCCTGCACATACGAGTCAAGGACCTGCGGCAAATTTGCACACCTCAGCATGGCGCGGCACGGGTTCAGAGCTCAGGGGGGGGGCAGGGGGGCACTGACCTTATCGATACTGCGCACACCCTGCGAGTCCGTATAGAACTCGTGAGTGCCGATGTGGATGCGCCCATCGTCGCGTGAAGCGCGGTCCGATGATCTTCTCCGCTCTGTTCCCGAAAGAGACTGCGTCTTCCCAAGCGGCTGCCGCGCCTCGCCAGCGTTCAGCTGGCCGTCGCCCCATCCTTTCTGACGCAGCTCCTCAAAGCTCGCCAGCTCCGTCGACGCCTGAACCGACGCCGAAGGTCCAGCGCGGTGCCCATGCGTAGATACTGCGAGGCAAGTTACAAACAGCAAACCCCTCAGGCCCCGGCGCCAGCCTGCCCGAGTGGTCTCTAGGCGTCGATGACGCACCATGGCTTCCCCGACGGTTCTCCCGTACACTTTTGTAGAAAGATTGACAAAAGTGGAGCTCTTAGAGGATCCTCGATCAATGGCCGCAGACAGCCACGTTGAGGATGGAGCAGAAGCTCCTTCGGTGGAAGGCACCGCAACCAGCAGCAACGCAAACCTCGAAAATTATCCTGCGGGTGAGGCTGCAGAGGTCGATTCGGTGAGCTACCCGTGATAGCGCCAAGTTCTGTCTCGTAGCGCTACTCGACCAGCTGAAGGCGCGCTTCATGCACTCGTTCAGTCGTCTCTGACTCTGGTTGTGAGTCCCCCGTGCCTCCAGATTTGCGTGTGGGATGGCGTGAGCAAGATAGACTCTCTCGAGGCTTGCAACGGCGTCACAAAGTAACACCTGGTCCCACTTGTTGTGTCTGGGCCCGCACCAAGGAACTCCGTGGGGTGGAAGACTTCTGAGGATTGAAGCAGGTGCCGCGGGGTACTCCTACGACCCTGCAGACGCGTGCTTCTCCACGCTTTCACGTTTACACTCCGATTGTCCCGGGGAAAGTGCGTCGGTGAGTCCCGCTGAATTCCCCTTTCAGGGGGGGGCTACAGCGGTGCCCCTTTTCTTACTGACACTGTTGGCGGCATGTGCCATCTGCTGTGGATTGAATAGCCTTCAAGCCGATCGTTTGCGGTGAAGCTCTTTCCACTCTCATTGATTGCCCGTTCAGCAAGTCAATCGTTTCCCAGGAGAGGGCGAATGCGCATCCTTCTCGAGTGTCATTATTTCGCATGAACCACTATTCGGCCGCCGCGTATCGACAGACTTCGTCCCTAAGACATGTGCGTCTGAGCAGAGTGGTTAGCGGATATTGACAAGGCAGCCGATCCTCTGTTTGAGGGAGAGCAGCAGCTCATCCAATCCGATTCTTTCCAGGAGTACACTTGCGTGATTCCTGACGACGTTGAGGTGAGTCCGTCTTCTGCCACTGTTTGCGTGCTCGAAACATGCCTGCGCTGCTCGCTGCTGATAGTTTGAATTGCTGTCTCTTCGCGCTACAGGTTGAGGCGGGTCCAGATCGCCCTCTCGTCTTGGGTTTCTGGTCGGAGCAATGCACAGACCATCGCTCAGCATCCGCTGAACTGGGCCAGGTCGATGCACAGAGCGAACACAGTTTCCCAGATCCTGATATGGATATGTTTGCAAGTATTGCAGCAGAGCGAGTCTGCATGCTTGAGCTGAGGTGAAGCGGTTAACAACAGGTGCAAGGGAGTGTGCTCCACGATACGGTGCCCACTTCGCTGGTAACACACAACCAAGCAGTGGAATATGGGCTCGCTGTAGAATCGTTCACGGCGGTTTTGCCGGCATTGGTTGCAGGGACACTGCACGAAAAGAGTCTTACCTTGTGCTCTGTTTGTGCGCAGTACCTGAATGGAAAGTTTCTAAGTGGAACGTGGAAAACATACGATTGCGAGACGCTAGCGTGCAGGCTGAAGCTAACACCGCTGTGAGCTGAAAGACCGTAGATTTTTAATAAATCGTGAGGGAGGGTGCAAACTTGAAGCAGCTGCACGTTTTCACGTGAGGTTGCCTGCTGCTCGCAGACAGCGTCCTTTCCTGCAGTGTACTAAAACATTGCATACACGAACAGCTCGTGGGTTGAGCAGCACCGGGATTAATTACATATGTTCATTTACATTAGGCTGCCCGAAGGTCCCAATAGCCAGCCCAGAGGCCCCGACTTCAAGGTAGAGGTGCCCACAGCCGAACCGGCGGGATATCGGCGGCGCCAATGGCCATCGGCGCTCGTGCGATCCCAGCCTGACGTATGCAGACATTTCACCAAGAATTTAACCTGAACCTTGTCAAAGTGGGTCTGCAGATGCCCAATGGTGCTGTCAGAGGCCCCGTCTCCATCACGGCACGCTCTGCGCCGCTGGGATACTGAATTGCCCCTCAGCTTGGTGTAGTGAGCCTGCGCTGAAGGTTCGAGGCGAGCTTCTGAGACTGCGCCTGAGCGCCCCCCTTTCCCATGACCATTTGACGAGCAAATGGGGCCGCTACAAGGGCCAGCGACGTCGCCGCCATAATCTTTGTCTGCATGCTTCCAGGGGCCCTGCGTGTGCAGAGCATTTCAGGTGGCTTTTTCTCTCGTGACTACAATTTCACTGTAGACCCGGCGGCTATGGCTGCGCGCGGACTGGGAAATACACCTGCAGATCCCAGCAATGCCTTCGAATCGCGCAAGAGAGTACTGCGCTACCAACCTGCTGCCATGCAAGTGTTCCCCAGGCGGGGAACGACGGTTCCTTGTCAGAGCACAAGATTCAGAAAAGTACGGTGGCTGGTCGCGTCCACGGGGCCACAGTACTACACACGAGCGGCTCGGTGTCCACTTTTTAATGAGATCAACTTTCAGTAGTTTTCAAATTTCGAGGTTTTAGTCAACCCACAGAAATCCAGCTGTCCTGAAGTCGCTGGCGAGGGGATCATGGTGAGTCCCCGTCCGCTGCACGCCCACTCTTCCGGTCAGGCAAATGCTCCAGGGTAGCTGCGAGCGCTGAATAGTTTTACACGGAATGTTCCCCGGCTGCCGGGTGTTAGCCACGCACTGGCACAGCAGCAACGCACGGGCACTGCTGCTGGGATGCGGACTAGCGCGCGCTCTTTTGGCCTGCTGTGAGGATCCAAGCAGAACGAGCACAAGTCACGGAGACGCCCGTGCAGAGTCTCACATATTGATCGCTGTGGGGGTGAGCGATGGTCGGAGCTAGGTTGCAGTATCACTTTATGTCTTGTTCCCGTGGTGTTGCTCATCGGGAGTCTATACCCAGGGCAGCGCAGGATGCGGGAGTGGTTGTGCCAGGTGTGCTGGACAGCGGTGATTGGGAGCTGCTGACGTGGTGCGTGGTGGTTTGTGCAGTCCATCACCCAGTATAATGGGGGGGCGGTGGTGGCGATGGCGGGCAAGGACTGCGTGGCGATAGCGTGCGATAAGAGGTACGGCATGCAGTACCAGACCGTCGCGACGGACAAGAACAAAGTGTACAAGATGCACGATAGGCTGTACATCGGGCTGGCAGGCCTAGCGTCAGACCAGGCTACCTTTCACGAAAAGCTGAAGTTCAGGCTGGCCATGTACAACTTGCGGGAGGAGCGGGACATCAAGCCCGCCAGCTTCGGAAAGCTTGTTTCCACTCTTCTCTATGAGAAGCGGTGAGAACAGTGCCCTCGCTGGGATAGAACATCCTAGCAATTTGCTCACCGCGATGTGCCTAAAATCTGTGCACGAACTGTACCACTGGTCTGGGTGTTCTGAGCGACGGCTGTGCAGGTTCGGGCCTTACTTCATCGAGCCCGTCATTGCGGGGCTTGATAGCGAGAACAAACCTTACCTGTTTGCGAGCGACTTCATTGGCGCACCACTGATCCCGGACATGGAGACAAACGGCTTTGTGACCGCGGGGACATGTACAGAGCAGCTCTTTGGCATGTGCGAGTCGATGTGGCGTCCGGGGATGGAGCCTGAGGAGCTGTTCGAGACTGTCTCGCAGTGCCTCCTTGGTGCGTTCGATAGGGACTGCCTCAGTGGCTGGGGGGCCACCGTGCACATTATTTGCCCGGACAAGGTCATCACGCGCACACTGCGCGGGCGTATGGACTGAAGACCGCTCGTGGATTTCCAGCGGTGCTTGCCCGGCCCTTGACCCAGAACGTGATAGTCGGTCGAACACCCAAGCCGATGAGGAGACAACCTTCCATGCTAATAATTAGGATAAAGCTCACTGCTCAAAAACTCTCTGGCCGTGGTCTCGCGGCCCTGAGGCTTCCCGGGCAACTGTGTCGCTCTGATTCGCACAACTCCGTTCATCTCTTACCCCGAGGGTTGCCTTTGCTCTCCGTGTTCGCAGGCATTTGATTGGAGGGACACGGCTCTGCAACTGGGGGCGACGCGGGGATTGCAATAAATTCTCTTGCGTTGCAATCATCTCGCGTGGCCGTGTGCCGTGGCACCATGACACTCGCATATCATGTAAGACCATCTACTTGCACACGTGAATTAGCAACTCTTGGTAAGGGCGTATGAATGCGCCATCATCCAGAGTCAGGAGTCTCAGGACTTAGCAGTCAGAGGAGAACCTTCATCCTTATCTCCTTTCGCGCTAATCGAGCCGAAGGGAAGGATCTGCGCGAGGATCAAGCGTTCCACCGGCGTAAGTAAAACCGGTGAACACACGTGTCGTTCTAGAAGGGCGCAGGGCACACCTTCGTGATGTCCTCCACTAGCTTCTCAAGCATGACGTTGCCACCCAGTGCAGCGATATGCTCGAGAACCTTCTTCTTCGACGCCAGGACGTAATATCGCGTGTACTCGAAGGAGCCCGTGTCCTCCATGATCTGGCAGGCGAAGCGTTTGACGTCGTTGTCCTCGGGCCGCTGCTTGATGATATTTGAGAGCGCCGAGTTCTCCGGGCGCGCCGTGATCGAGTGCACCACCGGAAAGCTGTACTTGCCTGCCGCAGGGGGCAGATCAGCGTCTCGGCAGCAAGCTGAAGCTCAAGGTGGAGACGCGGCCAGGCACCTTCTGTCAAGTCCTCGCAATAAGACTTGTTGTTGTGGTAGTCAGTCGACTGCAGATTCAGGTAGTCATCTAAAACTTGGTATAGGAGCCCCAGCTCGTCGACCAGCGGGATATAGTCGCGGGTGTCGTCGCTCATCGACTGCACCGAGCAAGCCTCGTTCAATGGCCTCGAGCAGCACACTTCAAACGACCACAAGCAGCACCTAACAAAATCAAACCAAGGAGAACAGAGGGCAGAAAAGGACCTGCATGAGGAGCACGGAGAGGCGGAAGAGCCCGCCGGTCTTGTTCTTCACCATGTGGATGTACTCCTCCTCGGTCGGGCACACGTTATTGTCGCGCCAGAAGATGTCGAGGCCTTGCCCACGGTGTAGGTTGAGCATCTCGTCGAGGAACACCTGCACAGCGCGCGGATTCCCGAGCGCGTGCACCTCGCTCAGCGCCATGAAGTATACAAGGTTCGCAGTGTTGAGCGTCTGCGGCACGCCGTACACGACGTGCGCCACAGGCGTGCCGCGCCGCAGCTTCGAGTTGTCCTCGATGTCGTCGATCATGAGCGACGCGTTGTGCAGCTTTTGCGTGATGTCGGTTATAACTTTCAGGCTCTCAGGCGACAGCTTCAGCCAGTCGTTGAATGCCTGCCGAGCGGGCCACCCCGTCAGGCAACGACAGTGGAGCTGCAGGCTATCCATAAAGGGAGTAGCTGCATTTCTGTGCCAAGAGGAACTGCCGGACAGCTTAAAGAACTCTAGCCTGTGAGCTCCGATGTGTTTCGGCTGTTTGGTTGTGGGGTGCACCGCAATCATGCGCGGACGGATCCCCTTCCCTGGCAACTTCCCGTAGTAGGTAAACGGCTCGAGCAAAACCTGGATATCGAATTTGTCACTGACAATGGTGTATTCGGAGCAGCGAGAACTGCAATTCAGTGCGTGCAGCCGTCCCACGGGGCATAATGCGACTGCTATCGACGATTGGGGTCGCATCAGCCCTGGCCGCCGGGTCGTATCGGTGTGTTCAAACAGGATTGCACATCCATGTTGTATTCTCGGCGCAAGCCGCAGCATGTCATCGACCGGAGATCAGTTTGAGGAGCTGCGGGTTGGTTCAAACCTCGTCTTGCGCGCGATATACCCCCGTTGGTGTGCGGAGCATCCGGGGCTGCCCGCAGCCGTCCCCTCCACTGCACTCCCCTGTTGATCTGCCAGCCGCAGACATTCCTGGAATCCCAACACTGGGTTGAGCCGGTGACCTACAACTACACTATTAGAACCGATAGCACACGCTGCAACCGACGTGTGGACCTTGCCCCGTCCGCTGTGCGGCGGAGGCGCGCACAGGCGCAGTTTGTTTGTGAAGGTTTAGGAGTTTGGGTGACCTCGACGGTCTCCATAATAACCTGTGCCGAATCCACCCACAGGTGCTTTGTGCGAAGGTTTGATTTGAGGTGTCTTGGTGCGGGCGGGGCACGGGTTGTGTGGTGGGAGGGATCGGCGCGGCGACAAATGCCAGCCATGAAACCATTTGGGCAGCGTCGCTGGAACCAACTGCTCGCCCGGGTTTGGCTCCTGATGTGCAGCCTGCAGCTCAGCGATGGAAGCATCGATTCCATTTTCGATCTGTCTGAGACGCGCACTTTCCCCACCGTCGGGCTGCACCGTGTGGCAGACAAGGGATTGATGCTGCGCCAAGGGAGGGTGGGGGCGCTTGGCGATTTCGACTCCGACATGTAAGCTGTAGCACTTGCACCTTGCGGCGCTGGATTAGTCGCCTGCTTGCACAGGCTTGGCGCGAGCGCGGATTGCACGAATGCTGCAGCGCCGCGATGTTCAAACAGCCCGCGTGGATCCGGCAGGGACACGGACCTGTTCTGGATTGCCCCAAACAACTCCTACTTCGAGGTCGTGCGCTGGGACAAGGAGCACGACACGTTCGCGTCCGCGCCGCTCGTCGGCGTGCACGTCGCGCCCGAGCTCGAGGGCCGCGTACTCAGCCTCGTCCCGTCCGACTTCAACCACGACGGGAAGATGGACGTCCTTCTCGTCGCCCGGGACCCCGTTACCGCAAATGTGCGCCGCCCGCGCCCCGCCCCTCCTGCTGCGCGCCGCGCGCGCGCCAGCGCCCCCATCACGTGCGCCGCCCCGCCCCACCCGACAGGTCGCGCTGCGGGTCTACCTCGGCGACACCCGCGGCCTCCCGCGGCCTGCTCTGTACCTCCCCGATGCCGAGGATGCTCCGCCGCTCCTCGCGGACGTGAACGGCGACCTGCGCCCGGACCTGGTGGGGCAGGCGCGCAACGCGTCCGTGGGCGGGGCTGAGGGCGACACGGTCGACGGCGATGCCGCGCCCCTGGTGCGGACGTTCTGGGTCAACTCGCTGCCGGCAGAGCCGCCGGCGTGCTTCAACGGCGAGCGGTGCGGCCCTCGCCCTGCTCGCTCTCTCCCTCAGGCGCGCCGCGCCCCCGCGCCCGGGGCAGCGCACGCTGAGCGCGACGGGCGGCGGGGCGCGCGAGCGGGCAGGGACATGGACGAACAAGGGCGCGACTGCGGCGGGGCGGACTGCCTACCATGCGCGTGCTTCGCCTGGCCGGGCGCAGGCATGGGCGCGGGCGTGGACTCGGGCTGCGGGTTCGTGCTCGTGGAAGCGCCCGGGATGCGCGGGCGGCCCGCGCTCTCCGCGTCGCGCGCGGGCGCGTTCGCGGACGTCGACGGCGACTGCCGCGCGGACCTCCTGCTCCCGAACGCGGCCGGTCGACCCCCCTCCCCCCCCTCCCTACTGTTGTCCATACCCGTGTCCCTACTGTACACTCACTCCTTCCCTCCCTAGCAGGGGAGCTGGAGGTGTGGGCGGCGCGCGAGGCGCCGCTGGCCTTCGCGCCGCCCGCCGCAGACGCGTCGCTCCTGGCGCTCCCGGCAGGCGCCCCCCCCCCCCCCCACCCCCCGTACTAACCGGACACGCCGCGTCCCTCCCC